>Ga0172367_10001295_pt1 | contig 36839 bp, 20 predicted proteins | sample Lak10m_FD_114542 | JGI IMG/M metagenome (GOLD analysis project Ga0172367, IMG submission 114542) | Freshwater microbial communities from Kabuno Bay, South-Kivu, Congo - kab_022012_10m | ecosystem: Environmental > Aquatic > Freshwater > Lake | place: Democratic Republic of the Congo: South-Kivu... | reverse complement strand
TCCATGTCGCTCAGGATTTCGGCGATGGCGGTTTGTTCGGACATCACGTCATTCAAGGTGACAGTCACCTCGCAGGTGACTGTCACCTGCTTTACATTACACCAACCTCACTCTTCCCGTCAATAATTCCGACATCATCCCCGCCTTGACCGCGCGCGCCTTGGACAGTTTCCCCTCCACCGCGCGGATTTCTGCGTCCATGTCGCTCAGGATTTCGGCGATGGCGGCTTGTTCGGGCAGGGGCGGAATTCTATAAGAAAGATTTGCCAACTCTTTACCATTAAGTGAAGGCAATGCTGTTGCACTAACTAATTTTCCAAGTTGAATATTTAGAAATAGAAAGTGAATGAATTTATAGTCTGTAATCTTTTCATCTAAAATAAAGCCCATCATATTATTGTCGATGCAACTTTCTTGAGAAAGAATCTTTTTTCTTTCAAGAAAAATCGCCGCTCCAATTTTAGCGAAGACTATTGTATTCTTAGGAAATGTATTTGCCCCAACTTGTTTCCTTGTTTCTTCTGAAACCCAATTATTTGAGCGAATCATGAAGGTTGAATTTCCTTCATTGTTCATATCGGAAACTTTGTAAAATGGATAAGCACCATCAACAGCACCTTGAAATCTTGTAGGAAATCCATTACCGCCACGAAACACGCCCAAGTCACCTAATCTCTTCACTTCCCACTCACCACTTTCCACGACCCGCCTTTTTCCCCCCAGCAACTCGGACATTGCGCCTTGTTTGACTTGGCGCTTTTTGGCGAGCAGGGTTTCCAGTGACTCGATCAGGGCGTCTGCGTCGCTCAAGGCTTCGGCGATGGCTTCTTGTTCGGCGAGGGTGGAAGGGAGGATAAAAAACAATTTCCTTTGTGTAGTGATCGGTACTTGATTGCGCGTGGATTGTGCCATCACCGCTTTGTATTGACTAACAAAGTGTTGCGACTGAAGAGCATAAAGCAAGAATGTGTTTTTTATCTTTTCAGGATTACAACGAAAATATGTGGCAGTAGTACTCAAGATTACATAGTCGAGTTCGGTAGAGAGCAATGCGGTCGGTCCTACTGTGGCGTTATGAGCAAACAAAACATCCCCATTCTTTGCTACACCTTTCCGAAAACGGCGAGCACGCTCTTGGGAAAGGTACTTACATGTTTGGAAACTAACTTTGTATCCCGTTAATTCATTTGCCGTAATATAAGGCACTCCAAATTCAACGAACTCGTTGCTTCTTGGATATAACGCACCATGATTTCCGTCTAAATGTCCAACGATGGCATTACTATCCATAAGTTCTTGGATGGAAATAGCATTCCAGTCGTTTGGAATAACTCCAAATTCGGTTTGCTTGTATCCTTTTCTCACTTCCATGCGAACCCCTCCCGACCGTCATTGCGAGAGCGTTCTTGGTTTATGCCCGAAGCAATCCCCCAATGACAGGAGACTACTTCGTTCCTCGCAGTGACAGTATGCAAGCGGATTGCTTCGCCGCCAAAGAACAAAGGCGGCGGCTCGCAATGACAGATTAGCGCCATGCGAACCCCTCCCGCCCGTCATTGCGAGGGCGCTCTTGGTTTATGCCCGAAGCAATCCCCACATGCACAAAGCAATCTCCCAATGCAAAGGGATTGCTTCGCTCGCTGAAGTGCGCTCGCTCGCAATGACAGATTAGCGCCATGAGAACCCCATTTTTTCAAGGTGTTTATTCACCTTTTCTTCCAATTCGTTCACGCGCTCGGTCAATTGCGGCATGGGCGTTTCGTAGCGTTCGCTCAGTTCTTTCACGCGCTGGGTCAGGGTTTGGCTAATTCTGTCCATCTCGCCACGAATGGCGGCTTCGAGCGCGGCGAGCCATTTATCTTCCACCGCCAACGTCTTGATCTCGGCTTCGCTCAGTTTCGGGTACTGGGCATATGCTTTCGCGTCCAAGTCCGCTTCGGCGTCTTTCAGTCCGCGCTTCAACTCGGATTCGTCGCCGTTCAATTTCAACCATTCTTCCAACACAGCGAGTTCGTCATTGTCATTGCGAGGGCGCTCTTGCTCTTTGCCCGAAGCAATCCCCAAATGACGGGAGACTGCTTCGTTCCTCGCAGTGACAGCAGGCGTGGAGATTGCTTCGTCGGGAAGATCACCCTCCTCGCAATGACGTTCCGTCTTCAACTCCTTCACCCGCCCCGCCACACTCGCCTTATTCACCTTCTCAAATTCCGCAAAGACTCCCTCTTCGCCGCCCTGTTCTTCTTCCAGTTCCGCCAAACGCGCCGTCACGGCTTCGAGTTCCGCGCTGAGTCTTTCAATCTCTGCCTGTTCCTTCGCAAAATAACGCGCCACGATCAGCGGCTTGGGCAGCAGGTCACACGTCCAGCCTTTGTCCTTTTCCTTGCCCTTCTTATCGGTCTCGATGATGCGCTGGGTCTCCGCCTTCCAACCGTCCGCGGCGATCAGGTACAGGTCATCTTGCAGGGTCTGCGCCCAGTAATCCATCAGGTGCTGATAAATGTCGTACGCGTCCACCAACCGTAGGGGCGCATCGCGATGCGCCCCTACAATGGCGTAATGCGTCAGCAAGTCTTCTGATAAGGCGGCGATCACTTCTCGGGGTTGGCAACCAACTTCCAGCGCAGAAAGAGACGCGCCGCTCTTCCTCTTCCACTTCTCGAAATGCGAATTCATCTCCGCGATAAAAGCGGCAAATTCGGGATGTTCAAAAATGGCGGATTTAATTGCGGACTTCTCCACACTCAAACTGTAATACTCCCCTCGCCCTGTGGGAGAGGGGTTGGGGGTGAGGGCGACTCCCCTCTCCCTCTGGGGGAGGGGCTGGGGGTGGGGGCGCATCAAACTGGATTTGAGGCTGGGGCAAACATCCCAATAATTTTTCAACGCCTCGACATCTGCCTCAGGAATGCCGCCCTGCAAATGTCCCGCAATGTCTTGCAGGTCTTCCGCTTCCTGGCTGTCGATGTAGCGCGGCAGGTTCAGGTTGAACTCGTTGCGCTCGATCTCCTCGAACGAAACCATGCGGGCATACTTCTCCACGTCCTGCCGCTTGGTGAACACATCCACAATGCGGTGAATATCCTGCGCGCGCAAACGGTTCTTGGGACCATCCTTCATATATCCGCGGCTGGCGTCGATCATAAAAATGCCTTTGCGTGCCTGCGCGTCTTCCTTGTCGATCACGATGATGCACGCGGGAATGCCCGTCCCATAAAACAAATTGGCAGGCAAGCCGATGATGCCCTTGATGTAGCCCTTGCGCACCAACGCGCGGCGAATCTCTGCCTCGGCATTGCCGCGAAACAAAACGCCATGCGGAAGAATACACGCGCCCTTGCCGTTGCTCTTCAACGAGCGTACGATGTGCAGCAGGTAGGCGTAATCGCCTTGTTTGGCGGGCGGCGCGCCAAACGCCTTGAAGCGCTCAAACGGATCATTCAGCGCGTCAATGCCCGTGCTCCAACGCTTGTCTGAAAACGGCGGGTTGGCAACCACATAATCGAAAGTCTTGAGCGTGCCGTCATCCTTGAATTTGGGATCGGCGAGCGTATTGCCCTGATGAATCAACGCGGTGGGATTGTTGTGCAGGTACATATTCATGCGCGCCAAGCCGCTCGTCGCCGCGTCTTTCTCCTGACCGTAAATGGATACGGGCGTCCCAGCCTCATCTGCCACCTTGAGCAGCAGCGACCCCGACCCGCAGGTCGGGTCATACACGGTCGTGTCCGCGCCCGTCTTTGCCTCGCGGATTCCCAAAATCTTCGCCATGATCTGGCTCACTTCGCTGGGCGTGTAGAACTGTCCCTTACTCTTGCCGCTCTCCGTGGCAAAGTGCCGCATGAGATACTCATACGCGTCCCCCAAAATATCATCCCCCTCCGCGCGATTCTTGGAAAAGTCCAGCCGTGGGTTTTCAAAGATAGCGACCAAATCCGTCAAGCGGTCAACTCTCTCCTTGCCATCGCCCAACTTCACAGGGTCATTGAAATCAGGAAAATCCGAAAGCGAAAGTTGCGCGTTCGCATTCGCCAGCGGCGCGATGATTCTTTTATTGATCTGATCGCCGATGTCGCTCTTGCCCTTCAACGCCACCATATCCTTGAAACTCGCCCCCGCAGGAATCGTGATCGGCGCAAACGGCACACCCGCGTACTTATCGCTGATGTACTTGATGAACAACAACACGAGGACATAGTCCTTATACTGCGAAGCGTCCATCCCACCGCGCAACGCGTCACAACTTGCCCAAAGAGAAGAGTACAGTTCCGATTTTTTGAGTGCCATGTTTATCCCTTATATGTCATTGCGAGGAGGGCGCTCTCCCCGACGAAGCAATCCCCCAATGAAGAAGAGATTGCTCACCTGCACTTGCGTGCGGTGCAAGTGTCGGGCAAAGTGCAAGTGCGCCCTCGCAATGACATTAGAAAATTGATTTACTTTCGTGAACTAAAAAATACCCCGAAGAACTCCGCACCAGCGTTTCCTCGATGGGAAAGATGGAATTGATCGTCTTCAAATTCTTCAAATCCGCCATCTCCACCTGCTCGATGTGCCCAACCTTCACCCAGGCATTCATGTACTTCAGCAGTTTCTTCTCCGCATAGTACGAGGGAATCAACGCCTTTTCCTTTTTGGGAAAATCGCGCGAAACTGCCACAATCTGCGCCTTGTACGGCGTGGACTTTTTGCGGTTCCCCTTCACCAAATACAAAAATGTCGGAGTCTTATTCTCGACCTGCTTGTTCAACATCTCAATGCGCGAGAGGGATAACGTCCCGCCTAGTTTGCCGAACCATACCGATCCATGCTTATCTACTACTTCATTGTGAAGAGAAACAACATCCCCAACCTCGAACATGGTGTCTGAAAAGCGGATAACAAGGTGCAGGGGGGAGGTCAACATGGGCTAATTTTAGCCGAACTATCGAGCTTCGTAGCTACTAAAAACAGCCGCGTCAAGAATGCAAGGCAAAACATCCGCACGAACACACAAATCCCTCAGAATATCAGATAAAAAGCAATAAAAGTCTTCATCGCTTAAGCTGTTCGGCGAAATCGGAATGGGGAATCCAATCTGCTTAAGCCATTTACCAAACCGCGAATCCAAAACAAATTCATAACGCATCAACCCCAGATCCTGCCAAAAATTTCGAGATTGTTTGGGTCCGAATCCCTTGAAAGTTTCATTCATGTAGCGAGCAGCTTCTCGCTCTGCAAGGTAGTGCTCAGGTCTGGGGTTTTGTTTTCTTTGCTCCAAAAGTATATGAAAATGCTCCTCCAGTGTTTTCCACTCTCCAGCATTTAATCTATCAAGATTAACCTTCACATATTCCGAAATTTTCGGAGCAAATCGGATGCCGCCAATATTTTCGAGTTCTTGGCGTGTAAACTCATTGATGTTTCCAGCCGCTCCCAAGTTCTTCAAAGTGATAGGAAACGGATCTGCAAACAAAAATCTGCTTATCGGACTGCCGGAGTTAGAGCGCTGTTGCGATGTCAGCAAACACATCACTACCGTCCACCAAATCTTTTCACGTGAAAACGATGGAACCTTTTCAGATAAATTCTTCTCCATTCTATTATGAAAGAAGGTGTGATATTGGAATTTTGTCGTCACCTCCCTGACACGCTGAATATCCTGATCTGTAAATCGAAAAATAATTTCCATCATTCCACCTCTGCTTCCTGACACATTGCATTAAAGCCATTATGGTGACACGTGGGTACTTTGGTGAGTTTGTCCCCTTTGTTTGCATATTATACGACATGTTTTTTGAGACTTATTTGAAAAATCCCCTTCTTATTAAGCACCTGAAAACCCCGAATATGTACGTAGAAGACCCATTATATACACGATTATTAACTCTTCTCCAAGCGCTATTCCAACATAGAAATGAAACGCAACCTTTTACCCCACCGCCATGCTATGACACATGGTCTGGTGTGATAATAAAAGCACTGAATAATCAACTTTATAAGTTACTCTGCCTGCCTACCACAAAAAAGAAGCAGCATTTCTGAATCGGAAAAGATTATCCATATTTTCCGCAAGTATACGAGCCTTTTCTTAGTCAGCAAATTTAGAAACGGCGCTATTTTGGTCATTATTACAAAATTATTTTGCGGAAAACTCTTTTCGTAGCACCACAATGGTTTCAACGATGAAAGCAAGCAATCCTGCCACAACTACCCAAGTGGAACCGTACATTAAAGCATACAGCCACCATAAATCATTGGATGTAGAGGACATACTAGCAATCCACTTCTCCAAGAGATTGCCAGTCGCTCTCCACGCCAGCAAAATTGACCACATAAAAACAATGGATCCCCAACCCACAAATTTCAAAGAATCACCATTTTCGTATGCATACCAAAAATTTATAAATCCCATTAGAGGGAAAAGGACAAACAGTATACTGCTGAACAATAAACCTACGAATGGCAGGGAATATGCAGAGATTGAAATTAAAAACAACAATTGAATTGCCAACCAAATATATATCCTGGATAGCTGGCTGCGACTTGTCCAAGCCAGCCAAGCGGCGCTCAACAAGCCCAACGGCACAAGCGCGCAACAATAAGACAATGCAAACAACAAAAGCCCCGATTCGCCCAAGTCAGGATTAAGCCAGCCTACTAAAAGCGCAAAAAGAGCAAATAGTGTCAAAAAGACAATTGAGAAGATATTGAGAGTTTTCGCTAGTTTACTCATCTTCGTACTCCACCCAAAGCCAGAGATGTGCGACATTTCCAGTCTGATAATGTTTCTTGTTCTGGACAAAGAACCATATCCCCCCGCCCGCCAATGTCAACCCGCCCAAAATTACAAAAATGCCAGAAGCGCCAATAAACGAAGAGAAGTCCCCTTTTAATACCGCCATGGCAATCGGCATGACCAAAGTCAGTATAATGAACAAAACGCCAAAAGTCAGGCTGAAAACAATTCGCTTAAAGTGTTGGCTGTCGCGAATAAATGAGTACCATTGCAAGACTCGTTTAATAAGAAAAAGCAATCCCGTCACCGAAACAATCTGTACTACAAAGATAATCGGGATTTGCAATACATTAATTACAGACGCGTCAACGAGGAATTCAAGCAAGTCAATGCTTATGGGGTCATTTCCAGCATAACGGGCAACCGATGAAATTGCCGCTTGCAAAACTTCCATCAACACATTGGGCTGAATAAAATAGAGTCCCCACATTAGAGCAAGCGTAAAGAACATCCAGGCTGTGCGTATTCCAAAAATCACAAGCAAAACGCGTAGGGCATCCTTCCAGGCGCTTTTGCCCATCACAATCTGGGGGAGCAGAAAATACACCAATGCTGCCGTGACAACCAATGTTGTAAACGTCATAGGGTTATTTCCCACCACAGGCAAAGATAGCGGCGTTGCCAAAAAAACCTCGAGCGTAAGAGCTAAAAACCCTAAAAACCAGGCGATTTGCTTCCAGTTATAAAAAACACTTTCAGGAATTATTAATGCCTCAAATCTTTTGGAAAAATCTGGCCAAAAAAAGCCTGTAAAAATTATGCCAAGTCGCTTCATAATTTTTTGAAATATTTCCCTAATAGACAGTACGGCAATTTCAGGGGCTGCCTGCAAAGGAACTTGATTTGCACGGCGAATAAACTCTATAAACGGTTTGATGCTTTTTTGAACGGCGATTACCCCTGCATCTGCATAAAATTCTCTTATGCGCCACAGAGATGGACGATAAAACCTCCACAAAATAGCCGCCACAGCAATATAAGGTAGGCTGATATTGGATATAAAATACACCGCCCATGCGAAATTAATACCTTCCGCTTTAACACGCAGTGACTCCATCTCTGCATCAGAGGGAAACATGGATGGAAGAATTTGTTCCATAGTTGGGCGGATGTCAACGGGCATGTGTTGAATCAAATCGGTTATCGAAAATTGAAAAAACGCATCCTTCACTAATACGAGCAGGAATACCCACCCACCCAAAAACACCAACACCCACATCATTAAGTTGAAACTTACTCTGAAGAGTTCGGCAAGATAGCCCAATTCCCAATAATCCCCGTTTTTAAAGTGGAATAATTCATGTAATATCTGTACTTCTGCCAATCCTGCTTTTCTTGGGTTTACTAAAAGTTCTTGCAGTTTTTTTGCTTTGCTGGCGCGTATCACAATATACCATCGGCGAAAAGAGCCCATTTCATATATTTCGTCACAATCAGCCCCTATCAAAATTTTCGGAACGCGCTTTAACTCGATTTTTTTTGCCAGCACATCAATTGATGCGCGCAACTCCTTGAATTCATCACCCTCAGGGAGAGGAAATAATCCCAATTTGCGCATCTCCCGCTCAGGGCGAATCATGAATTCCCGCAAAGGCAGAAGGAGCAAGATAAGCGCCAAGGGCCATAAGGGAATAATATGCCCTCCTGTCAGCCCAATCAAAATGGCACCCAACAAAGTAGCCGTAATCAGCCAAAACAGAATAGCGGTCTGGCTGGGCAGGGCAAACAAATCAATGTGACGCTTTTGCATCTTATTCAGACAGCCCTAATCTGCGCTTGACAACCCTTTTCGTCGTCTGCTTGACGACTTTTTCTTTTGACTTTGACTTTGTGGAATTGACTTGCGTGCTAATGATGGTGTATTGTTCCTCGACCATTTGGTCAACTTTGTCTGACAGTTGTTGTTTCTTTTCCTGATGATCTTTTAGCCATTCCTTATACTTTTCAAAACCCAACTCAATTAATTCTTCAAAGAACTTTTTCAATACTGCAACCACCAAAGGGATGACAACCAAGGCAACCAAATCCACATGACCAAACCCCCCACTGATCTTCGCGTCGGTATTTGCGGTCGTAATCAAACCGTCCTCAAAGTCTTCAATTAGGTCATCCATTAATTCTTTCGCGCTAACATCCTCCTCTGGCGCAACCGAAAGAATAATTTCCTGGCTAATAGTGCGAATCACTTCAAGATTAGCAGGGTTGGAAGAGGGTTGAAATTTATTTTCCATGAATAATCTCCTCAGAACTTTATTTTCATTTTTTCCCAACGGACTTCTTCGCAAAAACAAGCAGCGCCAAAACAACGGCAATCCCTGCTCCGACAATCTCGGACACGTATTTCTCCAGCACGGCGGGATTGTCATTAAGCCACAAAGTTGTTAACAGCCCAACCGCCGCACAGAACAAAGTGAGAGATTTTTTGACCGAAAAGTCGTTCAGGTCAAAAACTTGAGATAGGGATAGATATAACGCCAGCAAGACGAGAATGCCGACAATTAGAGAAGGCGCATTCATGTAAAAGGCATCTCTACTTCAGCAAACCCATTACAATCGTTTCAAACCATAACTTATTCTCAAATGTATCGCCTGTTGGCAACAAGTATAAATCAATATTTTTTACAGCTTTGTTGTACTTAAAAATACATTGACCATCAATCTTTGACTGTTGGGGATCAAAAACAGTGTAAAGACGAACTGAATAATCAGATTCGTCTATTGGCAAATTAAATAACGTATTTTTCCAATTCAAATCCAAATCAGTGGCACCGGCAGTCATTGGCGAAGCAGTCCATCCATATAAAAAAGCCAAAAACTCATCCTTGTCAGGGAATTTATATATCCACAAAAACGGAGATGTATGATCAGATACCTGCCCACAAGTCAACGTGTCATAAAAAAATGATTCAGTAGTCTCGTCCAAATTTGTATAAAATAGATATTTTTTTAGTATATCTTCATCATTTGTAGATGGTAATATAAGTGCTGGTAATGAAACTGTTGCTTTTTCACCGGTATCTACAAAAAATACTGAATCTAAAACAATCACAAGCGTTTCGCTCTGTTGCACTAAAGTAGATAAGTTATTATCTGTAATCAATTTTTGAAAGACAAAATTTCCCTGTTCATCAAAAATAATACTGGGGTTTTGCGTTTCATCAGCAAAAAGTCTGACACTGCCAGAAGTATTTGCTAATATAGGAGAGCCTAATATTTGTATTTGCATGATATCAGTAATAAGGACGGGAAGGTCTGCATACTTAATATCAGGTTGAATGTCAATAAATTGAAATGATGGAGCGTTTATTCTGACCTCCTTACCCAGAGTTTGTTCGTCAATTTTTACCCACAGCTTAAATTCTCCAACCAAATATTGATCTCCCACTTTTATTGGATTCAAAATGATGGGGTTTTCTCCATCCTGAACATCAAATTCTTGAGAAGAAATAAGCGTCTCATCGGTTTTATGTATTTCAACAACAAGTTTTTTAGCTACCCCATTTTCAACTTTAACTGGGATTTTTATAGGTTCGCCAAAAGCAAGATTCAGGTCGCTTGGGTCAGAAAAGGAAAATGTTGTGACAGAAGGTATGGCAGGAGGTGCCTCCTCTGTTTTCACAGTCGCTTCGCCTATTGGTCCGTCACTAGTAGGCGTAGAATATCTCAAAGTATTAACCTGTGCAAAAAGAATAATCATGCCAGTCCATGTAACTATCCACGGAAGGGCTTTTAGAAAAAGGGAGACCCATGCTGGCAATCGGGAAGATTTGAGTGGCGAACGCTGAGGTGGTGTTGGCGGAACAATATGTTGTCTCATCCTTATCTCTCCGTACGGTTAGAGTTAGTAGAAATTAGATTTCTATGACGCAGTAAATTCTCGTAAAACTCAATGCCAATTTGCGATTGGTCATCAATGTAAGTGATCATATCATTCATGTACTTTACCCAAGAATTTCGGGCATCGCCATTGACAGACGAACGGAAACCAATATCCACGCCCGCCAAACTTTCTTTTATGCCATTCAATTGATTGGTAATTTTCTCGCCAACAACATCCTTCTTTTTCATACAACCCACCGCCAAGATTTCGGGTAATATATCATTCAAATTGGCTAAATTTGCCACCAGCAAATCAAATTCGTTATCAGCCCACAATGTTTTATTAAAGGCTCCTGTATATCGTGTCAATCTTGCGCTTATCACGTCCAGGGTATCCCACATCAATTTTCTTTTCTCCCAAACCATCAACGCTTCGTATGCCAAAACAACTGAAGGATCGCTTTCTGCAGCGTCGAGCGTCTCCTTTATTTTCTTCAAGCAGGCTTCTATTTCTACATCCCGCTTCTCGCCATAAGCAAAATATCCCGCTAACTCCATAAGGGTATTAACATAAACTTCCGAAAATATGATAAAGGAAGTTTTTGAAGAACTCTGTGGGCGTTTTAACCATATGAACAGACGGGAATCGGGGAAGCGAACCGCGATTTTATTAAAATCAGTATGCAATTTCTCGCTGACAGATTCTAGATTCTTTATTCTTGCTGCAAAATCCCTTACAGTCTTGATTTCTTTTTCGGGAAGAGAAATGAGCACCTCATAATCCTTCTCGAGATTGGACAATTCAGCCTTCAAAAGATATAAAACATCTCTTTGACTATCATCCAAATCCTTTTCCTCTATCGCTACAATATATTTTTCTGCAGATTCGTTATTTGTTTTTACCAATGCCAAGTTCAGCACTTCCAAAGCGGATTGAGCAGTTTTGAGATGTTCAGATGCCACGAATAACCGCCAGCTACCGCGCATAACTCTTGATGCTTCATTTGAAACATCAATAACCTTGAGAGCATCTTCTTCGACCTGAGAGCGATAAAAAAACGGTATCCCAGCTTCTCTCGCTTTTTGGAAGGCATCGGTCCAGTTTTTATTCTCAACCAAGCCCTTGATTTCCAGACGCGCCACTTCATGTTTTTGTATCTTTCCCCGTAAACTTTCATTCCTCTGTCGGATATCGTCAATTGATCTCATGGGTATTTAATTCCTTTTTATAACAATCGCTCAAAATATCTGTAATTCGTTTCGCTTGTTGTTCGGAAGCATCGTCTTTATCAAATCCATTCTCTGCAACTTCTAATGCATACGCGGCAAATTCAAACGCCATTTCAGAGATTATTGAGTTATTAGATCTATTCTCGACTATACATAATGAGGCAATAATAGCTGACTTTTCAGCGCCATCTGATTCTTTAACACACATCTTCATCGCTTTAGCAAGCAACACTGAATTTACGGACTCACTCCAACCAATAGATTTTAAGGTCTCTGGAGTATTTTTTAGTATTTCTAGAATGCGATACATTAAATCAACAGGGTCTTCAACCAGTAAACAACTTATTATTGCTCTTGCAGCTTTTTCTATCTGTTTTAGATCCTCGGATTTTCCTATATCCATTTCTCCTAAACTAATTCGAACATCAGGTAACTGAATATGAAGAATATAATCAAGCACTTCCAGCAGGTTTTTGGAATCAACTTTGCCAAGCTTTACCGTGGACACTAATTGTTGAATACTTTTCAGTAAGTCTGCAAGCGGTTTCTTCTTTTTAAGTTCAATTTCTCTTGTTGCGATATCAAACTCTGGGTAAGCACCTATCAATGCAATCTTATATTCTGGATAAGCGTAAAAGAGGCGTTCAAGGTAATCGTTCTTAATTAATCCCAAATTTTTTAACGCCTGAGCATACTCACCGCTTTGCTCATATGCAGATACTTGTGAAACAAGCGAATGAGCCCATGCCTCCGCGCGCAACATATTAAAAATCGCTATGAGATCCTTATCGTTAATTAAGTCCGCGCCGGCGCTACTTGACCCTAAATTTTTCATTACAGACTCAGCTTCGTCCCATTCCTTCTCATTAATACATGACAACCATTTTTCCAATTGTGGAGGCACATCACGAAAATATATATCTTTTTGTTTCGCCAAAGAACCTGCACGTAAAAATAAATTCCAACGCTCAACAACGATAACAAGTTGTGAATCAGCGCTTTGTTTTGCTAATTGCCGCAACGAATCGACATATTCTAGACCCTTTTGATACTCCCCTCTTTGGAGGGCGTTTTTCATTGTCATAAGCAAAAGCGTTTCACGCTCTTGAACATGCGCAACGAGTTCAACGCGTGTTGGAGACAAAGAATCCAGACTCGCATCTTGTCGCCAAGCCAAATCTTTACATATCAAAGCCCAAAGATCGTTATCACTCCAGTTTATATTGCGAACAGACAAATCTTCTTTCTCCAGTTGGGTTTTCAAATCTCTTCGGAACTCTTGAGACTTCTCGTAATAGGTTTGAGCATATCCGTTTAACTCATCTGGAAACATGATACTTAAATATTCTTTTACCTTATTAATTGTTTCGCCAAGTTCTTCGTCAGTACGATAGCGCTCACCTTCACGCTTGGATAATAAGCGCGCTAAAATGTGGCGAAAAGATATGCTTGTCTCACCCCAAATGCTATCATTCAATAAATTCATATCAGAGGAGGGATAACGTCCAGTTAGAAACTGATACCATAAACTACCAAAGGTATAAAAATCCACCCCGATATTATTCTCCGCCTCATCTTTTGGAGCAACCACATTCCAATCCAACACAATAAGTCGTTTTTTATTCTCATCCCAGTATAGGTCATCAGGCTTGCGGTCACGGCAAATATAGCCTGCTTGGTGTAGCACGGCAAGTAAATCAGCATATTGAGCAGCAACTTCTATTAGAAAACATTCCTTTTCCAGTGGGAGAGATATTTTCGATAACGAAGCAGTAAGCACATCATTTTCTATAAACTCCATAGCTAAAACTTCTTGCTTGGTCGTTAAGTTTTGACCTTTACTCATGCCCGGAAGCGGAAAAGGCTTTTGTCCTTCTACATATAGCTCATCCCACTTCGCTTTGAATGCCTTGTAAACTTCAAATTCTTCCCAAAATCTGTCCTTTAAATCCTGCTTCAAACCTAAAGCAGGAACCTTTACTGCAATTTTGTCTGAAGGGTTCTTTTTATTTATCGCAGGAAACACAGTACCTAATAAACCTGAAGCTAAATAATGCCCCATGACATATTCTTGTTGTCCAACTTTTATGATTTGACCATCCATAAAACGTCTCCAATATCACTAATTCTTCTTGCGTATTTCCTGGACCTGATCGCGGGTTACTAAAGCAGTCACAGTTGCAAAGTCGTTACCTTCCACGGTTTGAGTGGCAATCAGTTGGCGAACCAGATCAATCGTCTGCCAGTCTTTGCGCGTCCATGCCTGCCAGGAATCTTTTGCTACCTGGTCTGCGCTCGATATCGCAGTTTTCACTGCTTCTAATTGGTCAGGCTCGAAATACGCGGCAAAGTTGACGAACGCCTGCACTACGCGGGGAATTTGGCGCGTTCGTCCTGACTGAGATTCAACTTTGATTGGGATTTCACGACCAGTGGGCATCATCATGACAACTGTCTCATCTTCTTCGCGCATCCATCCCGCTGCATAGCAGAGGGCAAAAAGACGAGCGGGCATGCCCGCACCAAGCGCGGTGACAACCACAGGGCAGAGAATGCGTGAAGATTGGAATAATTCCGTCTGCATACGCCGTTCCAGCATAAGAGCGATTTTTTCCGCGCGATACACGGTGGTGGGCTCGGCGCGGGGGTCTACCGAACTTCCAGCAGATAAGCCATACCAACGCGCATACGCGCCATAAGCAGTATCCAAAGAGTTTATCGCATCCAGCGGAATGACATCAATGGATTGGGAAACAATCATGGTATAGGGGTCGGTGATATTGACCTTTTTAAATTGACGATCTTGGGTCGTCATACCCTGTTTCACCGCAGACCAGAGTCTGTCTGCCTCCACTGCAGAATTTACGCCCGCAGTCCATGCCAACTTCGCATGAGGCGCTTTTGTATCCACGTAATTCAAAAGCGGCTTTGACCCCACTCGTAAATTATCCGCGGTTTCAAGTAATTGATCGGGAGATAAAGCGGTTTGCGCAAGCACAGATGACAGGGTTTCTTTTTCCAACAAGGAACGCCCAACATATCCAGCCAGCCGCAATAGCTCCTTTATAAACAAAGTCTGCTGCTGGGCATCGGCGCTTAAGTCATATTCCTCCCAGGTCCGCAGGGTTAATGCCAACTCCCCGTTTTTATTTGCTGCCCAATAAAAACGGGAAAGAGCAGTCTCTACCATCTTGGGGTCGGAAAAATAGGCTTTGTACCAATCATCCAATAGTTTTTCAGAGAAAAGATATCTGCGCACGATAATCGCATCGAAGTCCTTTAATTTTTCCTTGTAGGCTAACTCCAAATCAGAAAGTTTATTCAGAACGCCAGATGTTTTTCCGCCAGCGCCACCTTTTAAGACCTCGATATGCGCCTCTAAAGAGTTGGCAACATCCTTCGTCGTATCCGTATACTTTTGGACAATATCCGCGTAGTCCTTCTGGGAGGAAAATTCGCCCTGGGCAAGATTTAACATATTACGCAGGGATTCAAGAAAAGCTAAAACATAACCAGCCTTTCCTGAACGCGCAACAGATATTTCGTTCGAAGAACGCAATCCATTTAGCATGGTCAACACTGCGGAGAGTAGATAATCGCGATATTGCGATAATTGGGCTTGCACATCCGCAGCACTGATATTTTTCAATTCATCACGCAGCGCGCTTGTAAAGCCTTCCACGGCAAGTTTGCCCAACAACTCCACAAAGGGCGGGCAGGAAGGCTGGTCATAGCCTGCATACCCTAATAGAAATAATTGCACGTGTTCTTCGATTTTTTTTGCCGATTCCTCACGGTTTTGTTCGGGACGCAAGCGCAAATCGTTCGCGGCGGGAGCGCCCAAGAGCAGATAATACAACAACGACCTTGCCCAACGCGCTTTCAATATTTCGAACATGTCGAACAGCGGCAACCGATATACAAAAGAACCGACGCCACCAAAAACCGCGCGTCCACGCGCCCACTGTTCGCCAGTCACATCCGATTGAATGCTGCGGCGGTATTCTGCAAGCGCGCCTGTACGCGCCGCCTTGTCCAGCCACAAAGTGACCATATCCGCCATAGCTGGAAAAACGCCCGCGCGGGGTTCAAACCAGATTTTCTCCTGCTCGGGATTAACGGGCGGAAAATCGGGCGTGTGATCGAACAAATATATTTCATCGAGCAGCCTCCAATTTATCGCCCCTGCCAAAACCTTGTCCCCTTCAGCGGAGGATAAATAAGTCATGCGGAATGGGAAACCCTGAGCAAGTTGAAATCGCTCGATCTCGCGGAGACTGGCATAGGTATTGGATTGATATTTCTCCATTCCAAAATTGGAGACAACCTGATTGAAAGCGCCATCTGTGGCAAGGTAGGCTTCAACGCTTACGCTGCTTGCCTTCGCCTCATAACCGGCGCGACGAGCGAGATATGCAATATCAGAAAGAATTGCGCTACCAAACCCCCCCGCCAAAGAGCCTGTAATAATAACTCGCAAATTATTGTCGGCATCCAAAGCCGCGCCAGCCGCTCCATGAAGCAGCCGCCAGATTTTTGAGCCATCCCCCAAACGTCTTGCCAGAGTCACGTAGATCCGTTTTAGCGCGCTTGCATCGGAAGCATAGTAATATTCGGGCTTACCTGCGTTGGTTGACGCGATTTGCCGCATTAAATCCTCATGTACGTCGCCGATTCCTACGGTAATAAGGCGGATTCCTTTTTCGCGCAAATTGGAAGCGGCAAGCGCAGTTTCATCAAACGTCCCCTGCCCATCTGACAGCAAGATTGCCACCAAAGAAGAATTTTCTTCACCCGCTTCAGATAAAGACTGATTTGCAGCATTCAACGCGGTATGAATGGAGGTTTGATAACCTGAAGTGATCTTCTGAACAGCCTGTTTTGCCGCAAAAACATCGTTCGATAACGGAAGCAAGACATTCGCTTCGCTGTCGAATTGAACAATCGAAACCTTATCAAGGCTGGGGTCTAGTTGGTCAAGAAAGTGAATCGCGGCGCTTTTGGTCGCATCCAATTTGGAAATGGTCTCATCGCTGCCAGAAAAAGGCGCGCCCATACTTTCAGAAGAGTCGATTAGTAAGGCGATTCTCAAACCATTTGAAGGAATCCCTTTTCGTAAATCGCGCATCAAAAGCGCGCGGGCAGGTGGACGGCGCAATCTGGTTCCATGTAGCAAATTTAATTCATCACGTCCAACGCGCGCGCTATAGTCAGAAGCGGGGAACCAACTGCTTATATCTGTATCTGCTGCAGGGTTGTTGCGAATATCTTCACACATTGGGGCAAGATCTTCACCAAGTTCGACGACATTTTCCACATCTAAAGAAATTCCAGCAAAAGAAACCGCCACTTGCTCGCCTGCAAGTAGTTCATAATCCGAAGTGTCGAACAAAGCCAGACGCACTTTTTCGCTCAAAGAGCCAGCTCCGGCATCTAAAAGGTTTTTCTTCACATGTGTCAAGACATAACGTCCTGTACCTCCTAAGCCAATAATCAACGCGGGTTGGGGCTGCCAAACAGGAGCAGGTAGCCATTTTTTGCCTTCAAGAAGATCTGGCTCTAAAGACATAACCTGTGGAGCGCGACGCGGGTACAACTTCAGTCTCACTTCCGAGTCTGATTGAAGATCGACATTTTTTATGGCAGAGCCGTAGTTTTCCGCCGAAACAGAAACCCTAACCTGCCCCACGGGGAGTTTGACCTTAGTCTTATTCATTCTCAGCCTCCTCATCTACGCGATGATATTTCACCTCGGCGTTTGAAATAGGTTCTCCGGTCAATCCATCTACTACGACGACTGTCAGGTTTGCCTTTCGTTGACGGCAGAAATACCAAGTAAAGAAAATCAAAGGAATAATGGGCAAAAGCCATGGCCATAATGCCAGCAATTCCTCCAATGGTTCCATTTGAGGCTCGGTCAGCCAGACAGGATGGAATTCTTCATCCTCTGGAAGCGCCGCCCCCGCAATTTTGAATAGCGCCGACATCTTTCCGTCGGTATATGGTTTTGCATAAGATTGGCCATTCTCACCAATTGGCGTGATCAAAATATCAAATTGCCCGTTCATTCGGTTGCTGGAGAATCCCAGCCATTGCGAGTCTGGAGACCAAGAGGGCCAAGAATCTGATACATCGCTATTAACTCTTAGTTGTGTACTCTCACCACCAGAGGCAGGGACAATATAAATATCAGCGGAATCATCCGCATAAGTATCAGTTCCTTCGGTATGGCGCGTAAAAGCCAGCCATTTTCCATCAGGTGAGTATGCGGGGTAATAATTAAAGCCATCACCGCTCGCACCAGGCAAAGGCAGGGCTACTCCACCAGTAACAGGAACTGTGTAAATATCACAAGGAGAATTAATTTCAGCAGTATATGGCGCAGAAGCTGTATTCTTCGCACGCACGAACGCAAGTCTCTGCCCATCTGGAGACCACGCAGGCATGGTCTCAATATACTCCGTAGTACTCGCCCCTTGTAATGGAGTCATTCCTCCTGTAGCAACATCAACGATATATATATCCTTATCATCAAATGAAACAGCCAATTTTTTACCGTCCGGCGACCATGCCACATAGGAAGCAGTAAAAGCAGGCACAGGTACGCCATTACCATTTAAGGTTAGTACTTCACCTTCCCCATTGTGCTTCTCTTTTACGCTTGCAATTTCTTTCCTATTGTTTATTGCATGACAAGCAACACAACCAGCCGTGCCATTTATATCTTCGACGGGAGAAGCGATATCGCTACCAGCCATTGTTTGGAAAACAAACGCATCTCCATTTGTCAATTTCCAGAAATATACCTGATCCGGCTTGCAAACGCCTATTAATGCCTTGGAAATAAGGGCGGTAAGCAATAAAACAAATACCGCCCATAACAAAGCCATGATTTTACAGCCTAATCCTTTGCGCCTCAATCTCTTCAAAAACGGGAGACCCAATGGAGTAAAAAGCCATAATAACAATAAAATAAACAGAAGTAATGGTGGTACCCACCAAGGGAATAGATCCGAGGAAGTACACTGATTAGGCAATGCTGGAATTTCAGGAGGAACATCGCTTAGAGTAAGTTGTGGACCTGCTTCTTGCAACAAAGTTCGATCAATTTGCTCGCATTCGAGAAAAACCGCTTCTGTAAATTTTCCGATATCAACCAGGTCTCCAGCTTCACGCCCTCTCACCTGAAAAGAGAAAACATTATCACCATTTTCCAGCAGATCCTTCTCCCAAATAATGGTGTCACCAGAAATCACGCCAGCCGGACTGAGTGTATCTGGAACAACCTTAAATTTATATATATCTACTTGGTATCTCAATACCAAGTCTTTTGCCAAGCCATATTCGCGAATATCCTTGGCAATGGTTACGTAAATATTTTGAAGGTCAGATGGATTTGTGGTGAAATACGCAAGCGGCTTGCCTTTTCTATCTTTTGAGGCAATATCCGTCATAAGGGTTTGATCGACACTCCCTACCCCCACAGATACGATTTTTACTTTTGCTGCTTGAGCTGTGTTAGAAGCCCACATAGCACTCGTGTAACTGCTACCACCATCAGATAAAATCACAATTACAGGAATTGCTTCCTCACGCCTTTTAGTTTGTATTTCAGCGAAAGCAACAGAAAGCCCTTGATCTATTGATGTTCCTCCGCCTCCCCCAACACTGTCAATAGCCGTACTCAGCAAAGCAGCATCATTGGTCAATGTCTGCACTATCTGAGCACTGCTATCAAACTGCACAATTCCAACGCGGTCTGAAGCAAGATTCATTTCTGCAACAAACGCTTTTGCCGCAACCTTCGCTTGTGCAAGCGGATCACCATCCATGCTGCCAGAATGATCAATAACCAAGAAGACATCAACTGGTTTCACCACTACAGATTCGCCACATGCCTCGTTATCGCCCGAAAGGTGGATTTTTACAGTTGCGGATTCATCCAATTGAATTTCTTGAGGTTCGACAGACACATCCATTTGGACGATATTACCGGGCATAGGTATTGGCGTCGCAGTTGTCTGAAGAGCAAAAATTAAGTCACCCTTTGCAGGAGATTGCGCCAATACCTGCGTTACTCCTGCAAAAAAACAGAAAAGAATTGAAAAGACCAATATTTTTTTACCCATCCACATTGTCAGTCTCCATAATCCCAGGCTAGAGGGTGCTCAGCTTTATAAAAAAGCTAAACACCCTCTTTCTAATGCTAATGGCTGTTCTACGAAAAACCTGCTTCAGCAGAACCACTCATTGGACCACGCCCACTCAATGCACGGATACGATCTTTGATTTCCTGACGAACAGACTTTATCTCATCGCCCATCATCAAAGCAAAAAGCGAAGCTATATCATATTCTTTCTGACTAGATGCATCAGCCAACACCTTAGAAAGCGCTGCCAAAACACCATCGCCGCCATCCAAGTTATTCTTATCTTCTTTCTTCTTTGTGAGTTGAGAATATTGTTCGCTAATACGGTCTATTCGCGCTAATTCACTGATAATGATTTGACGTTGGGTTGGATCCGAAATAGAGGATAAACTTGTTTGAAGGTCTTTATTTCTTTCACCAGCCGTTCCATCATTAATCCGTTTCAGAGCATCTTCTTCACGAACTTTTTTCAATGCACGGGACACTTTATCATAATCTATTGGGATAATTAGTTCTTCCGACTGACGTACATCAAGCCCATCAAAGTTAAAAGTCATCATGGCATCCAGTAAAAATGCCTTCTCATTGGGTTTAGTAATCCAAATTTCATCAGGCTGTGATGGATTACCCAATTCGTCATACTCTTGATCAGGCGGCAAAACCAATTGCCAAATCAAACGATTTTCATTCGTCTTGGGATCACGAACGCCAGCACGCTTGACTAATCCATATACATAACACCACATAAACAAACGGAACTGGGATTTATCTTCGAGTTGCAAAGCCACGTCATCAGAAAATAAACGCACATTCTGCTGCAACTCAGGCAAACGAGTCTCGTATTCTGCCGCATTAACTTCAGCGGGGAAGATGTGTAAAATGCGGCGATCGGCCTTATTCCCCTGTCCCAAATCACCCATATAAGATTGCCGTGAGTTTTTATATGACGTAACGTTTTGTAATTCTACGAGCTCCTGAGTGAAAATCAATGTAAGTTTAAAACGGTCTTCCGAATTTACAAATCGAGCAAATTTATTATCTTGCGTTCTTTGCTGACCAGATTCGTCCGTCACTGTCTCAGTAGAACTCTGCCCACTACGCTGCGCTAAACTTTGAATAACGCTTCTTAAGTAATTCTTGTGACCAGACTCCTCTGCATCTTGAAAATACGCGCGTAAGTAATTAGCAGGAAGAGGCTTACCACCACCTTCCATATTCAAAGATACACCGCTATGTTTATAGAATTGATCAGCCAAATTACCAGGGTCGCCATACGCAGAACTCTGCATCAAATAACCGATCACAGATTCTGTTTGACGCGCTTGTTTAAATGGCTGGCGACACAAATTCAGCCAGAGGTTGAGATTCGCAACGTCCGAATTCAAATTCACAGAACTACCATCAGGAGATAAGACACTTAAGGAGAGTTCTATCTTTGGCCTACCTGCCTGCATCTTGGGTTTTAATTGCCAAGAGAGTGAATCGAGCAATTTAGACATCCACCCTTCATTAGCCGATACATACTCCTCGTATCTGGTTTGTTCATATTTTTCATCACCAACAACCAAATGACAATGAATATCTCTTTCAGCAGCACGGTCGCTGTTGGCTTGTTTTTTGCCACGCACAAGTTGCGCATACAGCCCATCTGAGCCAGCTCCCAGCGTTTGCACCCATGCACGCACAGACTCACGAGCACTATTAACATAATCAATCATCCGCCCAACAGTATCCAAGATGGCATCTTCAGTCGCTTCAGCCTGCAGAATGTCAATCAAGATATTCTCTGCTTTTAAATAATTATGCTGAGATTGGAAAGCTTCACTTGAAACGCCACCCATTAACCCCTTCTTGCCTGCAAGGGATTTCATTGCATGCTTAGCTGTTTCAGCCGACGCCATTGCATTACGGCGACTATCCCCTTTTTCTCTGCGCCCTTGCTGGACCTGCTTTAAGGTATCTTGCGTCCTGTTCAACATTTCAAATAAGGATTCAAGAAAGTCTGCCAAATAACCTAGTTTGCCACATTTGGATTCAAGCGACGATCGATTAGGCGAACCATTCATGGTCGCTTGAATAAAGTAATCCAAGTAAAGATTGAATCTGGCAGAATGATATTCAATAATCGGCTTTAAAGCAGTCTCACGATATACACCACCCGAACGTTGTCCAGACTTCGAGTCTTCGTCGCCTAAATGACGGTTTTTGAATTGCCGCACATCCGCAATAATTCTCTCGAATCCTAAAATAGGGTCTTCTTTTTGCTTGGACTGATCAGAGGCAATAACCTGTCCCTCTTTACCTGTAGAATCATAGAGGCGCATTTTCAAAATATTTTCGATGCGCGTCAACAGCCTCTGCGTTTCACGATCATCACCATGGGGTGCAAACAGAGGATTCCAATCCCCAATTGTGCGGTTGGCAAGTTCCTGTACTGTGGCTTTACCGGGTCTCAATGCGGCTTCCGAAATTCTGGCTAATTCACCAAACAAAAGGGTTGGCTCAGCCTGAAGAGTCTTTGTATCTCCATTTTCATCGCGGTAGGAATAAGACAAAGGCTTCGTAGCTTTCAAGAATTTTTGCGCTGCAGTTCGTCCATCTTCACCTTGATTTTCCTGATTTGCATCAGATAGCAATGAAGTAGGAACACCTGTTCGGCTATCCACTTTCTGATCATCTGGCTGAATAAAATTCTTTAGAAGAGACAATCCCAAGTCATGCGTCCATCCTTCAACAATCTGATAAATCGGGAACACAACACTATATGTGCCTACAGAGCCTAATGTGGGGGTTTTCTTTGATATCTCGGCTCGCTGAATGCGACTTGCGCGCTCAGCTTCCACATTAGCAACATAACTCGAAAAGACCGGACCACTTTCTTTATCGATTGCCGCGCTGATCGTATCAGCAATTGCAGGTGCCACTCCATTACGAATATCCGCTACGCCAAGCTGGCTACGTTCACCCTGCCCATCTAGGTAGTACAGCAGGTCAAAAAGTTTCCCTTTAAGTGTGTTGTGCCAAATGGGATCATTACCGCTTTCCTGATAATACATAGGATAACCACGAGCATAATCAAAACTAACAGTAAAACGCCCATTCTCGCGCATTGCCGCAAACGCGCGTGCATTCATGCTGCGCAACCAGGATTGATCTACGGTTCGACTAAAAGCCTCAGGTAATACCAAATAGCCACGTATGCTCATCTTGCCTTTGAGGTTTACATTCGACTGTTCAGCTATTTTTCGAATCAAATATGCAACATCTGCGAACATGCCTGCACCAGTCCCGCCAGCCAAACTGGATGTAACAAAAACCTGAAAACTTGTTGCGGTAGGGTTATCGCGTTTTAGTTTGACCAAAGCGTCGTTAAGCGTGCCATACAAGGTAGAATTCGAAGGAGTGGCGACATCCTTGAAAACAGCTAGTCTCCCAAATTGGCGGAATTGTCCAGCACCTTCGTTAAGATTAAAAATCTTATCCGAGAGGGTATCCATATACCAATGCGCTTGCAACCAATTTCGGAGATGATCATGTTTGCCGTTGGCAACTTCTCTCATTAACGCTTGGACGTTACCGCCAATAAAACAAAATTCACCGGGTTCTAACCTCACTGCTCCCGTAGTTTGCCCTGCTTGGCGAATTTGTCCCTGCCCACCTAGATCTGGCGGCTTATTATCCGTATCATACGCAAGAACCTTGACCTCCTTAAGGGGCCATACACCACCAGAAGTCTCCATTAATTCCTTTTTTACGTAGGTGGCTACTAATGTTCCTGTACCACCAATTCCGACAACCAAAGCTGGACTGGGCATATTATCCTCCAAAATCTAGAGTGTTTAAAATGATGTATCTTCTTCTACATCGCCATAGCGTTCTTGTATTAATTGATCTTCATCTGGGTCTTTCATCAACCAGAAAGAATATCTGCCTATTTTAACCTCGCTGCCAGGTCGCAACGGATATTGGGCAATACTAGGTGTGCGTTCATTATCCAACCAAATATTTACCGAGACATGGCGTTGTTGATGTTCAGCATCACTGCTGCAAATGACTTCTAATTTACTTACATGCGTTACTGAATTAATATCTTTAAATACTATTCGATTTCTATTATATTCTTCCAACGATCCCGACTGAAACTTTCGAGACCCATCTGCGTCCACAATATATAACTTTCCACGGCAAGGATGTTTCTGGTTTTGAATAGATCTAATTTTATAAGCAGATCCAACACCTATTACTAACACCATCAGTACCATACCAATATACATCAATGCAGTGTGCAAAGGGTAACGGACACGCACTGTCTTAATAATTAGTGAGCTCCCGTTTGGTGGGTAAACATATTCATTCAATGGCTCATCTGCTGAGATTGCAATAATATATTCGCCTATACCTAAATCGGTAGTTCTAGCACGGTATGAATTAGTCTCCGGGTAATAATCAAACTGCAAAGGAATAGAGATTTTCTCATCGTCCTGATTTTTCACATCAGTGACACTAAAAACATCTACCGCATCATCTTCAAATAAATCCTGTGGTGATAACTCACGCCCATTGTTATCCTGAAATTGCAATTCCAAAACCAAGGGATTACGAGTTAAGGGCCACAACCCAGTATTGAATTGAGGATCTGGTCCCGGCTGAAGAACAGCAATTTCCACCAATGTAGCAGGAAGAACATCAAAACTTGCAATGTCTTCATCAATAATAGTTTGCCTAATACCAGAAACATCTAACACAGTAGCTGCCACATGCAGGACATGCATACCAGACTTTTGTGGCGCATATGTCGTCGAATATTTCCCGTCAGAAGTTGGGGTCAGTATTAACTTATTAGACACATCTTCTTGGATCGTAACTGCCAAATCTAGAGATGAAGGTGATGTAATCGGAAAACCCCGGGCGTCTTGTAGTTCAAAGGTCAACGGCTGCTCTTTATATTGTTGCCATTCAACAGGTAAATCCAACGGAACAAGAACTGATGGCTTAACATCAAAGCTGCCGATAATCCCATCAAGAATCACTATTTGATTTCCAGATTGATCTTGACTTTCTGCTTTTACTCTAATTGTATGATTAACCGCGAGCACGGGGGTAAAATCAGCCTGATATGAATTATCTGGCATGTTATTCAGTACAAGTTGCTGAGATGTGCCATCAGCCTCGACAGTGGCTGTTACCTTTAATTTATATCGCGAGTCAGAATAGACTGGCAAAGGCTGACCAAAATCATCCAACAAAGAGTAATTAATGGTAAGTGGTATGAATTGAGATTGAGGTCCAGATGGACTCGTTAACCGGCTCTGCGCAAAAATATAGCGCATTGTAATGTCAACATTCACACCTAATGGATCTGTTGCAACTTGCCATTCACCCGGCATAGGGTTGCTTACCCGAATGGACTGAATAGGGCCCGAAACTCCATCTACAGTTACACCCGCGTCTGTCTCATCAATTTCCCCATTTGGGTCGGAAATTACAAGACGTTGAGACGTATCCGTTTTGAAATAGGAAAAAGTGATAGATCGTAAATATGGTGGAACAACTAAGGGACCAGGAATAACCGCCTCATCCACATATTGAACATCAGATGGTAAAGCAAATTCAGACGTCAGTCCTTGTAAAATTTCCTGGAACCGTTTCCCAACATCGTCATTGCTAGCAACAATGGATGCTCGGTCTTTATCCGGCTCAGGACATGAAGCCTCTAAACAGGGATCTTGAGTGATCTCTTCCCAATAAGGGCGCACCTTTGTCCAATAAGATTGCCCGGAATCCAACATACCAACAACATAAATCCGATAATCAGGATAAGGAAAGTTTGCTGCCGAAAAATCAGCTAGAGTTTCCATGTAACTTTCGTAATTAAAACCACCCGGTCCATAATAAGGCAAACCATCTGTCAACAAAATAATAACGCGTAATCTATTTTCAGAAGTTGGCGGTAAAGCAGCAAATAATTCTTCCGCTGCTTCGAATGCGCCTAAGAAGTGCGTAGTACCCAAGCCTCTATTAGTGTATTCTGTACGCGATGTATCGAGAATAGCGCTCATTTCTTGATACATTGTATCCCATTCATCTCTTGACCTTGGGGCAATCTCTTTCCAATATGAACTGGACGAAGAACCATCATTGAAGTTTACCGGAACTGCAACTTCTCCGAAATTAATAACAGACATGCGTACAGTTGTGTCACTATGTATTAGTAAGTGATCTTCACCTAACCAATACATTGCATATGACAAACCATAGAAACGCAAACCAAGCGGGTCATTAGCCTCTCCACCAAAATTTCTTGACATTGAATCAGATTGATCTATCAAGAAAACGATATCCAGTCCATCATATGTTTGTGTTTGCGCCAGGACAGGGGATGATGACAAGAGTACCATCACAAAAAACACAAGGACTACCAAATTCAATATACGCAATTTCATAATTGACACTCCATTAACATAATGGGTCGCGCAAAAAACCCGATTCATTCAACAAATCACTGTATGGGCGAAAAGACATGTCTTGTCTAACTTTCGAAACATCATATGGAACACGTCGAAAATATAGAAGTCCTTGTTCCCAGTCGACAAGCGCATATCCTGGGCAGGGGTTGGCGTCGCGTGGAAATCCAACACTACCGGGGTTTATTAGAATCGGCGAAGACTCAAGATCTCCTAAAGTATAAAATTCTTTTCCAAGCGGAAGTTTTTCCCATGTGGATGAATTCCAACGCATTATGAATTGCTTGTGAGAATGACCACATGCAAAAAACTTTGGAGAGGTAATTTTTTCACTATCATGAGACTTGAAGCAAAATACTCGTCGATGATATTTAGTATAGGCATTCTGAAATCCTGCAACCATTTCAGAAGGTGCAGGAGGGGCATAGCAATAATGCTTCAAACTATCAAAGAGATTTTCTGAAAAAACGCCATGAGTTAAAAATACACCTTGGCGCGGCATTGCCATCACAGGAAACTTCTTCACACTAGAAATAACTTGAGAACCGTACGCATTCAGGGAAATTTTATGTTCCTGAATAACAGCGTATGCTTCTTTACGATAATGTCCCACATGAACCATATTTCCATTGCCCGGGTCAGTTTCCATAAAACCAGAGTTTTTTATTCTTTCCAAAACGCCCCAATCATGATTTCCAGCAAGGCAAAGAGTTGGGGTTGCCGGGTCTCCGCACAACATTCGCCACACTTGGTAAGGTTGAGGTCCATAACCAAACATGTCACCCAAAAACCAAACTTCATCATAATCAAATAAATCATAAGCATGATTCAAGACAGCGCTTAGCGCCTCAAAATTAGCGTGAACGTCGGATATGATTAGTGTGCGGCTCATATATCAAATCGAATTGATTTTTTACGGCTATTGGGTCTCGCTTGTGCCATCCAAATAATGGTGATTTAACGCTATTGCCCGGCAAGTCAAGATCGCTTTTTGCAGTCGCAACTCTGCACTTTGAACTTTTGCGCTATCAGCAGGAAGAATATAAGCCCTTGGCTGCCTCGCAATCTTTAACTGGTGCAAAGCCTGTTCATATTCACTTTGCGCGTCTCTCCACTGATTGCGTCTTTTTATAATATCGGAAGACATGGCGCTTAAAGTATTCAGCTGAGATTGCAACTCTCTTACTTCTGCCTGCACAGATTGCAAGATTGCCTTTACAGGCAAACTAAGTGATTGATCCATGTTTAGAGGAGGGTTGGAGATTTTTTCAACCGTTTCCCGCAACGGATACTTTTTCTCAGCCAAACGGAGAATATCCTGAAGCAGGTGTTGGATGTTTCTGCTTTTAGATTTCTCCAATAAAGCATTTTTTTCTTTTTCGATAAACCGCAAACATCTAAGCGCATCGTCAAAATAACCTTTATCGGCAATAGTTCTAATAATAGGTTTTGCTTTATCGAGCGTTTCCCTATCCCAAGCCGTCATAGTTTGGGTATCCGTCAAACTATAGATTGATGTTAAATTTTCCGGTGACAAACGTTGCAAACCTACTTCGCCCAACCATTCAATCGTACCACTGATTTGATCGCGGCATTTTTCCGCCCATCGCCAGATACGGGCGGAACTTTTTACGGGCTTATTTGTAAAAGAATCTGTTATGGTCAGCGTAGTCTGAAATCCGTATTGGTCCTGCTGGTCTTCGGATTTGAGTTGTGTGAGTAAGTCTATCACGTCTTGAAAGTGTTCGCCGGAAGGATCCTGCGCAACCTTGACAACCTGAGACTGCAATGCGAACAAACGGTTGCGCTCTTCAGATACAGAGTCCTTCTGTTCAACCAAGATTCTCACCGCCTTATGAGCGCCAAATCCTTTATTAGCTATCAGATCTACCGTGTTTTGAAAATCAACCCAGTTATTTGTTTGACGGGCAATTTGACCGTGCGCGTGTAATTGCAAAACCATGCGGCGTAAGTCTTCAATATCACCCAGCCACCTTTGCAGTTCAACCATTTTTTCTGAGATTTCGCTACGAAGCGTTTCTGCGCGATTTTGACCAATCGCATCAGACAACCGCGCGAGCGTATCATAGAGCATATTTGACTTGGAAAGAAGCGTGAAAACATTTTCGCGCTGGCGCTCGATGATACGCATGGGATCTTTTGAATTTTCAATCACATTTGCAGCTAAATAATCTCTGACCTCGCGATCAATTTTGTTGGTAACATCATTGATATCGTTGGGAATAGACTGTATCAGATTGCGCGCAATCTGATGATTCGGTTCGAGATTGACTACCTTGCAACGGATCTCAAACCGCTTCCAAAGATCATCTGCTCCGTCGCCCAGCGCGTGATCATCCCTGACAAGTTTAGCAACCACAGACTGACGAAGCGCATCCCACCAATCCTGTATGGAAGCGCGGCTTTCAAGCGGAGATTTTTCGACAAAATCTTTTGCTTCATTCACAGCCTTTACCAAATCTGCCAAACTACGGTCGGAGGAGACACGCCGCTCTAAATCCGCCTGACGACGAAGGAGCGTTTCTTCGGCGTTACCGCCTGCCAACCAATCCAATCTGGAATCGTAGTGTGATTTGGTATCAGAATCCGAAAGTCGGCTAATTCCTTCCCTCGCCATTCTCAGCGCGATCTTTGCCTCATCATAAGAAACAAGGCGCTCTGCCGGGGTTCTATCGGTATTGCGCGCCAATTGGAAATAATAACGGGCTTCCAATTCCCAGCGCCGAACATCATTTGGCATTTCAGCGGCAAGGGTTTCAATAATTTGCTTTGCCTGCGCAGGATCCCTTGTTCGGTCAAAATCGGAATACAACTGCTCGAAACGCGCATTTTGGAGTTCTTTCATATATTCTTCATTGGAAGAATCATATTTCAAGGCTTCCTGCCAAGCTTTATATGCCTCTGCCCAATGCAACTGCCGAGACTTTAATCTAGCGTCTTGTTCGGATGCAACAGCAAGGGCATGATTCGCCTCATCCACCGGACGAGGCTCCGGTAATTCTTTTAAGATTTCCGTAGCAAGGTCACGAAGTTTTTTTATGTTCAAAGATGAGGAAGACAAGACCGTCTTTATGTCGGTTAATAGTTTGTTTTTCCACTTTTCACGTGCATCTTCGAGTAAGTCTGAAATTTCATCGCCTCGAATAATAGTCGAAGCGGAAAGCTTCTCCAGTTTTTCGTATGCGCCGCGCGGGTTATATTTAAGTTTAGCCTTAGCATCTGCGATTTCAGATTCAACTTTTCGACTATTCTTCTGCTCCTGCTTAATTTCCTCTGACCGAGATTTCGCATCAACCGCATCTGGATGATTTGGGATAACCAGCAATTGTTCGAACTCGACCAATGCCTCATCGCCATTTTTATTCTTTAATGCAGCCAAGCCTTGCAGGTAGTGTAGGCGCCCGCGTAATTTACCTTCGCGTTCCTGTAAGCGCTTTTTAAGCGCTTCATTGTCAGAAGAAGTATCCAAAGCCTTGGAGCACTCTTGCAGTGCGTTATTCAGGCGGGTTTCATTTTTGCTGTTAAAAGCGTCATCCAGCCTTTTTAGGATTTCGTCCGCATTCTTGAGCAGGTCAATTCTCATTCTAAGGTCGCGCGTAGCCGTAAAACGCTCCAAGTTTGCAATGGAATGTTTCTTAACCAACTCGCTCCAGGATTTAGCCGCCTGCTCCGGTTTACTTCCTATCAATTGATTAATACGTTCTGATTCTGCATACAAAGAAACCGCCAGATTACGTTCATCGAGAATATTTTGACGGATTTTCTTCTCAGCATCCAACATCTTACTGCTGCGTTCATTAGCTTGTTGCCAACCATCCTTACCCACACCATAGTCATTAACTTGGCGGGCAAACGTTAGCGCGGCTTCAAGGTTTCCTTGGGCTTCATCCAATAAAAGATTATTGTCGCTATCTTTTTTATACCGTTCCAGTAAATCCTGCCCATCCTTAATGGCATTCTCAGCTCTATTTAAAAAACGGTCTGCAAGATTAAGCCGTACATGATCCAAGCCGTTGACGTAGGGAAATACTCGCGCGGCTTCCTCGGTTTTTATCCACGCGCGTTGCGGATCAGAAATTAGTTCGGCTTCGCGCAACATTGCGCGGGCTTCTTGCAAACTTTTAATTTCCGGGTCAATCTTGGTCTTTATCTCTTTTTCGAGCAAACCTTTATCTTCAGGATGAAGCATCCAAAGAGTCTCGTATTTCAATAGTTCGGCTTTTGCCGCTTCAGGATTGTTAAGTTGTTCCAAAAAATGACGCGCTTCTGCAAGATATTCGTGCGATTTATTATGCGCGTACTCTTCTGCCAATTTTTCCAATTCAAGGATGGCTTCGCGCACCGTGAAAACACCCAAAGGTCGCCCTTGGGCATCTGCCAAGGGGAGTTTTTCATCTTGATTTTTCTTTTTACGCAAGAACTCCCACTCAGTTTTATAAGAACCGGTTGCGTCAGCCGTGGTTAGTATTTGATATTTTCTGCGGGCATCATTATATTCTTGTTGAGCGTGGTCTTTCAGCGCAAGCAAATCCAGCGATTCTGGATATCGCGCCAATGCCTCAGCCGCCAGATTTTGCGCGGGGACGTACACCGAATCTAAAATTGTAAGGCCCGTCGCTCCTTCAATTGCCAAACCAGTTGCTTTTACCCACAAAGCCTCGCATTTTTCCTTGGTCTGCTTGAAAACTTCCCGCACTTGTAACATGCGGTTTCGTTCACCCACCAGACGACGCAAATCCTCCGCTTCACGGCTGACATCAACTGACCACTTAAGAGCTTCATCTAAAAGTCGATTTACAACCTGTAAATCAAAAGATTTTACATCAGCGGCTAGGTTTTCAGCCTCACTGATCTTTTCACGGGCGCGCTGCCGATATCGGCTTTGAACCTCCTGATTTAGCCGCTGATAACGACTACGCTGTCCATCGGTACTTACCCTGCGACTCAACTCCTTAATCTTAAGATCAACCTCTTCTTTACGCCAATTTGGAGATTTAATTAACTCCGCAATCTCGCGCTGCAATTTTGTAAACAGAGAACCGGGATTTAGAAACTCTTCAACTGTATTTTCAAGGGATTCAGGAGTCATAATGCCTCAATAATCATTACCAGGGGATTTCGTCGCTAGGTACAGGCGGTACTTCGTCAGGTATGGAAGTTGCAAATCCACTCTCAATTTCTTCGTTTAATGTGTTTGACACCGCAGGAGGCACATTCACGGGTTGGGATGGGATTACTGCAACTGGCGCAGACATCACAACCTTATCTAAAATAGGTAACTGAGCAGAAGTTACTGCAGAAATGCCCTCTTGTGCATACTTCCAAGCCATCTCTAGCGCACGTTTTTGTGCTAAATCGGTATAAAAGGGAGTTTCCGCTACTAGTGCCGTCGCATAAACACAAACATCAGTGTTTTCATCTTTTAAGGTCACAGAGCAAACAGCCATTTTGTCGGTCAATTGCAGAAGGTTGGAGGAAGTACGCATAGGAGGCTCCTTAACGTTTAAATTATATCAAAAGTGGTCTTCACAGAGGCATCACTTAATTGAATTAAGTTTCCCAAGAAAGTAATTTTGTAAATCTTCGGATAAAGCAAGTTCCTCTACATTATCTTTTAGTTCTTTTAGTAGATCAGCAAATCTTACAGTATCCGCAGTGTGTGTTTTGATTGAATCAAAAATTACACCAAAATCATTCGTATCTTTATACGAACGGCCCGACATAAAGTCTAAAATATCATTCGCCGAACATCGTTCCGTCCAATATAAGTCTAAAAGTGATTGTAGAAAAACCTTAAAAGCTTCTTCGTTTTCTTTTGTGAAATCTTTAATTAAACCTTTAATTATATTTTTCTGATCTTTGTGTTGAAGTGCGGCAGGTTCAAGCAGATTAGAAATCACAGATTCTGGGGTTTCTTGAAGTTCTTCACCTTCTTTTAACTGCAAAGAGGAACCCGCTAGTAAATCGGGGGCTCGCGCCGATAAATTAATCAAGGTATTCAAAACGTAAAAATTCTCAATAGGCTTATCAGGTTTACTAAAATCCCGTAACCAACGTCGAAATTCGGATGGCACAGTTTTATTTATTACGTTTTTAAGTAATTTTTCGACCTTATCTTGAATTTGTTTGTCATTTTCAAATTTTTCTAAAAGCACAAGGGATTTCGTAACCTCGGATATATCAAAGTCCTTAATCCAATTTAGAAATGTATTGATATTCTTTTTGTCAGAAAATACTTTTAATTCGGGGAGGAATTCCTGTGAATGGCTCGTCTGGCTGGAAAAACCTGACCTTTGTTGTTCGGTTAATACCAAAGGAAGATTAGAAACAGATAATTTGCTTAGACCTGCCTCTATTTTTTTTAGCGTTTGACTAGAAGAAGACAAGTTGTTGTTTAAATCCTTTTCTATCCTTTTTAGCGTATTTTTGACGCTTTCATCAATTTTAACAGGCTTGACAGGAACATCCTCAACTTGATACATAGAGTCGTCGGTTGGTTCGCATTTACCCAATAAATATTTCGAAATCAAAATCAAAATCGCTCCAAAAATTGAGCGCAGAAGCCAGAGAAAAATTCCGTCCGTCCCGCCAATCCAATGAGAAAAAACCAGAGGAACAGAGACAATGACAGCCGCTATGCCAAAGTAAAGCAATGCAACCAATCCAAAAGCGCAAATCTGACAGCAAACCACAAAAGTTCGAGGGGACGTATCACGCCTAAACCATTTTTTCACATCCGAAAAGAACGCTTTTAGACTAAATGGGGGAAGTTTTGTTATATTTTTATCAGGCTGAATTTTATATTCAGTCGCATACACAACAAAAAATACCAAGGCGGGAATTAAGCCGTTTGACCAGGGAGGCAAGAGCAAAGTGCGTAAGAAAGATTGTAAAAAAGTTCCCTTTGGGTTAAACCTTGCTGATGTGGAACCGAATTGGAGACATGTATCAGACTCGGATTTAAGCTCATCATCAGTTTCGTTAGTTCCAAGAGTTTGATTGGGTATCTCCCAAAACCCAAAGTCGACTTTATTATTTCCTTCCTCGTTTTGTCCTCCCCCAACCCACACTGTGCGGACGACTTGTCCGTATGGCGGAATAGAATCAAAGACTACAATGTTTGAGATTTTTCCATCGTACTTTTCGACATCCTCACCCAATATGCAGCCAATCGAGTTGACGTTGGGGCTTGGGCAGAAAAATACCATGTCGGTATTCTTACTCCGAGTCACACACACATTATTCTGCGTAATTTCCCCCGCGGCTATAATTAAACTGAATCCATCTTGTGGCGTATTAGTAATATTTTTGGCACGAATGATTATTTCTCGAGCAGCAAATCTCGATATATACCTTGGGATTGTCACATCAATATTGATATTTCGAGTTTCTAGGGGTGTCGAAGTTTCCCAGAAATTATCGCCGTACTCAGTAGACAAAATATCGAACACTACCCCATAATATATAACAAAGGACAGGGAAATCAAAACGAGGGAAAATATCCAGCCAGTTCGAGTCTTAGGAGTAGGTAAGTTCATATCAATATCTCATTATTTTAGCGCTACGACACGCTGTGGTATTACATAGCAAGATAAAATCGAAGTAATGTCACAAACAACAGAGGGTCTTATTTTGTCCAGAGAGGTGCCTTCATTCCATTGAAAAACCAGTTTTTCGTAACCACATTGGGACATACTAGATGTACTACCAACCAATTCCTCAAAATTGATTTTGATAACCGTATCGTCGTCAATCTGAGCAATATCGGCAAATGCATTCGAGCCGTTTCGATCACTAGTCGCGGCGTACCAGCTGCGACTAAGAAGTGCGATATCAAATCCGCCATAAAATGGATGATGTGCGCATTGATTTTCGTTTACTTCACTTTTCTGCCTCTTTGTAAGTGCGTACACAGAAAGTTCGCCTCCATTATAGTACTTTGATAAGGCGTATTTCAGATGGATGCTCGCCTGAGTAGTGTCCAAAAACGACTTCTCCGCCTGATATTCGGGGTGATAGTGATAACTCAAGATCAACTCTTGGCGACGAGTGGTTTGGAATTTACTCGAATCACCAGGGAATTTCACCACGTCTACCCAAATGGGAATATCCTCATCACTACTCAGAAAAGTCACGTCGTTCAAATCTAATATCTGTGCGCCGCTCATAAAGTCTCGCAGCGAGCGTTTAACAATGTCAATTTTAGATTCCTGTACCCCAGCTTCATTCTTCTCGCTTGGCGCACTAACCCAGACTTCATAGCATATCGAATACTTGTCCATCAACTCAAATGCCATGTTAGCTTCCAAAAGTCTATTCGGGATGGACATTTGCGCTACCTGGTCATTCCAAAAAATGTATTGGGAACCTTCTAACGGTATGCCATTTGAAAAAAAAGCCGCATTGTCTGTCAAAAAAGAAGGGTCGAAAAAATCGCTCAACGCATTGGGTTGAACGTAATAATAAGCAAAGAAGCTTGATACCTTTTCTGTTCGCAAAGTCATCGTTCGGTCACCGCAATATTGGGCTGGTCCCTCTTCGAATTTATACAAATTCGAATACACCCCCGACTGCTTGATATCTAGAGCAGATTCTCCTTCCACAGATATCTCTCCTACAGAACTATTTGTAACAACATTTACATCATACACGTACGTGTCACCGGGCAAAGTAATAGATTTTGAAAACGACGCATTTTCCAGTTCATTGTCAATCCACCAGCCACCGGAATCAGGTAGGTAATGGGCAATGGACGTATTCTGCGCCAGTTGCTGCATGTTTACGCCAAGTTTGGAAGTATCAAACCCGCGAAAGACAAACCCTGAGCCAATTTGTTCCGCGTTTTCCCACATCTCCAAGTCGTCGTCAGGCGTTCCGCAATCAAGGTGGAAAAGGACAACCCTCACATCCGTTCTTTTTTGACTACCGTCCGGATGAAACCAATCTCGTATTTTAGCGCGTTCATTCGCCGGGTTTTGATAATCATCCATTCGACCGTCTGAAACCAATACGATGATTTTTTCCTCCGCGCCTGAGGTACTCAGGGTGTCAAGCGCGGATTGCAAATAATCAGCGTATTGATTTTGTTTATCGAAAGAAGCAAGTTTCGAGGAGTAATCAGACACGTTAAATGAAGCTTGAGAAGCCGACTGCAAGGGCAAGTAGGTTTCGTTTCCAAAAAATGAGACGCCGATTTTCGGCCATTCAGGCATGACCTCTGGCATTGTTTTAAACATCCTGAACCAAAAATAAGGAGTCTCAATTCGTGGCTGTACTTTAGCACACCCCTTTAAGCTATTTGACCTGTCCACCAAGAATATCATTCCAACCTTCGGCGGTAAAACTTCTAAGGACTCTTCAGAGAGAAATGGGGGAATAATACGCGGTCCCGGGGTTGGTGGGGGAATAGGGATTGTTGGAACGGGCAACGGAATCTCACCCCCACACGATATCACCAACAAAACCATCAAAACGACAAATATCAGGCTCTTTTTCATTGGACAGTCCTCCTTGGAATCATGCAGTCAATGTATGCCAAAACGGATGGATAGCCATCCTTTATTCGTTCACTTTACTAGCTCACTCAGAGACCTTGTGAGGCTTATACCTATTATCTGCATAATATAGGGCCTGTTTCACATGCTTCATTACTACTAAAAAAAGAGTGTTGTTGATTGAAAATTTGTATTACAGCACCTTATATAAACACGATGTTTTGTTTTATGTATTCTCTTTTGGGAGACAAAACTAGCCAATTGCCACCCATTAGTACTATTTTCAACACATTCTACAGCTTTTCCACATATTTTCAAAGGCTAATCCTAAAAATCGATCACAGGCTTGGAAGAAAGGGGATATATGTCATAAAAATACGGTGTATAACATCCTAAAAAGAACGGTTCGAGTTTTATCCCGAGATGGCTACATACGGCTCTCAACTGTAGCCTTTACCCAAAAAAAGTTTCTCAACTTCTTTTATATCTGGAGGCGCTACAGGAAAATCATGATTCATCTTTGTGATTTCCTCCCCAGTTTCAATTGAAGTGGATACCGCCTTTGGCAGCTTTATCCTATTCAATCAAGTTGAGTGCAATGTATATCCCACGGTCATCACAATGATTTGCAAACCAGTTTGGTTGTTCAAACCGCGGATCAAGTTCAAGTACTTAGAATTGGATGTGCATCAACATATTCGGACTTCTAACCATGATCCTTGTTGGTAGTTTCCGTATAGTCAAACGAAGCATATTTTAAATCACTCGATAGTTGTATTTTAGCGTTTTCTAGATAAACGTGATACCCTGAGCAAATTCTGTTCGCTGGAAAAAGCCGATGCAACTTCCAATAATCACACCTGCGCCACTTGTGAAAAGGCATGCG
>Ga0172367_10001294_pt1 | contig 36874 bp, 27 predicted proteins | sample Lak10m_FD_114542 | JGI IMG/M metagenome (GOLD analysis project Ga0172367, IMG submission 114542) | Freshwater microbial communities from Kabuno Bay, South-Kivu, Congo - kab_022012_10m | ecosystem: Environmental > Aquatic > Freshwater > Lake | place: Democratic Republic of the Congo: South-Kivu... | reverse complement strand
GCGACTACGAACGCAGCGAGGCCAGCGCGACGGCTTGGATTTATGTCGCCCTGATACGGATTATGCTCCGGCGGCTGGCGTAATCCCTCAGCTTTCATGCTTTTTCAGACAGGCTCTTAGCCCCGGTGCGGGTAGCACAGACACACGGGGCTGACCTTGAAATGGGATTTATGAAGCATCCAGCTAGGACACGGCTGAACTAAATGCGGGGACCCATTCGATCTTGCGGGGCACATGGACAAGTAAACCGCCACGCGTGTCCATAACCGCGATGCTGGGAGTCGTCCTTTCCGTTGCGGAGAGTGTTTGGTAGGGTGACGCTCGTGAACAGGCTTTCCCTGCATGACATGCATTCGGAACTACATGGCAGCTTCATGACCATGAAGGAGGCGGAGGTGGTGGCGGATTATGGGGATGCAACTGCCGAACACGCGGCGCTTCGCGGAGCCGTTGGCGTGCTGGACCTCTCCTGCCGGGGCCGTGTCTGCCTGACCGGTGCAGACCGCGTGAAGTTCCTGCATGGCCAGGTGACCAACGACGTGCAGCGCCTTCGCGTCGGCGCGGGATGTTATGCCGCGCTCGTGAACGCCAAGGGCCGGATGCAGGGCGACTTGAACATCTACTGCCTGCCCGATGAACTGCTGCTCGACTTCGAGCCGGGTTACACCGCCGCCATTGTGGATCGACTGGAGAGATTCATCATCACCGATGAGGTTCAAGTGGTGGACGCCGCACCGCATTATGGCCTGCTGAGCGTTCAGGGGCCGCAGGCAACGGAAGCGATCAATCAACTCGGCCTCTCTTGGCCGCTGCCCAGCCAGGCCCTGAGCTACAGTGGGGTGCTGGACGCGACGATGGGCCAGCTCTATCTCATGAACCACGCCCGCACAGGTTCGAAGGGTTACGATCTGTTCGTCCCGACCGCCGCGCTCGGCGCGGTGTTCGACAAGCTGGTGGCAGCCGCAAAATCCCTTGATGGTCGTGCCTGTGGGTGGCGGGCGCTGGAAGCTGCCCGCATTGAAGCGGGCATCCCACGCTTCGGCCAAGACATGGACGAAGGCACTCTCCCGCCCGAGGCGGGCCTGGAAAGCCGAGCCATCAGCTACAGCAAGGGCTGTTACATTGGCCAGGAGGTAATCGCTCGCATCCGCACATATGGACAGGTGGCGCGCGCGCTGCGTCGCCTGATCATCCCCGCTGACCTGAACCCACTCCCCGCGCCCGGGGATAAGTTGCTCGCCGACGGCAAGGAGGTCGGCCACCTCACCAGCGTGATTCCGGGCCTTGGCCTCGGCTACGTGCGCAAGGAGCATTATGCACCTGCCATGCAACTAATCCTGCAAACGGCAGCCCGCGAAGTAACGGTGGAGGTTGCGCTCCTGCCGAGGTGAAGCGTGTGAAGCGCCGGGCTTTTCCCGCGTGACTTTCCTGCGCCCTCATGGCATTTCCACCGCCGCTATGCACAAGAAACTTTTGCTCCCGCTGCTCATGTTGGCCATCGCGTTTGGCGTCTCTTCCGCGCCTGCGCAGGACAAAAAGGAAGAGAAGAAGCCCGCCGCTAAGGAAGTCGCCGTGCTCAAGTTCAAGGACTTCGGGGACATCGTCGTGGAATTCTACCCCGAGGTCGCGCCGGGCCACGTGGAGAACTTTAAGAAGCTGGCCAACCAAAAGTTTTACGATGGCACCCAGTCCCACCGGCTCATCCCCGGCTTCATGATCCAGCTCGGCGACCCGCTCACGAAGGATCCGAGCAAGGAGGCCTTCTGGGGCACGGGCGATCCCGGCTACAAGATCAAGGCCGAGTTCAACGACCGCCCGCATGACAAGGGCGTGCTCTCGATGGCCCGCAGCGCCAGCCCAGATTCCGCCGGCAGCCAGTTCTTCATCTGCTTCAAACGCGTCGCCCACCTCGACCGCCAATACACGGTGTTTGGCAAGGTGCTGAAGGGCCTCGACGTGCTGGACAAGCTCGAAGCCGTCCCCGTCGGCGGTGCGCAGGGCAGCAAGCCGCAGCGCCCCGTCGTTCTCGAAAGCGTCAAGATCGCCCCCGCCGACTCAATCAAGTAACCACCGCCGTCTTCCCCACCCCATGAGCACCGTCAACGAAGTCGCCCTCATCAACACCTGTCACGGCCAGATGGTCGTCGAGTTCTGGTCGGACGTCGCCCCCGGGCACGTCGAGAACTTCAAGAAGCTCGCGCGCCAGGGCTTTTACGACGGCACTGCGTTCCACCGCGTCGTGAAGGGCTTCATGATCCAGGGCGGCGATCCGCTCACGAAGGATCCGAATGAGGAAGGTCGCTGGGGGACTGGCAATCCGGGCTACAAGATCAAGGCCGAGTTCAACGACCGGCCGCACGTCCGCGGCGTGCTCTCCATGGCCCGCTCACAGGACCCTAATAGCGCCGGCTCGCAGTTCTTCATCTGTCTCGCGGATGCCCGGTTCCTTGACCGGCAATACACGGCTTTCGGCACGGTCATCGGAGGTGATGACGTGCTCGAGGCGATTGGCAGCGTGGAAACGACGTTTGCCGGCGGCCGCGAGAAAAGCCGCCCCACCCGCCGCATGAGCGTGGAGAGTGTGCAGATCGTCCCGCGCGATACGGTGAAGCTGTAGGACCGGAACCGTTGGGCATTCGCTGCGGTTGCTTCAGTCTCCCGGGAGTTTCCATCGCCCCAGCAGGCGCACGTCGTCCACAAGGAACTCCCGCGGGCTCTCGCCGCTTAGTTCGATGCTGAACCAGTCCGTGCCCACGGCCTGAAAGTTGGGGAACGAGCTGAAGGACAAGTCCACCTTGCGCCATTGGTCATCCAGCGTCGCCTCAATGGTGGAAACGGCGGCGACCGCGTTGGTCGTCCCGTAACCCGCGTGCAAGGTGAAGCGCGCCCGCCCTGCCCCACCCGGCGCGCGCAGCCACACTCGCAATCCCGTGGCAAGCTGGTGTGAGTAATGCCACCCGCGCACCCGGGCCGTGCCCACGGTGACGGAGCGCTGGCCGGCCGGCAGCGTGACTGACAACGCCGCTTTGCCATCGTGCGCGGCCGGGGAAAGCCTTGGCGGCGGCGCCCCAGCGCCCGCCGCCGTGGGAAGCTCCCAACCTGACACCCCTTCCTCGAAACCATCCAGGAAAGGCCAAAATACCCGCGACGGTTTCTCCATGCCTACCAGCCGCGGCGAGACCACCCGCATGGGCGAAAGGACTGCCGGCACAGGCGAACCGTCGCTAACGAAATACACAACCGGGACATCAAGATCGTCCACCGGCAGCGTGGCTTCCCAGACCGCACCGCGCTGCGCGAACGGAAGCACCCTCCAGTCGCGGGCGGGCCAATGCCCCGGCGCATCCCCACTGAAATGCAGCACGAGCCTCGCCGATGCGGGCGACACGGGCGGTTGCCAACGCACCCTGAGCTGCTCGGCCAGATGTTCCGCTGCCAGCGAGCGAAATGCCTCGACGTTGACGGCGTTGGTTACCAACCCGCGCGGAAACTGCGCCCTCCCGACGACCCAAGTGTCAGCCGAAGGCTTGGTCTGGGCGTGGACCAGCAGCCCAGTCACCAGCAACACCGCCAAGAGGCCGATCCGAGCGTTTGCCTTCACTTGCCGGACTTGCCTCCTCCGCCCCCGCCTTTGCCCCCGCCCGCGGTGAGCACCGTGCCCGTGACCACGCCCACGGCAAAGAAGGCGTAATACATCATCGCCGACGGCAGCGTGATTTTCTTGGGCAGCACCGGCGGGAGGGAGAAGTCCACGGTGCCGCGATTCTCGCGGCCCATGAGCACGAGGAAAAACAGGACCACCAGGAGAAAGACGGTTTTGAGGAGCAGCTTGGCATTCATAGGCGCAGCGGACGGACCGTAGCAACGCTGCGCGACGTTGTCAGCAGTCACTTCGGCCGGCTTGCCCGCGACGCCGGCGCGCGTATTGTTGCGGCATGACATTCGGCTCCAACGGCATGCTGCTAGGCCTCGCGCTTACCCTGCTTGCAGGCTGCTCGCCGAATGCTCCCCAACCAAACCCGATGCCCTCCCCTGCCCCGCTTCCGACCAGCACGAACACCGCCGATACCGTGACCAAAACCGACGCGGAATGGCGCCAATTGCTCACGCCCGAGCAGTATCATGTCCTGCGTGAGGCAGGCACCGAACGACCGCACGGCAAGGCTTATGAGGAGTTCAAGGCGCAGGGCGCTGGGACTTATGTCTGCGGCGGCTGCGGCGCAGAACTGTTCTCCTCGGCCCACAAGTTCGATTCGCACTGCGGTTGGCCGTCCTTCTACGACCCAGCGAATGCGAAGAACGTCCGCACGCGTGAGGACCGGGCGTTTGGCATGACGCGCGTGGAAGTGCTGTGCGCCAAGTGCGACGGGCACCTCGGCCACGTCTTCAAAGGTGAAGGTTTTCCCACGCCCACGGATACGCGCTACTGCATCAACGGCGTGGCGCTGAAGTTTATGCCCAAGCCGGCGGCAGCCAAAGAGCCGTAACCTCCAGAACTGGGTGCGCGCCCGCCAGCAAATCTACGGCGTGTATTTCTTCTTAGCGTCGTAGTTCTGGCCACCGACGGGCGGGGGCGGACTGGGCGGCGGGACGATGCCGTTGGCCAGCATTACCTTCTCCACGGCGGAAATGGTCTCGGCGATGGGCTTGAAATTCCCCGGGCGAAATCCCTGCGCGATGAGCAGCGGCGTCCAGCCGGATTTGTTCTTCGCGTTCCAAACTGAAATCTTCGCGCCCTTCGCGGCGAGCAACTCCACCATCTTAGGCAGCCCCTTGTAAGCTGCGCCGTGCATCGCCGTCTCGCCGTTGGCGTCCACCGTGTTCACATCTGCCCCGAGTTTCAGCAGATACTCGACGGCTTCGAGGCATTCGGGTTCGGTGCCCGCTTCCTCGGTCGGTGCGTGGCAGCCGAGACCCGCAGCAGCCAATAACGGCGTGGCCCCGTCCTTGTTTGGCAGCATCGGATCCGCACCCAGTTCGACGAGCAACTTCATCAGCGGCAAGTCCGCCGTCTTCGACGCGAACAGGAAGGGCGTCGCGCCGATGGGGCTGAGTTTGCCGCCTCCGGAAACGCGCCGCGCGAGCCGTGCGTTCACGTCCGCACCGTGCTTCACCAGCGCACGAACGAACTGGTCCCAAGTCACGTTGCCCGAGCCGTCGGGCGGCGGCTGACCGGAGTCATCGTCGCCGCGATTCGGTTTGCGGACGTGCGTGAGCAGGTGCAACGGCGTGAGCCCGGAGCGCTGGTCGTTCGGGTTCGCGCCGGCCTTGAGCAACTCGACGGCGAGTTCGTAATGCGCGTTCTCGACCGCCAGCAGCAGCGCACTCGTGCCGTTCGATGGCAACCGCCCGCCGCCCTTCTCGGTTTCGATGGGCTCGTCCACACCGACACCCGCCTTGAGCAACACCCGCACAGCGGCGATGCGCCCCTCGCGTGCAGCGAAATGCAGCGCGGTGAAGCCGGACTTGAGTCGCGCGCCCTTGTCCGCGCCGGCCTTGAGCAGCAGCTCGATGACTTCCGCGTGGCCTTCGGCGGCGGCCCACATCAGCGGCGTCTGCCCCTTGCGGTCGGCGGCATCCACTTTGGCCCCACGCGCGAGCAACGCCTTCACTGGGCCGGTGCGCCCCGTGCGCGCGGCGGCGTGCAAAACGGATTCGCCCCCGCGCAACGTCGTGTTCGCATCCGCCCCGGCAGCCAGCAGCGCGGTGACGATGCCCTCGTCGCCATTCACGCACGCCAGCGCGAGCGGCGGGACGCCGAAGTGATTCGTTGCCTTCGCATCTGCGCCCGCCGCGAGAAGCAGTTTCACCGTGGCCGCATCGTTGTGATACGCGGCCCAATGCAGCGCCGTCGTGCCGTCGGGTTGGGTGGCCTTCGCAAAGGAATTTTCCTTCAGGAGTTGTTGAACGCGCGGCCAATCCGCGCGCTCGGCGGCATCAGCGAGCGGGGAAGTAGTCCCATCGGCAGCGGTGGCAGTAATGGACGACACCGCGATAACGACCGCCGCGACGCAGCACCGAAGCACGGCAACGCGTCCCAGTCTTCGCCCCAAAGGGGCAGTTACAAACCAGCCCAGGGCAACGCCCTGGGTGAACGTATCCAAAATCGAACCAAGCCCTGAAAGGGCGGCATAAACCGAGTTTGTCACGCGGGGATTGTTCCGCCCCTTCAGGGCGGGAAACCAATTTGATGACGACGGTCCCGGGGCGTTGCCCCGGGCTGATTTGTGATTGCCCCTTTGGGGCGCGGAAAAACCAAACGCCAAGGGTCGGTTCGCCTCTTTGCCAAATGCCGATTCAATCCCACACATAGCGTTCATCAAATTCCTCCTCATGGCGTCGCAACAGCGCGCGCAGCTCGTCCTGAAACTTGGTCTTGCGATGGTGCTCCTCCTGTTTCGCGATGTAGTCGCGCACCGGCTCCGCGTTTGACTGGCTGACAGAAAACGCCGCGTAGCCAGCCTGCCAGCAGAACTCCGAGTTGCGCGGGCCATCGGACTTCATCCACTTGGAACTGCCTTTCTTGACCTCCTCGACGACTTTGGCGAGCGCGTGGTTTTTGGAGAGCGACAGTAACACATGAACGTGGTCGTCCACGCCGCCGATGAGCAGGGCCGGGCTGTCCCATTGTTGAAGAATGCCGGATTGATAGGCGAAGAGCGCGGACCGGTGTTCCTTCGGAAGCCACGGCTGGCGGTGCTTCGTGCTGAACACGAGGTGGACCAGATTTTTGACCAGCGATTGCGGCATCGGGCGCGGTTTGTTTCGCCCTTTCAGGGCTTGGTCGTATTGCGTTGTGAACCCAGGGCGTTGCCCTGGGCTGGTTTGTGGTTGCCCCTTTGGGGCGCGGGGAGAGCGAACCAACTCGCAGGTTTGCGATGCGCTCGGCTTTGGGGCTCGGCCCCAGCGAACAAGCCCAAAGGGCTTGCACAAGTCAGCCCGGGGCACCGCCCCGGGTAGATGTGGCCAAGAAATGAGCAAGCCCTGAAAGGGCGGCACAACGGGATGGCATCAATCCACATCGTGACGAGGTTTCAAATCCCCAAGGGCCGGAACAGCCCGTCGAGCTTCCCGTCGCTGTCGGCGAACTTGTCGATGCGGACGCCCGCTTTGTCGAGGAGGGCGAGGTGGAGGTTCGCGAGCGGGGTCGGCTTCGCGTGGCGGAGGTGGCGGCCGCCTTTCATCACGCCGCCCGCGCCGCCGGCCACGATGATGGGCAGGTTGATGTGGTCGTGCTGGTTCGGGTTGCCCATGCCGCTCCCGTAGAGGTAGAGCGAGTGGTCGAGCAGCGTGCCATTGCCTTCCTTCGTCGCGGCGAGCTTGCCAAGGAACTCCGCGAAGAGAGAGACGTGGAACTGATTTATCTTCGCCATGCGCGCGACTTTTTCGGGGTCGTTGCCGTGGTGCGAGAGCGGGTGGTGCGGGTCGGAGACGCCGGTCTCGGGGTAGGTGCGGTTGCTGGTCTCGCGCGCGAGTTGGAAGGTGATGACGCGAGTCACGTCGCCCTGCATCGCGAGCACCTGCAAATCAAACATCAGCCGCGCGTGGTCGTCGTAGCTAGCGGGCACGCCGATGGGGCGGTCGAGGTCGCGCAAAGGATTCTCCGCGACGCCGGCCTCGGCGCGTTGGATGCGGCGCTCCACCTCGCGGACGGTTTCGAGGTAGTGGCTGACCTTCGCGCGGTCGGCGGGGCCGAGGGCACGTTCGAGACGGGCGAGGTCGTCCTTCACGAAGTCCAGCAGGCTCGCGCGTTTGCGGAGCGCGGCGCGGCGCTCGGCCTTGGTGCCGCCTTCGCCGAAGAGCTGCTCGAACACCATTCGCGGGTGCGCCTCGGCGGGCAACGGCGTGGTGGGCGAGGACCACGAGAGGTTGTTCTGATACACGCAGGCGTAGCCGTTGTCGCACTGGCCGACGGTTTGCATCATGTCCATCGCCATCTCGAGCGAGGGCAGTTGCGTCTCGCGGCCGAGCTGCTGGGCGGCGAGTTGGTCGGCGGTGGTGCCGAGATAGTAGTCCGTGCTCTCCGTGTGCTTGGCTTTCGCGCAGCTCAGGAAAGAGGAGTTCGAGGTCGCGTGCGTGCCGGGATAGGCGTTTCGGATTTCGAGATTGGAGACGACGTTAATGTGCTGCTTCACCGGCGCGAGCGAGCTGAGGATGGGCGACAGCTCGTCGAGCTTCTCACCGCCCGGCGGCGTCCACCGTGTGATGTCCGCGCCCATCGGCATGAAGACGTAGCCCAGCCGGCGCACGGGCGTGGCGGCGGTCTTCGCGGCGGCGGTGGCGGCGGGAACCATCGCGTCGAGGAGCGGCATCGCGAGCGTGGCACCGACGCCGCGCAGGAAAGTGCGGCGCGGGAGGGAGCGGCGGGTGGTGAAGGTGCTCATTGCGATTGCCTCATGGTGAAGGGAGCGCTTTTGACGATGCCAAGGACGATAGCAGAGAAACGGTGGTTGTCAGCCTTCGCCTCGCGCACGACTTGCCGCACCGCTGGCGCATCGAACGGCTCCACGCCCCGGCCGAGCGCGAAGGTCAGCAGCTTCTCCGTCAGCGCGGTGGCGAACAGCTCAGGGCGATTCAGCAACGCGCGCTCCAGCCCGGCGACGCCCGTGAACTGGCTGCCGTCGGGGAAGCCGCCAGTCGAGTCCACGGGCCGGCCTTCCTCCAGCGTGCGCCAGCGGCCCACGGCGTCGAAGTTCTCCAGAGCGAAGCCGACCGGGTCCATCAGGTCGTGGCAGCTTGCACACGCGGCGTTGGCGCGGTGGGCGGCGAGGCGCTCGCGCACGGGGAGATTCGCGGCCACGGCGTTGTCATCCAGTGCGGGCACGTTCGGCGGTGGCGGTGGCGGCGGCGTGCCGAGCAACGTGCCGAGCACCCAATTCCCGCGCAGCACTGGCGACGTGCGCGTGGCGTAGCTCGTGACCGTGAGCACGCTCGCGTGCCGCAGCAACCCGCCACGCGGCGACTCCGCCCCGAGCGCGACGCGCCGGAAGCGTTCGCCGAAGATGTGCGGGATGCCGTAGTGCTTCGCGAGCCGCTCGTTGAGGAACGTGTGGTCGGCGCGCAACAGGTCGAGCGCACTGCGGTCTTCGCGCACGATTTCCTCGAAGACCAGCTCCGTCTCGCGGCGCATCGCTTGGCGGAGGTTGTCATCGAAGTCGGGGAAGAGCCGACCGTCCGGCGTGATGGAATCGAGGTTGCGGAGATGCAGCCATTGGCTGGCGAAGTTGCGGACGAGCGACTGCGCGCGCACATCGGCGAGCAACCGGCGTGTTTGTGTCGCGAGCACTTCCGGGCGGCTCAACTCCCCGCGCTCGGCCACGGCGAGCAGTTCGTCATCGGGAATGCTGCTCCACAGAAAGAACGACAGGCGCGACGCGAGTTCCACGTCGCTCACGCGATACGCGGACTTCGCCGCGAGACCTGCGGGCTCCTGCTCGACGCGGAAGAGAAATTCCCGGCTGACCAGCACGGCGGTCAGTGCGGCTTCGATGCCCGCGTCAAAACTGCCTTCCGCCCGCGCTTCGCCGAACACCTTTAGCAGGCGCGCGACATCCGCGTCGTTCACCGGCCGCCGATACGCGCGGCGCATCAGCGTGGAAAGGATTTGCTTCGCGCACGCTTCCTCTTCGCCCGGCGACTTCGGCTGCGCGACGAAAATTCGCCGCCGGCTCGGCGTGTCGCCCGGTCCCTTCGCGGCGAACGGCCCGGCGACGGACACTTGATACAGCGCGGGCGACTGGCGCGGGTGGCGATGGAAGTTGAAGCTGACGTGGTAGGGCTGGCGTGCGGTTTCGAGCAGCGAGGAAGATTGCTTGAGGAAGGTTACGCCGACCGCGTGCGGTCCGGCCTTTACGGGGAGCCGGACGCTCAAGCCAGTGTCTACGTCGTTGTGGCCCTTACCGGGCGGCGGCGGGCGCACCGTGAACGTGTGGACCTGCAAGCCGTCGAGCAGCACAAGGATTTGGTGCGGCTCGCGCAACCCCTCGACAAGGTCGTTGCGGTCGCGCGTGAGGCGGAGTTGGAATTCGTATTCGCCGTCCTGCGGAAATGTGTGGCGAAACACCGCGCCGCCGCGCGTGCCGAACGGCAAGCCCTCGACGCGTTCTTCCTGCGTGATGTCAGGTTTCACGCGATACGTGTCGCCGCCGGGACGGTGCGCACCACCGACTGCAAGCCGAGCGATGCGCTGCGCCGCCGTGAGGTAGCGGTCCAGCAGCATGGGCGAGAGCGTGCCGACGGTGATGTTGTCGAAACCGTGGCTCGCCTCGTCCGCCGGGAGCAGCGCCGCCGCGTCGACATCGAGCGCGAGCAGGTCAAGGATGGCGTTTTGATACTCGGTGCGGTTCAGCCGCCGCACGGTGTCGGTGCGCCCGGGAGTTGGCTCAGCCGCCGCCGCGCGGTCGAGCGGTTGCTCCAACGCGGCGATGACGGTCTCGAACGTCTTTTCGTCTGGGCGCGGCTTGCCGATGGGCGGCATGTGGCGCGCGCGCAGCTTGCGGATGACTTTCTCCCAGTCACTGGAATGCTGGGTAACGTCCTGGAGCAGCATTGCCCCCAAGTTGAGCCCGCCCTTGGACACATCCGGGCCATGACAGTCGATGCAGTAACGGTTGACCAATGCCTGCGCTTGCGCGACTGGCTGCGCCCCAGCCCGACCGCCCCCCAGACACGGCAGGACTGCTACAAGCCAGAGAGACAGGAGGCGCATGCCCATTTGCTAGCAACTTGCCGAGCGTCTGGCAAACCGTCCGTCCAGATCGCCGCGTGGCGTGAAACTTTCTTGGGACTCTTTCCGTCCAGAGAGCGTCGCAAATCGAATATGATGCCCCCGCCAAGCTTTGACCTCGGGAAGCACCAGTGCCTGCTGTTGGCGGTGCTGCTGGTGACCGCTTTTCCAAGTCTCGGGGCTAGCAAGGTTCGACCGGAAAAGCCGACCAAGGTTGACGAGGGATTCAAACCGTTCGCCATCATCTCAGAGCGCAATGTGTTTAATGCAAACCGCCAGGGCGATGCGGTCGCAGCCCCCGCGGTCCCCACCCCCAAGCCCGCCCGCCCGCCCAAAGTCGAGGCGTTCGCCCTCCTCGGCACACTGATTTCCGAACGCGGTTCCGTCGCCTTCTTCGATGGCACCAGCACGGCTTACCGCCGCGCAGCCGAGCCGGGTGACCAGCTCGGTAGCCACACTGTCGCCGCCATCGAGCATGACCGCGTGACGCTCCGTGATGGCGAGCGCGAGCTGTGCCTGCCGCTGAAGATGCAGTTCCGCCGCGAGGGAGAAGGCGAATGGCTACTCGCCGCACTGCCCGATGATTTCCAGCCCACGGCCCCGCCGCCTGGCCAAGTCTTCGCGCACCGCAAGCCCGACCCGCGCTCACTCACACCCGCGCAGATCCGTGATTACGTGATGAACAAGAACGAGCGCAAACTGGCCCAACTCGCCGAAAACCCAGAAAAGGCTGAGAAACTGTTGCGCGCCCTGGACAAGGAAATCGAGGGCCGCGTCCGCAAGCTCGACAAGGATTTGACCAAGGCGGAGCGCAAGCTCCAACAGTCGGCACCGTAAGTCCGCGGAGGAGAATCTTCTGCCACTTCAAGGCTTCAAGGTTAGGGTGACCTGCCGCACATCCATCACGCTCGCGCCGGGGATTTGCAGCGCGCGCAAGGTGAGTTGTCCCCTGCCCTTTTCCAGCCGGATGACGCCGAGATTCAACGGGCGGAATTCCTTCATCTGCGACTCGGCGGCCGGGCGGGCGATGGTGTCTTGATTCGTGTAAAGCGGCGGGTTCCACACGGCGGGGACTTTGCCGGCGAGCTTGCTGGCAAGGTGGCTCAACTCAATCGTCGCACCCGCGTCGGCGGCGGTGTGCTGGATGACCACTTCGTAACTGCCCGCCGTGACCACGTCCACGTCCCACGTGATTTTGTCGTCGGTCGTTTTCCAGTTCACGAAGTAGGAGCAGTTCGGCGCGGGAGCGCTGCGCTTCACGCCGCCGTGGGCGATGCCGTCGCGCGCGGGCAACGGCGTGGTGGGAAACTTCGCACCGCCCGCGCCGATGGGATACGCGCGGTCGTCGGGCGGGAGTCCGCCGCCGCCTTTGCCTTTGCCCTTCGCGTTGGGCGTGGGCGCATCCACGCGGCCCAGCACGTCGCGTCGCCAATCGGTGACGGCTTTGGCGAACTGTGCGGCGACTTCGGGTTTCTCGGCGGCAATGTTCTTCGCCTGGCCGGGGTCCGCGACCATGTCGAACAGCTCGCCCGTGTTGCTGAAACGGTATTGCTGCGAACGCGCGCTGACGTTGCCGTTCTGGTGCGAGAAAATCGTGCGGTCGGGCCAGAGCACCGATTGGCTGAGGAGGAACGGTGAAAGATTTCGCCCATCCAGCGGCTTGGTGCCGACGCGCGGCACGTTGGCGAGTTGGGTGAGTGTCGGCAGCAGGTCAATCGCTCCGGCAATCTCCTTCACCACCGTGCCGGGCTTGATGCCGCCCGCCGGCCAGCGGATGAAGCACGTCGAGCGCACGCCACCTTCGTCGGTCGAGCCTTTGCGGCCTTTCATGCCGCCGTTCCAGCGCCAGGAGTTCGGGCCGTTGTCGGAGAAGTAGAGCACGATGGTGTTGTCCGCGAGCTTGAGTTCGTCGAGGCGCTTGAGCACGCGGCCCACGTTCCAATCGAGGTTCTCCATCATCGCGAGCGCGCAGCGGGTGTGCTCCAACTCCTCCGGGTCGCCGGGCTTGGCCTTCATGCCGATGGGTTGGTCTTTGAAGCGCTGCCAATACTCCTGCGGCACGGCCCACGGCGAATGCGGCGTGTTGTAAGGCACGTAGCAGAAGAACGGCTTCGCGCGATTCTTCTCGATGAACTCCATCGCGTGACTTGTGAGGTCGTCGGCGATGAAGCCTTTGCCGCGCACGGGCTGGCCGTTGTGCTCCAGCGGCGGGTCGAAGTATTCGCCCCAGTGGCCGGAGGTGAAGCCGTAGTATTCGTCGAAGCCGCGCGCGTTGGGGTGATACGGCCATTGCGAGCCGTTGTGCCATTTGCCGAACGCGCCGGTCGTGTAACCGGCGGCCTTGAAAGCATCGGCGATGGTGCGCTCGTCCACGTTGAGGCGCTCCTGGCCCGTCGAGACACCGCGCACGCCGCCGCGCGGGTGGTAGCGGCCCGTGAGCATTTCCGCGCGAGTCGGCGCGCAGACGGAGCAGACGTAAAAGCGGTCCAACGTGGCCCCTGCGCGCGCGAGCGAATCAATGTGCGGCGTGCGGAGGTTAGTGTTGCCGTTGACGGAGTAGTCGCCCCAGCCCGAATCGTCGGCGAGGAAGATGAGGATGTTCGGGCGCTTAGCTTCGGCAGCCCGGACCGGGAAATCCCAAATCCCAAATCCCAAGCTCCAGAGAAACACCAAACACCAAGCTCCAAGGCCAGCGGGTAGCCGCCAAGGTAACGAGGCGGATGGGCCGACAAACGGCTCATCCTCCTCACTTCGTCGGCTACTGATTGGAGCTTGGTTCTTGGAGCTGCTTTGGAGCTTGGAACATGGGTTTTGGAGCTTGTCGTTCATTGGTCAAAAATCCCACCGCTGTGGTTTGCCGGTGGCGGGTTTGAGTTCGACCCAGTCGAGGGTGACGGGGGTGGTTTGGGCGGGGAGGTAGAGGCGCATCACGCCAAGTGGGCCGGTCGCAGGCACGCTGACGGAAAGCTCGCGCCAGTCGCCGGCGGGGATTTCAAAGGGCACGGACTGCGCGCTGGCCGCGTCGCCCGCACCGCCGGGGAGCCACTCGACTTTGCCCGCGCCGCCGGTCGCGGAACGCACGCGGAACTTCAGCGTGGCCGGGCCGGTGAGCTTGCCCATGCCGTGGCCGAGGAACGCGCCCGCCTTGCCGGTCACGGTCACAATGCCGTCTTTTACCACGGCTTCGCACTGGCGCGCTTTCCAGCCGTCGAGCGGGTCGGCGGCGTTGGCGTTGGCCGGCGCGGGCGTGGCGGGCGTGACGGCGGCGACTTTGTAGGCGGGGTTCGGGCGCGGGTAGAGCGCGCCGGTGTCGCGGAGGAAGCCGTCAATGAGCGCGTCGAGTTCCTTCACTTTCGCGGGCTGCGACTCGACGAGGTTTTTCGCTTCGCTCAAGTCGTCCTTCAGGTTGAACAGCTCGCGCGGCGTGCCCGGGTCAAACCAGCGAATCAGCTTCCAATCGCCCGCACGCACCCACACGCCGCCGCCGTTGCGAGCGTGCGGGAAGTAGTTGAAGAACGCGGCGCGGTCGAGCCGGCCTTCGCCGCGCAACACGCGCGCGTAGCTCACGCCGTCGAACTTTTGCTCGGCGGGACGCGGCACGCCCGCGAGGTCGAGCACGGTAGGATACAAATCAATGTGCCCGACGACATCGCTGGCGACGCCGGGCTTGATGCGGCCGGCCCAAGCCCACATGAGCGGGACGCGCGTGCCGCCTTCGTAGAGCGTGCCTTTGCCGTCGCGGAGCGGGTCGTTGTTCGTGGGCGGGAGGTCGCCGGCCCACTTGCGCCAGTCGGTGAGCATAGGCGATTTGCCCTTCTCAGCCTTCGCGGTCTTCGCGGTGTCGGGGACGTTGCTGTGCGTGTTGCCGCCGTTGTCGGAGTTGAAGATGACGATGGTGTCGTCGGCGAGGTTGAGGCGGTCAAGCGTGTCGAGGATGCGGCCAAAGCTCTCGTCCACGCTGCGGAGCATGGAGGCCATGATGGGGTTGCCCTGCTTGCCGCGCGGGTCGGTCTTGCCGAAGAACTGTTGAGTGTAATTGGTCTTGTGTCCCCACGGGCCGTGGACGCCGTATTGCCAGAGGTTGAGGAAGAACGGGCGGTCGCGGTTCGCCTCGATGAACTTCACGGCCTCGTCCGCGAGGCGGTCCACGATGTATTCGCCGGGCGGGCCGTCGGTGATGGTGCCGACTTTGCTTTGGCCGCGCGGCTCGCCATCGCGCGCGACGCCGTAGGGGGAGAAGTAATTGCCCGGCGGGCCGGGGTCGGGATGGCAATGGAAGGCGACATCGAAGCCCTGCTGTTCCGGCCAGTGCGGGCGCGTGAGGCCAAGGTGCCACTTGCCGATGTGCGCGGTGCGATAGCCCGCCGCGCGGAGCGCTTCGGCCAACGTGAACTCGGAGGGCTCAAGGTAGTTTTTGCTCTCGGGCGACAGCAGCGGGCGGTTCGCTGGCGCGGTGTTGGGCAGGAACTTGAACCCCGCTGGCTGCGGCGGTTGGTGGCCGGTGGCGCTCGTGATGCCGTGCCTTGCGGAATACTTCCCCGTCAGCAGCGACGCGCGCGTGGGCGAGCACAGCGGCTGTGCGTAAGCGTCCGTGAAGCGCAGCGCCCGCGCGGCGAAGCGGTCCATGTTTGGCGTGGGATAAAACTTCGAGCCGTAAGTGCCGCAGTCCATCCACCCCATGTCGTCCACGAGGAAGAAAATGACGTTCGGCCGGCGTGCAGCGGCGGAGGCAGTGTTCAGTAAGCAGTTTTCAGTGTTCAGTGCGAACACGGCGAGCAGGGCGGCGAGCAGGTGCTTCATGCGGAGGCGCGAATCGTTTCATGCAGGGACGGATTTGCCAGCCCGGAGGTTGCTTGACTCACGCGCGCACGGGTTTTTCCTCGTCAGTCCATGCATCTCGCTCAATAAATGTTCCCGCCGCACGTCAACTGCTGACTCGTAAGGCTAACTGTCATCGCATGAAACTGAAGTCACTCCTCGCTGCCGGCGCATTGCTCGCGGCCTCGCTCACGCAATTGCTCGCCGCTGCCGTCGAGCTCAAGCCCGGTGAAAACGTCGCCGTCATTGGCAACGGCCTCGCCGACCGCATGCAGCACCACGGCTGGCTCGAGACGCTTGTCCACGCCAAGCTCCCCAAGCACAACCTCGTCTTCCGCAACCTCGCCGCCGCCGGGGACGAGGTCGCCGGTTTCACTGAGAAGCCGGATGCGAAGTTCCGCATGCGCTCCGAGAACTTCGGCACTTCCGACGACTGGCTCAAGCGCGTGCAGGCCGATGTGGTCTGGGCGTTCTTCGGCTACAACGAGTCGTTCGCCGGCGACGCCGGCCTCGCGCAGTTCAAGACCGACCTCGAACGCGTCATCAAGCACACCACCAGCCAGAACTACAGCGGCAAGGGCAACGCGCGCCTCGTGTTGTTCTCGCCCATCGCCGCCGAGCCAAGCAGCGACCCGAACCGCCCGCCCGCCGCGCCGCTCAACGCAAATTTGCAGAAATACACCGCCGCGATGGCCGAGGTGGCGAAGGAGCACAAGGTGCCGTTCATTGACCTTTTCGCGCCGTCCACCGAGCTGTTCGCCGCCGCCGCGAAGGCGAAGCAGTCGCTGACGTTCAACACGGTTCACCTCACCGAGGCTGGCGACAAAGCGCTCGCGCCGGAAGCCTTCCGCGCGCTGTTTGGCGAGACCGCGCCGGACGTGGCGAAGCTCGGCAAGCTCCGCGACGCCGTGCTGGACAAGAACCTCGAGTATCACCGCCGCTACCGCACGGTGGACGGCTACAACGTCTATGGCGGCCGCTCCGGGCTGGTCTTCGAGGCGGGCAAAGGCGGCTTCAAGCAGAACAACAAGGAACCCGAAGCGCCCGCGCTCTCGAACTACCAGACGATGCAGGACGAGATGAAGCAGCGCGACAAGAAGACCGCCAACCGCGACAAGCGCATCTGGGCCGTCGCCAAGGGCGGCGACGAGAAGGTCACCGACGACAACCTCCCGCCGGTGCGCCTGCTCGCGTCGTCGAACAAGCCGGACATCAAGCCCTTCCTCAGCGGCGAGGAATCCATCAAGCACATGACCGCTGCGAAGGGCACGAAGATCACGCTCTTCGCTGATGAGAAGCAGTTCCCCGAGCTGGCCAGCCCGGTGCAGATGGCCTTCGACACGAAGGGCCGGCTGTGGGTCGCCGCGTGGCCGAGCTACCCCGAGCTGCGTCCGACGGACAAGGTTTTCGACAAGCTGCTCGTCTTCGAGGACACGAACAACGACGGCAAGGCCGACAAGTGCACGACCTTCCTCGACGGGCTGAACTGCCCGACTGGCTTCCAGTTCTACAAGGACGGCGTCATCGTCGTGCAGGCTCCGGACGTGTGGTTCGTGCGCGACACGAACGGCGACGGCAAGGCTGACTGGAAAGAGCGCGTCCTCATGGGCCTCGACTCTGCCGACTCGCACCACACCGCGAACGCGATGAACTGGTCGCCCGGCGGCGAGAACTTCCTAAGCGACGGCGTGTTCCACCGCACCCAGATGGAGACGCCCTACGGCCCGCCCGTCCGCAACAACGACGGCTGCATCTACCGTTGGGAGCCGCTCACCCACAAGCTGGAGCGCTACATCCCCCACGGCTTCGCGAATCCGCACGGCAAAGTCTGGGACCGCTGGGGCAACGACATCATCACCGACGCGACGGGCAACGCGAATTACTTCGGCCCGGCCTTCAGCGGCATGATTGACGCGCCCGCCAAGCACGGGAACCTGAAGCAATTCTGGAATCGTCCGTCGCGCCCGTGCCCCGGCACCGGGATGATTTCCAGCCGCCATTTCCCCGAGGACTGGCAGGGCAATTTCCTCAACGCGAACGTCATCGGCTTCCAAGGCATCTTCCGCGTGAAGGTCAGCGAAGACGGCGCGGGCCTGAAGGGTGAAACGCTCGAAGACCTCGTGAAAGGCAACAACGACACCATCCCGAACTTCCGCCCCGCCGCCATGGATGTCGCGCCCGACGGCTCGCTCTACTTCGTGGACTGGGCCAAGGAACTCATCGGTCACATGCAGCACCACATCCGCGACCCGCATCGCGACAAGACCCACGGCCGCATCTACCGCATGACCTACGAAGGCCGCGAGTTGCTCAAGCCGGTGAAGATTCATGGCGAGTCCATCGAGAAGCTGCTCGCCGCCCTCCAGACGCCCGAGGATGGCGTCCGCACGCGCGCGAAGATTGAGTTGAGCAAGCACGACTCCGCCAAGGTCATCGCCGCCACGAAGAAGTGGATTGCCGGCCTGAGCAAGACCGACAAGGAATATGAGCACCACCGCCTCGAAGGGCTGTGGGTTCACCAGTGGCACAACGTCGTGGACGAAGCCCTGCTCAAGGACGTGCTCAAGTCCCCCGACCACCGCGCCCGTGCCGCGGCCACTCGCGTCCTTTGCTACTGGCGCGACCGCGTGAAGGAGCCGCTCAAGCTGCTCGAAGTGCAGGCCAAGGACGCCCACCCGCGCGTGCGCCTCGAAGCCATCCGCGCGTGCAGCTTCTTCACCACCAGCGCCGCCGCCGAGGTCGCGCTCGGCGCATTGGAGAAGGAAGCCGACCCGAACAAGCCGGATTATTACATCAAGTATTGCCTCGACGAGACCTTGAAGCAGCTCGGCAAGTTCAAGTGAGCTGAGTCACGAACTCACACGCGCAGGCCGGCGGGCAACCGCCGGCCTGTATGCTTTAAAGCCAGCACGTTAAGGCCGCATGATTCTGCCCACCAGCAGCTTCAGCCCAACTAAAACCAGCTAGATGGCACTTGCCAATGCCCCGTCCCCCCCGCATAAATCTTGGGTCTCAAACAACGACACTTTATGGCAGACATCGCTAACAAATACGAAAACAACGTCGGCGGAAAATACTACGTGGACAACCAGTGCATTGACTGTGACCTGTGCCGCGAAACCGCCCCAGAAAACTTCACCCGCTTCGACGATGGCGGATATTCCTACGTAAAGAAGCAGCCCGAGACGCCTGAAGAAGAAGCGCAATGCAAGGAAGCCAAGGAAGGCTGCCCGGTGGAAGCAATCGGCGACAACGGCTGATTCCCATTCCGATCAACCCATTACCACAAGAACCCGCCTGCGTAAGCCGGCGGGTTTTTAGTTTTAGTGGCCCTGCCTCGGAACTGCGGCAAAACAAACGGTCATCACGCCGACTGAAAGCAGGACTGAGGTAATTCCGGCAGGCTGGCCGCGACTTAGCTTGTCACCTTTTAGATCTTGCCCTTGGCCGCCGCCGCCTGGACCTCGCGATATGTGTGCAGGAACAAGTCGTTGTCACTGACCGTCTTTTGAATGATCGAACCAAGGCTCCCAAGGTCCGCCTTATTCACCACGGCATGGACGCTTTGCTGGAAGGCATGCATGGGGTTCAGCGTTTGGTGGCGCTCGCTGATGAGGATGACGACGGAGTGCCGACGACGGGCCATGGGCATCCACTGGAGGGAACGCAGTGTTGCGTTCTCCTCCGGAGCGCCGGCGGCGAAGAGCTCCTCAACCACGACGAGCTGGTAGTTCAGCGCGCCAAAGCGGCGACCGAAGTCTTCATGGTTACTGGCCACGTGAATTTTATAGCCGCATTCCAGCACGACGGTTTGAACGTTTGCCAGAACCTCCAGGCTGCTTAACGCAAGCAACGCTGGTTTGTCCGACGGGCTGATAAACTCGTATTCAGCAAATGATTGGCTCATGGGTTGGGGAGGTGGAAAGGAGTGCGGCTCGCTGAAGAAATTAGTCACCGAATGAGACTCCCACCCGGCCTTTTGTGGTGATACTCAAACAGAATTGCATGGTTACTTTAGTTTGAGCGTGAGCGCGGGGGGGGCGGCAGCGGGCGCGCCATGGGGGGCGGCATCTTTCTTCATGCCCAGGCTGGCCACGTTCGAGGTCACCTCGCCGCGCTTATTTTTGATGTTGTCGATGCCGCGCGAGGTCGGACCTCGCTTGCTGCAATACTGGAGCGCCACTTCTTCGGTGATGAGGTTGTGCTCAAACGCCTCCATGCAGGCCTGATCGAAGGTCTTCCAACCAAAGGTGTAGCTGGCTTCAATGATCTCGTAGAAGGTCTTCCCCTCGCTTTCGCCCTGAAGGATGGACTCCTTGGTGCGAACGTTGTTGCCCATGATTTCGAGCAAGGCCTGACGGCCACCGCCAACCTTGGGGGCCAGGCGCTGGCTCACCACCCAGCGCAAAGTGTCCGCCAGACGCTCGCGGATCTGGTCCTGTTCGCTCAAATCAAAGAGACCAAGGATGCGGTTGATGGTCTGACCGCAATCAATCGTGTGCAGCGTGCTGACGACCAAGTGGCCCGTCTCGGCGGCAGACAGGCCCAGCTCGACGGTTTCCCGGTCACGCATTTCGCCGACGAGAATCACCTTGGGCGCTTGGCGCAGTGCGGCGCGCAGGCCGCTGGAAAACTTGTCGAAGTCCGTGCCCATCTCGCGCTGGTTGAACGTGGCCTTCTTCTGCGGATGCACGAACTCGACGGGGTCCTCCAGCGTGACAATGTGGATGGACTTGTTCTCGTTGAAGTCGTTGAGGAGCGCTGCGAGCGTCGTGGACTTGCCGGAGCCGGTCGCGCCGGTGACGAGGACCAAGCCTGTCTTTTCTTTCGCGATCTCCTTGAAGACAGGCGGCAACTTGAGCTGCTCCAAGGTGGGAATCTGGGTGTTCAGCTTACGGAGCACGCAGGAGTAGTTACCGCGCTGGGAAAAGATGTTCACGCGGAAGCGCGCCTTCTGGCCGAGACCGTAAGAAGAGTCACACGAGCCGGTGCGGATCAAGTCCTCCGTGAGCCGGCGGCTGCCTCCAATCAGATTCAAAGCAATCTGCTCGGTCTGGAAGGGCGTGAGCCGGTCCACCGGCGGGTTTATGGGCACGCCCACGAGCTGGCCGGAGGATTCAACCTGGAGCGGCTTGTCCACCGTGATGTTCAGGTCGGACACGTCCTTGTTGGAGTCCAACATCGTGGTGAGAACATAATCGAGTTCGTTGGCGCGCATGATTAGTTGATATTAGTGTGGAGGCTGCTCGGGCGGCTTTTCGTTCTTTGACTCGCAAATAATGGAACCAACTATCCCTGCCATTCCCAATAGGCAAATCAGCAGGTCGCGAAGGTTGCCCGCGGGTAACAAGTGATACATCGCACTACCACCAACGATTGTCAGAACGACCCCCGCAACGAATCGAGGGTAGAGCAAAGCGTCCACCAACCAACCGAGGGCTATCAACAATTCGAGCATGCAGGTGTAAATCAATCCGCGTCACCGTTGGACCGTGCCTCCTCCTGCTCTGCCGGAGTCAGGAAACCGAAGAACTTTTTCTTGTCGAGCGACTTGTCAAAGGCGTCCTTGGGACTGATGCGCTTCATGCGCAGGTGCTCCATGATGGAGTCGTCGAGCGGGCAGTTGCCGAGCTTCTTGCCGACCTGAATCATGCCGGGGATCTGGTGGGTTTTGCCTTCGCGCACCATGTTCGCAACGGCGGTGGTGAAGACCAGGATCTCCAGCGCGGCCACGCGGCCGGGCTTGTCAATGCGCTTGAAGAGGTTCTGCGCCACCACGCCCTTGAGCGCTTCGGACAATGTTGCCCGAATCTTGTTCTGCTGGTCCGCCGGAAACACGTCGATGATACGATCCACGGTCTTGGCTGCGCTGGGGGTGTGCAGCGTCCCAAAGACCAAGTGGCCGGTGCTGGCTGCCGTAAGCGCAAGCTCAATGGTCTCCAAGTCGCGCATTTCGCCGACCAGAATGATGTCCGGGTCCTCGCGCAGGGCACCCTTCAGCGCCGAGGCGAAGGACTTGGTGTGCATGCCCACTTCGCGGTGATTTACGAGGCAGCCTTTGCTTTCGTGGACGAATTCGATGGGGTCCTCAACGGTAAGGATATGGTCGTGGCGATTCTTGTTCGCGTAGTCAATCATGGCCGCCAGCGTGGTCGACTTGCCCGAGCCAGTGGGACCGGTAACCAGCACCAAGCCCTTGTGCATCATCGGAAATTTGCGCAGCACGGCGGGCAACGGGGCGTCAAATTTCTCAAAGTCCTCGAAGGATAGCACCTTGCTGGGAATCTGGCGGAACACGGCGGAGCAGCCGTATTTTTGGTTGAAGAAGTTCGCACGGAAGCGGGCCTGCCCGGGGATTTCGTAGCCAAAGTCGACGTCCCCGGTTTCTTCGAACTGCTTCAGTTTGATTTCCGGCGCGATCTCGTAGAGCATCGCCTTGAGCGCATCGCTTTCCAACGGCGGGTAATCAACGCGGCGCAACTCGCCGCTGATGCGCAAAATGGGAGGACTGCCCGAGGCCATGTGCAGGTCGGAGGCCTTTTGCTGCATCATCAGGTTGAAGAAGGCGTCAATTTTGGCCATAAGTGGGGTTCCAGTTTGTGTTTCGACGTGTCATAGCCAATCCGCCCGGCGACTGCAAGAATTCGCCAACACTCCATGCGATTTTGCGCGAGGATATCGAGCGTGCGGGTCCGATTTCCTGCGCACGCTTCATGGAAGTGGCGCTTTACCACCCAGACTTGGGCTACTACGAGCGTGACCGCACCGCGGTGGGCCGCCGTGGCGATTTCTACACCAGTGTGAGCGTGGGCACACTCTTCGGACAGTTGCTCGCGTTCCAGTTTGCCGAGTGGTTGGATGCATTCGGGGCGGAAAGCCAGCCTCAGGAAAAATATCAAATCCTCGAAGCCGGAGCGCACGATGGCCAACTCGCAGAGGACGTCCTGCTTTGGCTGCAAGCGCATCGGCCTGATTTGGTGAGTCGGACCGAGTATTGGATTCTGGATCCGTCGGCACGCCGCCATGAGTGGCAGCGAAGCCGATTGAGCATGTTCGCCCCACGCGTGCGGTGGTTCGCCAACTGGGGCGAAGTCCAGGCCGCAGGCGGCGTGACTGGCGTCATTTTTGCCAACGAACTGCTCGACTCCTTTCCCATCCACCGGCTGGCCTGGAGCGCAGCGGACCAGCAGTGGTTCGAGTGGGGCGTTCGGCATGCCGCCGAGCGCTTTGTCTGGACACGGCTGCCCGAGCTGACCGCCGCGGTTGCCGAGTTAAAGCGGCCCTCCGCTGCGCTGTCGACTCTCCCGGCGTCGTTGCGCGACAGCGGATGGGCAAATCTCGCAGCCGTGCTACCGGATGGCTTCGTCCTTGAATGCAGCCCGTTTGGCGAACGCTGGTGGGGAATCGGCGCACACACCTTGCGTCGTGGAAAAATGCTCACCCTTGACTACGGCCACACTTCGGCCGAGGCCATCAATCCCACCAAGCCAGCTGGAACTGTTCGGGGCTATCGCGATCACCAAGTCGTGGACGACATTTTGGCAACACCGGGTGAAATGGACATCACGGCCCATGTGAACTTTGCAATCATCAAACAGGCGGGCGAGCGGGCTGGGCTGACTACGGTGGAGCTCACGGAGCAATCACGGTTCCTCTCGCGCATTGCACAGCGCACGATGCAGGAAACCGCCCGTTTCGGCGAATGGAATCACGAGCGCGCACGACAGTTTCAAACGCTGGCCCATCCCGAGCACCTGGGACAGAGTTTTGCCGTTTTGCTTCAGACGCGCGTTTGACTCGCTGAGCGATATGCCTGCCCTAAAACGCTGTAAGACTTGCCCCCGCACTGGCGGTTTGCAATTCTTGCGCTAAGTTCAGCCTGATTCTGATGTCTCGCGCCTTCGGCCAAAGGCTTCAGCAACTGCCAGTATTCTTCGGGATGCTGCTGGCAGGATGGACGCTTGTCCTGTCCGCCCCCGCATTTGACGGCGGTTATCAAAATGCTCCCGCGCCCATTTCCGATCTGTTGTCCAGCCCCGCGCCAGCCTCCGTTTACTTCAGTCCTCAGCGCGACGCGATGCTGACCTACCGCGTGGAGCGTCATCCGCCCGTGGCGGACCTGGCCGAGCCGGTGTTGCGGTTGGCGGGGCTGCGGATTAATCCCGCCAACAACGGCCCTCACCGCACGGCCCGTTGTGTTGAACTCACCTTGCATCCCCTGCCCGAGGGCAAGACGAGGCCGATCACCCTGCCCGCAAATTCACGGATCTCGATTCCAACGTGGTCCCCGGATGGCAAGCAGTTTGCCTTCCTTCGCTTTGGCTCGCGCGAAATTGAACTCTGGGTGGGCGAAAGCAAACGCGGCTCCGTGCGCCGATTGCGCGGCGGCATCAGCGCGGTAACCGGTGAATCAATCCACTGGATGCCGGACAGCCACGGCATTGTCTGCCAGATTGTCCCCGCCAACCGCCCAAAACCGCCTGGGGAAGCGCGTGTGCCCCGCGGCCCCGTGGTGCAGGAGAGCACGGGTAAAGTCGCCCCGGCCCGCACCTTTCAGGACCTGCTCGAATCGCCCCACGACGAGGCCTTGTTTGAATACTACGCCACTGCCCAACTGGCACATGTCAACACCCGCACCGGTGATTTAAAACTCATCGGAGTGCCGGCCATTTTCTCCAGCACGGAGGTTGCCCCGGACGGACGGCATATTCTCGTATCGCGAATTCAACGGCCCTACTCGTATCAACTCCCCGCCAGTATGTTCCCGCGGATCGTGGAGGTCTGGAGCTTGGATAGTCCTGCGGTTTATTCTTTGGCCAGTCTACCACTGGCCGAGGAAATCCCCATCGGTGGCGTGCGCACCGGTCCTCGCAATTACCAATGGCGCGCCACCCATCCGGCAACGCTGGTCTGGGTGGAAGCGCTTGATGGCGGCGATCCACGCAGAAAAGTCCCGCACAGGGACCGCGTTTTAATGCTGGAGGCCCCCTTTACCGCCAACCCCACTGAGCTGGCTCGGACCGAACATCGCTTCCAAACTCTCACGTGGTGTGAACGGCCAGACGTGGCGCTGCTGCGCGAGCATCAATCCAGCCGACGCTGGAACCGCACCTGGCTGATCAACCCCAATGCACCATCTGAATCCCCACGCCTCCTTTGGGATGTCTCCTCCCAGGACCGTTACAGCGATCCTGGCCAACCATTGCTGCGCCCGCTGACCAACGGCTTCCGCGCCGCACGCGTGCATGAAGGCAACCTGTTCCTTGTGGGAAACGGCGCTTCACCAGAGGGTGAGCGGCCATTTCTTGATAGTTTCAACCTGGTTTCGCAGCGCACGGAACGCCTGTTCCAGAGTGACGAGACGGCGCATGAATCAGTTATCGCCCTGCTCAAGCCGGACGCCTCCCAGTTCATCACGCGCCGCGAATCCCCCACTCGGCCAGCCAATTACTTCATCCGCTCGCTGGCTGAAAACACGCGGCTGGCCATTACTGATTTTCCCGACCCCACGCCGCAGTTGCGGGGCATTCGTAAACAGTTGGTGACCTACCAGCGGCCCGACGGCGTTCCACTTTCCTTCACCCTCTACCTGCCCGCCGACTACCAACCCGGCCAACGACTTCCCACCCTGCTTTGGGCCTATCCGCGCGAGTTCAACGATGCCGACACCGCCGGACAAGTCACGGCCTCGGCCAACCGATACACAAGCTTCACGGGGGCCAGCCATCTGTTTTTGGCAACCCAAGGCTACGCCGTGCTCGACAGTGCCACGATGCCCGTGATCGGCGACCCCAAAAAGGCCAACGACACATTCCTGGAGCAGATCATCTCCAGCGCCAAAGCCGCCGTAGACAAGGCAGTTGAAATGGGCATAACGGACCCGAACCGTGTGGCCGTCGGCGGCCACAGCTACGGCGCGTTCATGGTGGCAAATCTCATGGCGCACACGGATATCTTCAAGGCCGGCGTGGCCCGCAGCGGCGCTTACAATCGCACCCTGACGCCCTTCGGCTTCCAGAATGAGCGCCGGACACTGTGGGAAGCGCCCGAAATTTACACCCGGGTATCCCCTTTCATGTTCGCCCATCGCATCAAGGAACCCCTGCTGCTCATCCACGGAGAGGCAGACAATAACCCCGGGACCTTTCCCATACAGAGCGAGCGCCTCTATCAGGCGGTCAAAGGCAACGGCGGAATTACGCGTCTGGTCCTCCTGCCCCACGAAAGCCACGGCTACGAGGCGCGGGAGAGCGTGGAGCACGTGCTCTGGGAGACCATTCAATGGCTCGACAAACACGTGAAGCGAGCTCCCGAGCCCACTGTTAGCACCTTTACCCCGAGCGATCTGCCGCCACCTTGAGCGCTTGCCCGGGAGGTGCACCGCGGCGAACTTTGGTCGGCGGAGGCTTGGCTTGGCCAAAAAGTCACCGCCAAGCAGTTGATTCCAAAATCGGGTGGTTAGATTCTCCCCGCAAACCTCGGATAACTTCTGCTAGAGCGGATTTTGACAGCTGATGGTCAGACTCTGGGCATTGGATCAAAACCATGCGGGATACTCCTGCCGGCCACTGATTTCCCATGGCTTTTTACGGGACTCGTTACTAGCCTACCGCCATGCCAGAGAAGAGTGCGAGCGATGTTTCACGCGCCATCCGGGAGCAATACGAGAAGGGCGTCGCAGCCATTGATAGAAACAATTTGGACTACGCCATCGAACTGCTTCTGGCTGCGGTAAAAGCGGAGCCGGGGTTCATCGTGGCCCGGGACGCTTTGCGGCGCGCCGCCAACAAGAAGGCTGGCCAGAGCACCGGGCTCTTCAAAAAACTGGTGTCCAGCGCAAGCAGCAGCCCCGCGCTGGCCAAAGCGAGGCTCATTACGGAAAGCCAGCCGCTGGAGGCGATGTTCGTGGCGGAGCAAGTTCTCGCCGGTGATCCGCGCAGCGGGCTGGCGCATGACATTTTCGCGAAGGCTGCGGTGGCCGCCGATTTTCATCGCAGCGCGATTCTTTCGCTGGAGGTCTTGCGGCAGGAGAATCCGGCCGACAAGGAAGTGTCCATCCGCTTGGCCGGAGCTTACACCGCCATCGGAAACAGCCAAAAGGCAGAGGCTGTCTTTGCCGCGCTCCTGAAACACCACCCCCATGATCCAGCGCTCAACGAGATGGCCAAAAACATCTCGGCAAGCCGAACCCTGAGCCAGGGCGGCTACGAGAATCTGGCCGATGGCACGGGCAGCTTCCGGCAGGCCCTGCGCAACAAGGAAGAGGCCGTCCAACTGGAGCAGGAGTCGCGCATAAACAAGGACTCCACGCAGGCACAAAGCCTGATTACCGAGTATCTCAGCCGCCTGGAGGCAGATCCTGCCAACGTCAAGCTTCTGCGCAACATCGCGGAGCTCTACGCCCAGCAAAAGGACTACTACCGGGCGATTGAATTCTACCAGAAGATCGAGGCCATTCCCGGCGCCATGGACTCTGCGCTCGAACAGGCGCGGAACGAAATGGTCGTCAAGCGCTTCAACCAAGTCATCGAGCAACTCGACCCGGCGCAGGAAGATTACGAGCAGCAGAAAGCGACGCTCGCGGCGCAACGCGACCAGTTCCTGCTGGATGACTGCAAAGCTCGCGTGGACAAATATCCCACCGACCTCGCCATTCGCTTTGATCTGGGGCTGCTGCTCTTCAATCAGGGCCGCATCAGCGAGGCCATCCCCGAATTCCAGAAGGCGGAGAACAATCCCCACAAGCGTTTGCAGGCGATGCTCCACAGCGCCCGCTGCTTTGCCGCGCGCAACATGAACGACATGGCCGCGCGCAAGCTCCAGACGGCCCTGAAGGAAAAGGCGACGTTTGACGAGGAGCGCAAGGAACTGCTCTACACGCTCGGTTGCGTGCTGGAGAAGATGGGTAAGGCCGAGGAGGCCATGGATCAATTCAAGCAGATTTACGAGGTGGACGTTGGTTTCCGGGATGTGGCCAAGCGCGTGGATGACTACTACGCCGGACAAGGGTGAGGCACCATTGACTACGCGGAAAAAACTAACCGCTTGGCTGCCGCTGGGCCTGTGGATGGCCCTGCTGTTTGGAATCTCCACCGAAATAGGAGCGCCCCGTCGCACCTCACGCATCTTGGTTCCATTCCTCCGCTGGCTCGTGCCGGACATTTCACCTGCCGCACTGGATCGCACGCATTTCTTCGTGCGCAAGGCAGGACATGCGCTCGGCTACGCCGTGCTCGCTGCCCTGCTGTGGCGCGCCCGCCGGCTCAGCCGGCCAGAGGGCGAGACCGTGAGCTGGCCCAGAGATGCCGCCATTGTCCTCGGGATGGCAGTCGTATTTGCGGCCAGCGATGAGTGGCACCAAACCTTTTCGCCTTCGCGCCAAGGGTCTTTGTCCGACGTTTTGCTCGATGCTGCCGGAGCAGGCAGCGCTCTCCTCGCCATCGGGTTGCGCAGGAGATGGCAGTAAGGTCAGCGGCTCCCATTCCTGGCGGAAGGGAGCCCATCATCGGCGATGGTTGCGCCCGCGTTTGCGGAATTGCGTGAGCCAGCCAGACTAATTGTTGAACTCAGTTGAGTCACAACCAAGCCCGCCGCCACCACCAACCCCGGGAATGTTTACGGCGCTGGCCCGCAAACACCCGCTTGCGCCGGTGGCAGTCGCGTATGTCACCGGCGTGCTTGCCGGTTGGTGGATTCCTTTGCCGCTGGGCTGGTTATTTTGCATTTCGGGAACCCTTGCCCTTGCAGCTGCACTGTGGCCGATGAGGTTGGGATGGCTGCTGTGGCCACTATTGATGGGACTGGGCTGGACAAACATGGCCCTGCACACGGCGGGGCTGTCCCCGGTGGACCTGCGCGTGCTCGCCAAGGATGCGCCGGAATTGGTCATGATTCGCGCCCGGCTGGTAGAGACACCCACCTTGCGGATCTTCGAGGGCGACGAGCAGGCGACTTGGCGGACCCATGCGCTGGTGGAAGTTACCAGTCTCCGCCGGAGCAATGAGTGGATGCCCGCAGCCGGCCGGCTGGCCGTGACCACACCGGGCGTGCTGGGGACCAATTTTTTTGCCGGACGAGCCGTGGAACTCACCGGGATTCTCCGTGAGCCTCGCGGTGCCCTCGCTCCCGGGCTGTTCGACTACCGCGCGTTCCTCGCGTGGCAGGGCATTTGGCATCAACTCCAATGCGCGGACACCAACGACTGGCGGCTGGCGGTGGACGTCCCCCAACCCGCCGCCCCGCCGATCGCAGATCAGTTCCGCGAATGGGCGCAGCGAACCCTTGCTCGCGGTCTGCCCATGCAGGACCAGGAACTTCGGCTCTTGTGGGCGATGACCCTCGGCTGGCGCACCGCGCTGACCGACGAGGTGGCGGAACCATTCATGCGCTCAGGCACCATGCACATTTTTGCCATCAGCGGGCTTCACATCGCGCTGATCGCCGGAATCCTCGTGGCCGTGCTGCGGGCGGCCCAGCTGCCCCGCGGTGCGTGCGGAGTGGTCATCGTGCCGCTCATCTGGTTTTACACGGCCGCCACGGGTTGGCAGCCCTCGGCCATCCGCTCGACGATCATGATGACCCTGATCATTGCGGGCTGGGCGCTCCGTCGGCCGGGTAACCTGCTCAATTCACTGGCCGCCTCCGGCTGCATCATTCTCCTGTGGCAGCCAACGCAGCTTTTCCAGGCCAGTTTCCAACTTTCCTTCTTCGTCGTGCTCGCCATCGCATTGCTGCTGCCACCCTTTGAGAACCTCCGCCAGCGACTGCTCCAAACCGACCCGCTGCTACCCGACGAACTGCGCCCGCGCTGGCAGCGCTGGCTCGACTGGCTGGTGCGTTTCATCACCACGAGCTTCGCGACGTCCCTGGCCGCTTGGCTGGGCTCGCTGCCTCTGATCGCTTACTACTTTCACCTCGTCACGCCGGCCAGTTTGCTGGCGAACCTGGTGGTAGTGCCGCTGAGCGGCCTGGCGCTTATGGCCAACTTGGGGGCGCTGGTGACCGGCGATTGGCTGCCGTGGCTTACGGACCTCTTTAATCACTCCGGCTGGCTCTTCATGCATGGCATGATCTGGTTCAGCGGGTGGACGACAACCTTGCCTTGGGCTTACTTCCATGTCCGCGCACCAACGGCGTTCGAGTTCTTTGCGTTCTACCTGATCGTGTCCCTGCTGGTCACCGGTTGCTTTTGGACCGATGGCCGGCGGCGGTGGGCGTGGGCCTTCAGCCTCGCAGTGGCCGTGCTCTGGCTGGCGGGGGAATTTCGCACCCGCGATGTAACGCGGCTGACGGTGCTGGGACACGGGGCGCATGCGATTTTCTGCGACGCCCCGGGCCGCAACCACGACGTGCTGGTGGACTGCGGCAACGAAAACACCGCCGCCCAACTCGTGAAGCCATTTCTCCATGCGCACGGCTTCGGCACGCTTCCGCACTTGGTGCTGAGCCACGGGGACCGGCGTCACATCGGTGGTTTTCAGGAGATTACCGAAGAATTCATGCCCCGGTTCATTTACACCAGCCCGGCGCGCTCGCGTTCGCCGGCCTATCGCGACGCACGCAAATGGCTGGAGGCGAATCCAACTCGCGCGAGGATCTCCTCCGCAGGCGACCGCATCGGCGACTGGGAGGTGTTGCATCCGGCAGCCGGCGACAAGTTCGAGCGGGCCGACGACAACGCGCTGGTGCTCAGCCTCCGGCTGCCTCGCCTGCGCGTGCTGTTGCTGTCAGAACTGGGGGCCTCCGGGCAGCGCGCCTTGCTCGCCCGCGGCGGCGACCTCCACGCGGACGTGGTGATTGCCGGCTTGCCCGAGCAAGGCGAGCCGCTCGAAGCCGACCTGCTGGCAGCCATCCAACCTCGGCTCGTGCTGTTGACCGACGCGGAGTTTCCGGTGACGAAGCGAGCCAAGCCCGAGTTGCGAAACCGGCTTAGCGCTGGAGGCGCAGCGCTTTTGTCGCTGCGGGAGGCCGGAACCCTCTGCATCAGCGCGACGGCGGAGGGGGTAACATTCCGGTCAGTTGACGGGCGGCTGTGGACAGAGCTGTCGGGCAAATTGTCGGCCCGTTAGCCATCCGAATCCACTCTTGCGCTTTGGAGCTTCAAACCTACACTCGCCCTCCCGCTGCCCACCAGCCAGCGATCGCAATGAGCCAGCGCCGGATTTTCTACTTCGATAACAACGCCACGACGCGGGTTGCCCCCGAGGTCGTCGAGGCAATGACCCCCTTCTTCACCGAACGGTGGGGTAACGCATCGAGCGCCTATGGCTTCGGCAACCAGGTCGTGAAAGACATGGACCTCGCCCGCGAACAGGTCGCCGCGCTCATCGGTGCGGACCCGCGGGAAATTGTGTTCACCAGTTGCGGCACGGAGGCCAACAACACCGCCCTGCACAGCGCGTTGATCACGCAGCCGGGGAAACGTCATGTGCTCACCACGGCGGTCGAGCATTCCGCCAACATCAAGTATTGCGAATACCTCCGGCGACGCGGCTACGAAGTGACGTTTCTCCCCGTAGAGTCGGATGGCTCCCTGGACCTTCATCTCCTTGAGAAATCCATCCGGCCGGACACTGCGATCGTGTCCGTAATGTGGGCCAACAACGAGACCGGGGTGCTCTTCCCGCTGGAAGAAATCGCCGCCATCTGCCGCAGCAAGGGCGTGCTTTATCACACCGACGCGGTGCAGGTGCCGGGCAAACTCAAGGTGGATGTGGACTCGCTGGGCGTGGACTTCCTCTCGCTCTCCGCCCACAAGCTGCACGCGCCCAAGGGTGTCGGCCTGCTCTACTGCCGCTACACGGCCCCGTTCCATTCCTATCTGATCGGCGGCGGTCAGGAGAAGGGCCGACGGGGCGGGACAGAGAACGTGCCTTACATCGTCGGCTTCGGCCGTGCGGCGGAGCTGGCGATGAGCTCCATTGAGGACGAGAACACCCGCATCCGCGCGCTCCGTGACCGGCTCGAACAATCGATTCTGGCCACCATTCCGGACACCAGCCGCAATGGCGGCCGGGACAACCGGCTGCCCAACACCAGCAACATCGCCTTCAACGGCTGCGAGGCCGAGGCCATCCTGCTGCTGCTGGACCGCGAAGGCATTTGTGTTTCCAGTGGTTCAGCCTGCACGACTGGCTCGCTCACACCCAGCCACGTGCTTACGGCGATGGGGCTTTCTTCGGCCCGCGCCAAGGCGTCCATCCGCTTCAGCCTTGGCATCTATAACACCGCCGAAGAGGTGGATCATTTGCTGGCGAGACTCCCCGGCGTCATCGCCACCGCACGCGGCACGGTCACGCCCTCCATTACTCGCAGCTCCAGCGGCGCACCGGCGCTGGTGTCCGCCTGAGAAACTGTCAGCCTCAGGGTCGCCGCTAAGTGCTTGCCGCTCCCGGGCAATCGGCTTATTTTGAAGGCGTCGCCTCCCCACGGCCCACGCGGTGAGCAATGAGCAGTCCCAGTGGTTTGGGCTTAGGCTGGCAGACACTCAAATGCGCGTCATTTACAGCTACCAAGGTCGGGAGGAAATCCGCACTTTCGAGCGCAATGAGGTTCTCATTGGTCGGCTCAGCCCCTTGAGCGCGCCGGACCTTGACTTTGGGGTTGACCCCACGGTTTCCCGCAAGCACTGCCGCATCAAAATCAACAACGGAGAGGTGTGGATCGAAGATCTACAGAGCACCAACGGGACTGTCGTAGACGGCGAGTATGTGGAAAGCGCTCCCGTGACCCCACAAAGCGTCATTCGCGCGGGGGAAACCACCGTGCGCATCGAATTCACTGCGCCGGCCGCTCCCAAACCCGTCGCAGCCAAACCCAAGGCCACCCCGGCTGCGGATGGGTTGCTCATTCCCTCGGTAAACGTGATGGCCCCCTCTGCGGGCCAAACCGCCGCTGCACCTGGACCCGTTGGCATTCTTCCGCCCAAACCGGGTGTGACGCCGGTGCCGGTATTGCCCAAGCCAGCAATCGCCCCGACGCCCGCGGCGGCCAGTGAGGCGCCCAAAGTTTCGGTGGTGGTCAGGCCCGCAGCCACCCCGGCCGGGCCCGCGCCATCGGCCACTCCGGTTCCGGTTCCGGCCCCGCCGGAGCCCGCCCCGACCGCACCACCTCCGGCACCGGTGCCCCAAGCGGCTGGCCCCGTGCCGGCTGCGCCGGCCGTGGCGGACACCCCTGGAGATGCTGACTTCAAGGGCCGTCTCGCCAAGCTGTATCAAGTCCCGCTCACCTTTACCCCGGACATGCGCCTGCCAGACATGTTGCAGGCCATCCTTACGCGGGTCATAGCGCTGATCCCGGGGGCCAAGCGCGGGGCGTTGATGCTCCATGACCCCGCGACAGGCCGCGTCCAAGTGGGGGCAAGCCTGCCTCAAGGCGAAGTAATCGTCAGCGAATCACTGGCTCGGCGCGTGATGGATGAGGGCCACGGCTTCATTCTCCAACGCAACAATGAGGCCGGCCTGCTCGACAAGAAACTGGTCACTTTCGAGACGGGCATGTATGCCCCGTTGCTGCTCAAGGAAAAGCCGCTCGGCGCGATTTATCTGGATGATCCGGCACATCCGGAGCCCTTCAGTGAGGACGACATGCAGTTCCTGCTCGCGGTCGCGCACTACATCGCCGTCATCATCTTTAACCAAGACCTCCAGTCCAAAAACGCCCACAACGCTTCCCTTTTGGATCGCATTACCGTGAAGTTCCCACCGCGCGTGCAGGAGCGCCTGTTGGAAAACCTCCGGCTGGAGCGCCTGCATTCCAACGCGACCAAGTCGGACCTGCCCGTGCTCTATGCCAGCCTCCGGGGCTTTGAGGCAGTCACCACCATGGCACCGGCAGACGCCGCGATCACCTTGGGCGACTACCTCGGCGCAATCACCGATGCCGTGTTCCGCTATGATGGGACGCTGGTCAAGGCAGGCGGAGAGGAAATCATGGCTGTCTTTGGCTCACCTGAAGCCGACCTGCAGCAGAACGAAAAGGCCGTTTGCGCGGCCATCGCGATCGAGCAGGCTGTGAAGGAAATCAACACCCGGCGCGCCACGCAGCGCACCGCGCACTTTGAACTTGCCGTGGGAGTTCACATTGGAGAGGTCCTCCACGGTTTCGTGGGTTCCGGGGAGCGGATGGATTTCGTCGCAGTGGGAGCCGGCGTAACCCGGGCATCGCACTATTGCAAAGGGGCGCACAACGGCGAGGTGCTCATCGGCCCGGAGGTTTACCAGAAGGTTTTCAAAATCATCGAAGCGGACCGCGCCACTGTTTCCAACAAGGAGTTCGGTGAATTCCACTGCTACCGCGTCAAGAGCCTCAAGGGCGGCAAGCCAGCGTGAGATTTGCAACCAGCTCGCTTGCACTGAAGTGCGAGCCTTCACACCAATGCTGAGTCCCGGTTCCCTCCTTCTCCCATGATCCACGTTGGCATTGGCTATGATGTTCACCAGCTCGTCGAGGGCCGCAGGCTCATTCTGGGCGGCGTGGACATTCCGCACACGAAGGGCCTCGACGGCCACTCCGACGCCGACGCCCTCATGCACGCCATTACCGACGCTGTCCTGGGCGCGATCGGCGAAGGCGACATCGGCCAGTTCTTCCCCAACACCGACCCGCGCTGGAAAGGCGCACCCAGCCGGATCTTCCTCGAAGAAGCTGCGCGCCAAGTCGCCCTCCGCAAGGGCCGCCTCGTGAATGTGGACGCCTCGCTCATCGCGCAAGCGCCAAAGCTGATGCCGCACGTGCAGGCCATGAAAGCCAACATCGCCGCCGCCCTTGGCCTTGACCCGAAGAAGGTCGGCATCAAGGCCACGACCAACGAGAAGATGGGCTTCGTCGGCCGCGAGGAAGGCATCGCCGCAATGGCCGTGGCCAGCGTGGATTTGCCGGAGTGAACCGACTGCGGCCCAAGCATGAGTGCCGCCCCCGCCATCCTGTTCGGCATCGAGACCGAATACGGCATCGCCCGCGACGGCGCGGATGATCTCGACGTGGTCGCCGAGTCCATTGCCCTGGTGCGCAGCGCCATGGAGCCCGGCGTGCGGATGCGCTGGGATTACGAGGCCGAAAACCCCCATCACGACGACCGGGGCTTTGACGTGCCCGAGCTGCGGCAAGACTTCGACGAGGCGAACTACTTCGAGCAGGACACACGGCGCGAGCTGTCCTTTGCGGAAATCAAAAGTGACCTCGCGCTCGGCAACGGCGCGCGCTTCTACAACGACCACGCCCACCCCGAATACTGCACGCCGGAATGCAGCACGCTTGCGGAACTGATCGCCCATGACCGCGCGGGCGAGCGCGTGGTCATGGCCTGCGCCCAGCGCCTCTCGCAGCGGCGCGGCGCAACCGTCCGCCTCTATAAGAACAACACGGACTTCCGCGGCCACAGCTACGGCTGCCACGAAAACTACCTCCTTCCCCGCGCGCTCCCTTGGGACCGCCTCGCGGCCGGTGCGCAGGCCTTTCTCGTCACACGGCAAATCTTCGCCGGCGCTGGCAAATTCGCCATCGAGGCGGAGGACAAGTTCATCTCGCCACATTTCCAAATCGCCCAGCGCAGCGATTTTTTCAGCGAGTTGCAGAGCGTGGACACGATGCAGAAGCGCCCGCTCATCAACACCCGCGACGAGCCCCACGCCGACCCGCGCCAATGGCGCCGCTTCCACGTCATCATCGGTGACGCCAACATGTCGCCCTTCGCCACGCGCTTGAAGGTCGGTTCCACGGCACTCGTCCTCGAAGCCATTCTCTGCGACCCGCGCCGCGCCTTCCCACAGTTGGCCGATCCGCTGGCCGCGCTCCCGGCCATTTCGCGTGACCCGCAGTTCCGGTGGGAGGTGGCGCTGGCCGGCTGCCGGCCCGCGACCGCGCTGTCCGTCCAACGCGATTACCTGGCGGCCGTGAAGGACCTTTGCGATTTAAGCCAGCCCGAGCGCGCCGGACTCGTGGCGGATTGGGAAGCGGTCCTCAACGACTTGGAGGCCGACCCGCGGCGCTGCCGTGACCGGCTCGACTGGGTGGCCAAACTCGAGCTCCTCCGTGAGTTCCAATCCGCGCAGAACCTCGCCGAGGACGACCCGTGGCTGCAAAGCCTCGACCTCGAATATCACCGTGCGGACTTGGACGACGGCCTTTACTACGGCCTCGAGCAATCCGGTGCGATGCGCGGCGTGCCGCCGGAAGCCGCCGTTCAGCTTGCGATGTTCGAGCCACCGGAGACCACGCGAGCACAGATCCGGGGCAAGCTAATCCAAAAGTTTTCTGCCGCCGTGCTCTCCGCGCAGTGGGACCATGTCACGCTCGCGTGCGGCGATGGTGAGTTGAAGGTGTCGCTGCTGGAGATGTTCACGCCGGAGCGCATCGCGTCTGTAGCACAGGCCATCACCGCTTCGGACTCGCCAACCGAACTACGCGGGCTGTTGTCTGCCAAGTGAACAAGGAACCGTTCAAACCCGAGGTGTTCGCAATGAAGTAGAAATAGGTGCAGCGCAAGAAGCTGGCGCACCTCCAGCACTTGGCCACCGCCCTGAACCATCACCTCTTTCCCAGCCAATGACTTACACTGCTAGTTTCTCGTTTAGCGGCATGGACATACTAATCCGATCCCCAAGTGGCAGATGTCCGCCACCGACTCCGGCACTGCGGACAGGTGAACACGCCATCTGAACTCTGCTGCATCGCGTCCCAACCTTGTGACATGGTCGCGGAACAAGACGGACAACGTGCCGACTGTGAGCGGCCGATGGTGCCGACCATCCCCAAAAACCCAGCGAAAGCTACAGCTCCCCCGATGACCTGAACAGCGACTGACTGCCAATGGATACCAAAGCCGCCCAAAATGATGCCAACGACCATGCCGAGCCAGCACCGCACGAGATACCACATCGTGCGCCGGTAGTGGCCGGGGAGGATAGGTATGTCTGAGTCGCGCCTGGTAGGCTGTGTATTCATTCGTGTGTGATGCCGCCTGAAACGATGGCCAAAGGGAATTGGAGCCCAGTGGTGCCTTACTTGTCCTGCTTCTTCTTTCGCACCTCGCCGGACTTGCGGAGTTGCTCACGAACACTAGGGATGCTCTTGCCCTGCGTGAGGCTCTCGCTGTCCACGGTGAAGTTCAGATACGCGAGGCACATCTCGTCGGTGGTCTGCTCGCCCCAGCGGACGGGCTTGGGCGGGGAATTGGGGTTGCGGGGGTTGTTGGCGGAGTTGTCGTAGCGGGCTTCGAGGGTGACTTTGGAGCCACGCGGGAGCTTCACGGGCTCCTGGAAGGCGTAGCTCATCTGCCAGTTGAAGTCCCAGTCCGGCACATGGACGAGGGGCAGTTCCTTGCCGTCCGGC
>Ga0172367_10001292_pt1 | contig 36901 bp, 38 predicted proteins | sample Lak10m_FD_114542 | JGI IMG/M metagenome (GOLD analysis project Ga0172367, IMG submission 114542) | Freshwater microbial communities from Kabuno Bay, South-Kivu, Congo - kab_022012_10m | ecosystem: Environmental > Aquatic > Freshwater > Lake | place: Democratic Republic of the Congo: South-Kivu... | reverse complement strand
TTGATATTCGTTGTACCTTTAAGGAACCATAAAAGTTCACGTATGACCGCGTCAAATAAAACTTTTTTCGTCGTGAGGATGGGAAAGCCGTCGCGGAGATCGTATTTCTTTTGGCAACCAAAGACAGAGATCGTTCCTGTTCCGGTGCGGTCTTCTTTGCGCTCTCCATTATCGAGAACGTACTGGATCAGATCAAGATATTGTTTCATCGACCACTCCGGCTAGCCTCTCGTGGTCTGCCACATTTTAGCGTTATATTCTTCGACCATACGATGCGTGTTAAAGAAAGCACTTTTCGCGACACAATTGATCATTTTGTCGGTCCAGGCTGTTTCATAATTGATCCGTCCGTTCTTGATCGTCTGATAATACAGCCGCATGGCTTGCTCCAGCGTTTCGTAAAGCGCATCCGAATCTTCATCAAGGCGCAAGTCTGCTTCACTACCGATATCAGAGCCTTGATGACGATAACCAAAGATCCAGCCGATATCATCATGCTCCGCTTCTACGACCCAGCCATCCGATGTTGTCATTTGCAAAACACCATTGATGATCGCTTTCATCCCGCTCGTGCCTGAAGCTTCAAACGGCGGCAAAGGATTGTTCAGCCATACATCGACGGAATTTGTCAACAATTTCCCAAAATACGTATCGTAATTTTCCAAGATAAGCACGCGAATGATATCTTTATAGTGATTGAGCTTATCGATCTGATCAAAGATCTCATCAATGCGCACGCCGCCGATATTGTCATTCGGATGTGCTTTGCCGGCCATGATGATCTGAATAGGCCCCACTTCCCTGGCGAGTTCGATCAGATGTTCGATCTTATGCAAAATGAGAGCGGGACGCTTATAATTCGCGATACGCCTTGCCCAGCAGATCGTAAAGACATCATCGCGTAGTTTCCAACGGCGAATAAGGTTCAAAAGATTTCGCTTGTTGACCTGGTGCGCGTCAAAAAGATCTTTGCGGAACTTTACATCACCCGAAAGCTTGCGCACGTTCTCCAAGCAGCACGGATCCTTATCCCAATCGCCGATGGTCGTTTTATATTTATCGAACAATTTCTGAAAGCTATCCGACGACCACGTATACGCATGGACCCCATTGGTGATCGCCTGAATCTTTTGCGCATAGCTGGGGAATTGAATGCGCATAACCTCGCCGTGTTTTTGCGCGACAGCATTCACCTTATTGCAATTGTTCAAGGCCATATAGGTCAGATTGATCTCGCCCGACTGGTAATTTTCTTTACCGAACATCTCCGCGGCTTGCACATAATGAGGCTCAAGGACGTTGGCCACATCCGAGATAGCAAAGCGGTCATGTCCTGCGGCGACCGGCGTATGACAGGTAAAAATAAAATTATTGCGAATCGGTTCAAGGTTATTCTTGTCCGGTAATTGCATATATTTTTCCAGGATCGCAAATGCGGCGTGGCCTTCATTCAAATGGTAACGGTTGATCGAATAACCCAGGCTATCCAAAGATTTCATGCCGCCAATGCCAAGGATCGTACGCTGGATGATCTTCCACCACGCGTTATCGCTGCGGTAAAGCTGGCCCGTCAACTGGCGGAAATATTCTTTATTTTGCGGCAAGTTAGAATCAAGAAGGATCAGAGGCATGGCCTGCTTTCTGTCAAAGCTGTACACATAATACTTCCATAGCCGTAAATAGATCGGCCCTTCCTTGGTGTTGAGCGTCACGATATTCTTTAGCGGGATCAATCCCGGGTAGGTCCACGGGTCCCATTGCAGTTCTTCCGGGACCTGGCCATGCTTGTACCAAAAATTCTGCTTGAAATATCCTTTGCCCCACAAAATGCCGATACCCGCCAAAGAAAAACCTAAGTCCGCAACACTTTTTAACGTGTCACCAGCTAAAACACCGAGGCCTCCGCCATAAATGGGAATATCCAGAAGCTTATTGATCTCCACGCGAAAAATGTAATCGCATAGCCAGTTATTTGAAAAAACTTCATGCTGATAGAATTTATTTTGTTCCGAGAGAGGTTTCTTGAGAAGAAAAGAATTGTAGATGCTCGGCGCAAGGCCGTATTCCATGGAAAAATATGCGATGGAAGGAGTATTTTTCTGATAAAGCCTTTCTTCCGCAGCCAAAATAGGCTTCAGCGGAAAACCAAAATATTCTTTTTCGTTGATCTCCCCTGCGTACTTCTCATCAAAGGATTCAATATTGCTAACAAAATCTTCAAAAGTAAAACTTTTTCCTTGCTGGGGTACAGACATAATATCTCCCGGGTTTTATGATTTCAGAAGGTATTTGAGTGAGTTTATTATAACAGAAAACAATCGCTTTGAAATGTTATTATCCTAGATTTTTTCATCGACCTGCGATACGGCAGAGCAAAAAAACATCCCCGCGTAAAAGCGCATCAAAGGCTCATGGAGAGTTGATAGCGATAGCTTCAAAAGCATGGTTCTGATAGAACTTAAGATGCCCCGCTATATCTTTTTCCGCGATAAGCACTCCTGCATCTGGCGCAAGAAGGCTTAGAAGCTGCAAGCCTTTTTCGTAGCCTAGCACGCATATTGCGGTGGACAAGGCGTCGGCCTGCGTCGCATTCTGCGCAACCACTGTTACGCTAGTGATCTCTTCCTGGGGATATCCGCTGACAGGGTTAATAACATGAGAATACTTCTTTCCGGATATTTCATAATATTTTTCATAATTGCCCGAGGTTGAAACAGCCTGGCCGCTAAGGGTAATAACACGGATAAGCTCGCGCGGCTTGTTGGGATCTTTGATGCCGACACGCCATAAGCGCCCTGCGGCATTGTGCCCCTGAGCGACGATCTCCCCTCCCATATCAACCAGAAAATCTTTCAATCCTTGCTGGCGTAAGATGCGGGCTGCCTCATCCGCGGCATATCCCTGACCGATACCGCTAAGATCAATTTTCGTCTGTGAATGCAAAAGCTTGATGTAGTCGCCGCCAACTACGTCAACGTTGTCGCATCCCACGGCAGTTTGGACAATGCTGACCAGGTCCTCGGAAGGCCATCGCTGTTGCGCTTGTGCGGTTTTCCACAGGTCCATGAGAGGAGCAATAGTTATATCAAAAGCGCCTTTTGTTTTCTGGCAATAATCCTTGGCCACACGGATAATGTTCGCTACTTCGGAATTCACCTTAACGCTATGCGGATAAGAGGCGTTGATCTTCGCAACATCGTTGTTGGCTGCATAGGCTGTCAAACGCGCATCAATGATCCGAACCCGCTCCCAGGCCCTATCAAAACCTTCCAAAACTTTTTTCTGATCTTGACGTGCCGCACAAATATCGATGCGCACAACGGTTCCCAAAAGAAACTGCGTCTGACGATATTGAATGATCTGACGGGAAAGGAAGAAATAGCCTGCGGTGCAAAGGACAAGTAGGCCTAGCAGGAAAACAACGCCGAGGATCAGCTTAGATCTTGACATAAAGGCCATTAGCGCTTAAAGACTCCGCTTTTTCCGCCGCTTTTAAACAAAAGCTTAAGATCAGAAATGATGATTTCTTGGCCGAAGCATTTGACCATGTCATAGATCGTCAGCGCGCTTGTCGCCGCAACGGTCAAGGCCTCCATCTCAACACCCGTTTGGGCCACGGCAACGACTTCGCTTTGCACGTAGACGCAACGACACTCTTCATCCACGGTAAACTCGACAATAACTTTCTTGATGCCAATTTGATGACACAAGGGCACGATCTCCGGTGTTTTTTTGGCTGCCATGATGCCCGCCACGCGGGCTGTTTCAAAAACATTACCCTTCGGAGAGCCTTGCTTGAGGATCTTGGCAAAGATCGCCTTAGAGAAATAAACGCAACACGCTGCCCGCGCGATACGCTTCGTTACTTTTTTACCGCTGATGTCGACCATGCCGGAATTCTTCTTTGTTTTCATTTCTCTCCTCATTCTAGGATCATGCCATATATTCTATTTTAACACGCGTCCCTTTTTTTAAAGATCTTGACTGCGCCTTAACGGTGAACAAGCTATTGGCTTTAGCCATTGATAAAATATTCTCAGAAATTTGATCCGCGCTTAGGCGTACATAACGCTTCCCTTTCCGCTCAAAAACAATACCACGAAAGATCTTCGTTCTTTGATCAGCGTCAAAAATATCTTGCGCAAGAATTGCTTCAGTGGAATAAGAAGGATCGCTCAACCGTCCGGACATTTTCGCGATACACGGCAAAACGAAGGTATAAAACGACACCATGCTTGCCACCGTATTCCCCGGGAGCCCAAAAACATGACACTTCCCTTTCTTCGCGAAAACCAAAGGTTTCCCAGGCTTCACCGCGACCTTCCAGAATATCTCACGCACGTTAAGTTTTTTTAAAGCGCGACGGACGAGGTCATGATCCCCTACGGAAACACCGCCTGAAATAAGCAAAACATCATAGGACAATCCTTGGCGGACCTTTTGGGTAAGGCTCACGAGATCATCTTTCGCGCGGCCAAGAATAAAAGGCTTAACACCTAATTGCGTGACCTGCGCCGCAAGCCCATATTCATTACAGCTGCGAATTTGTCCAACCCTTAAATTAGATCCCAGGCCGACAAGCTCATCACCGGTCGTAATAATACCCACTCTTGGTGTTTTATAAACCTTGATCCTTGTCTGGCCTAGATTCGCTAAGAGCGCTACAACCCCCGGGGTGACAGCCGCGCCCTGTAAGATCAGTTTTGCACCCTTTTTTGCATCATCTCCTTGCCGCCGGATATATTGCCCGAAAAAAACCTTCTGCAAGATAAAAACTTTACCGCCTGTCATTTTGGCACATTCTCTGGCAACAACGCTATCTGCGCCTCGCGGGACAACAGCCCCTGTGCTTATCTTAACGGCTTGACCTTGACGGATGACCCTTGAGAATGGCCGGCCAGCCTTTGATTCCCCAACAACTGCAAGGGCCAAAGATGTCTTTCTTTGCCGAAAGCTAACATCAACGCTTCGCAGTGCAAAACCATCCATCGTTGCGCGCGCAAAAGGAGGCCAATCGCTGGTGGCGATAATATCTTGAGCCAAGGAACGTCCAAGCGCGGCCTGAAAATCTTTTTGCTCAACCGGCAAAAAAGATGTATTCTTGAGGATCAAATTTTTTGCTCGAGAAAGAGGGATCATAGGCTTAAAAGTGAGCCTTAAGCCGCGCCATGGACAAAGGACCGCGAAGCTTCTTTTTTTCAGAATGTTTGTGTTTGCACTCCAGCATTTTTTCCTTGGCGTGCTTGGAACGCTTGCGCTTTTGACGACGGATCTTTTCGATGCGGTCACGCTCAGCCTGAACAAAGCCTTTTTGACGCTGCTCGATCTTGTTCAATAAAATGCGTCGCGCAAGAAACCGATTTAAGCCTTGCGAGCGCGATTCTTGACATTTAACGATCACGCCTGTCGGCCGATGGATAAGGACAACACACGTCGCAACTTTATTCACATTTTGCCCGCCAGGACCCGAAGAACGGACAAACTGCTCTTCGATATCGCTTTCGCTCACATGAAGCTGCTGCATCCGTCGATAAAGCTCTTGCTCTTTGGAGAGTGTCACATCTGCAAACGACATATCATTGGACCTTCTGGTAGAGAATGGCAACCCACTGCTCACCTTTTTTGATATTAATGCATCTTAAGGATTTTACTCCAAAAGCTTTGCGGATCAGAGGATAATTTTCGATCATGATCCCAGAAATGGCCAGAAAACCATTACGCTTGACCGCGGAAAGGATCTGTCGCTTGTATGTGATCAGATCACGCGTGATAAGATTGGCCGCCACAAAATCGAAACGTTGTATCGCACGGTAACGTGCGATGTCTCCTCGGCGAGCAATGTGCTCAGGGTAATGATTGATCTTCAGATTTTGTTTCGCGGCAACAACAGCATCAGGATCAAAATCGATAGCGATGACTTTCTTCGCGCCGCACTTAAGCGCGATCATTGCCAATAACCCCGTTCCTGTCCCAATATCTAAAAATGTTTCAAATCGGCCTTTCTGGCGCTCGATCAATTGCGCCATAAAGCTGGTTGTTTCATGCAAACCGGTTCCAAAGGCATTGATCGAATCAATGATGATAGGCGTACGCGATGTCTTGCGATAAGACCTTTGTTTCCAGGATGGGACAACGTCAAACTTAGGCGTTAGCGCAAAAACGGAAAAATTCTTAGCCGTTTTTACCTTCCAATTCTCGTTCTTGATCTTCTTGATCTTAAACCGCAACTTACCGCGAAGGAATCGATTAACGCGCTGACGTATTTTTTCCACTGCGCGGCGATCTTCAAAGTAAACCAGAACGCGGAAAAATCCAGCCTTCTCGACAATGATAATATCAAAAGGACTGATGCCGGCGTTCGCCAGAAATTCGCGCAAGATCTCTGCCTCTTGACGGCGATTATCCGCCAGAAGGCAAAAAAGTTCAAAAAGAAATGGCGGGCGACGTTGAGCCATAATTCATAGATTATCGTTAAAGTGTCGGCGAGTCAATAAAAAGGGCGGCTCTTTTCAAGAGCCGCCCTTTCTTCCCCTATAAACCGTTATACTGCTAGAAAATTAACACCCACTTTATTTGACAGCTTCCACATATAAAGATTCGATCTCTCGCGCGCAAAACTCGATGCGCTCAAGGTCAGGGACATCACCAGTGCTGCGCGTAGTTTTTCGTACATGACGGAATCCTGCAGACTCCATCACATGTTTTAAAGAATCAAAATCATAAAACCACTTATGCGCACCCCCGCTATCGTAAGCTTTAGCGATAAAAATTTCTCCCGGCGTTACAGCATTCTTGAACGTGCAGGCTTCTCGAATGAAAGGATTATCGAAGAACTCTTTATTGTTCTTTAAATAATTCTCTGCATACGCCCTAAGGTCCGGACAGCTCATGCGAATAGTTCCCCCCGGCTTCATAACGCGATACGCCTCTTGAAAGAAAAATAAGCCGCCATTGAGGTCGAGATGCTCGATAAAATGACTTCCGGCAATGAATTGGATTGACTCATGAGCAAAAGGCCATTTTTTCAAAAGATTATAATTCAGCCAAAGAGCCCCTTCTTTTGCCTTAATAAGGCCGTACTCTTCGCGCGGCTCAAAAGTAATATTAAGCCAGGCAGGCAGCAAAACATTGCCACAGCCGACATGAAGTCTATCAACGGCTAGCTTCCGTGCCTTTCTCATCAATCGTTTGCGGTTAAAACGCGTAAACCGCAAGCATAGAGCCGAACCAAGAAAATTAAGGAACCCTCTTAGCTTCATTACGCGCTTCTGGAATACATTCTTCTTTTTCCTCACAGTCCACTCCTTGTCAAAACTGCGTATATATTATTTTGTCTTTAGCTGATAAATTTCCGATTGTTCTGTCGTCGCTACTTTCTGATATTGGGCCTTGATCCAGGTCATGACATCCTCATATTTCTGACGATTTTCTTCAGGGCCAAGATAAATAGCCTTCCAATCCTCAGGAAGGAACCGACTCACAATGATGATCTTAGGCCGGACAGTTTTTAGGTCAGCCATCAACTCTTTATGCCACCTATCGTCAAGCCAAGAAAATGTTGCAATAGGGAATCTTCCTAAAAATGGCCGGTCAGCCAAAAAATTATACGTTCCTATCTCAGGATACGTAAAAACAACTTCATCTGGTTTGGTCAGGCGCTGGATCAAAGGAATGATTTCTTCCAATTCTCGTGCCTGATCCTCAGGAACAATGACCCCCTTCACGCGATCAATGGTTAACGTCCGATGGGGTTTATCCGCCCATGGCATCAGCTCTGAGATCGGCTTTCCGCTACAAAAGTTCTGCAAGATTTGATACGCAATAAATCGTTTTTGATAGCGCGCTATTGGATAAAATAAAGACGACATCAAGAATGCCGCAAACAAAAAATAAATTCCCGCCAATAGCCATGGCTTGGCAAACTCATAGCGGCTCCTCTGTGCGCCAGACGCTATAGGATCTCTCAATTGATCTTTTTTCGCTCTTAAAAATAAATAAACTTCCCCTAAAATAAAAAAGAATAATATTTTTTCTGGCTGCAACGCCATTTCAAATTGCGCCGCCCATATTCCGCGAAAAGAACTAACGTACATGATGCTTCCATAAACCACCAAGCAAACAATGCTCACGTCGGTCCTGGACAGGCTCTTTGCCTTTATGCGGTAACCAAGAAATAAAAAAACAACGAGATAGAGATAGGCCGGCGTCATATGGCGAAAATTCTCGCAAGCAGGATTCAGCATTGCAGCTATCCCTTCGAGCGCTGTCTTCGGGTAAACAGAGACAAGGTGCGGGTCGAAAACATTATGTAAATTTGTCACAACCGTATAGACGGACTCCAAATAAAGCGTCAAGGCATTATTGAAGAAAAGATAGCTGACGAAAGGAATAGCGACGGAAAATGCCCCCATCGCATAGAAAAGAAAACCCTTAAGAACTGTTTTTTGTGATTGAAGACCAAATATAAATGAAAAAATAAGGGCAGCCATGATCCCTGCCACAGAGCAAAATCCTATCTCCGCGCTAATAAAAGCTCCGACGCTTGTTGCCATGCCGGCAAGAAACATCCACAGCGCTCGTTCTTTCTTAAAGAATTTTATAGCGCAAAAAAGCGCTAAAAGGCCGGCGGCATAACGCATCCCTCCCCAGAAATGATAAACGATCCTTGGAAAAGTCCGCGCCACGAGAACAGGAGCCATCAAATAAAGGATATAGCGCGTCTGATATATTTCACGCCCGATAAGAATGCAAAGAACAAGCCCAAGGATAGTCCCTGCGTAAAAATACAAATACATGATCCCAAGATGAGCACCAAAAATTTTCATTAAAAACGCCGGGGCATACAGCTCAAAGGGTCCTCGCAAGTGAAAAAAATCATGGAACGGAACAAGCCCGTTTAAAATGGCATTAATACCCGGCAAATATAGCCCGACCTCAAAAATATTGATCTCGCCATGAAGAAAAAAAGGCTGGAACGTGATCACAAAGGCAAACAACGATAAGGCCGCTGCGTCCAGCGCCCTTGGTTTCTCGTGCCAAAATGCTAAGAATTTCTTCATCCCGTAAAGCTCCTTTAATTTAACTGATAAATAGCAACAGAATTAAACACCTGAACAGGTTTATAATTTGCCATAATGTAGTCCGTCACGCGCCAAAAACGTTCTCGATTCTTTGGATACCTAAAATACCAAACTTCGGGAAAAGTACGGTGCCCGACCTTTGTCATGACGACATAGCGAGGCCTTATTGCCTCAAACTGCTGCATCATTTGTTGAGCCCAAGATTCTTGCATCCAGGAAAATGTGACGATCGGGAATTTACCAATGAACGGCCTATCTGCCAAAAAGTTAAAATTTCCAACCTCGGGAAAGCAAAAAACAACCTCATGGGGTTTCGTATTTTTCTTTAAAAAATCTGTCACACCCACAAATTCTTCCGCCTGCCATAAGGGAACAACTAAGCCACTGGCCCTTTCAAGGTCTAACGTGACAGCTTTCTCTGTTGCCAGCGGTGAAAGATCCTTGACGTTGCCAAGAAAGAAATTCTTTGTCCATTGAAACGCCGGAAAACGGTTGTTATACCGCGCGATCGCATATCCTAGCGAGGAAGCAATAAGGGCGAAAAAAAGAAAATTAATAAAATAGACCTTGGCTAAAGCTTTCCAAGGCATGCGCACACGACCGACCATTCTTAACTTGCTGGAAATCTCTTCTTTGCGCGTCTTCAAAAAGAAAAAGATCTCTTCCGCGATAAAGAAATAAAGTAATTTTTCAGGCTGGAGAGCCATTTCGAAATGATGCCCTTCGATCTTGCGAAAGGCCGCCGCGTAAAGGATAAGTCCGTAAAGGGCGATACAGACAAGCGATGACAAATTTTTGTGAAAGCGGCCCTTTTTGATCTGCCAGACAATATACGCCAAGAATGCGGCATAAAAAAAGGCAGGTGTCATGAACTTAAAATAACGGCTCTGTGGAAGAAAAGCCCCCAAGAACCGTTGTAACGTATCTGGATAGGCTCCAGGTTCCCCGGGGAAAACGTTATTCAAGTCCATGATAACGACACGCATATCTTCAAAGAACGGCATGAGCGCGCCAGCAGCATGAAAATAAGCAATGACAGGAACAACGAACAATAAAATTCCTGCAACATAAATGCCTAAGGCTTTGAGCGATCTTTTTCGCTCTTCGATGCTAAAGATATAAGAGAATGCGATCGCCCCCATAACAGCAAAGCTTGCCGACACACCGGATTCTGCCGTTGTCAGAAAGCTGAAGGCGGTTGCGATACCCGACAAGAAGATCCAGCGGGCTTTTTCCTTCCTGAAATAAATAATGGCCAAAAGAACAGCGAGGATCGCCAACGCATACCGCATTCCACCCCAATAATTATACGAGATGCGAGGAAATGTCCTGGCGACGAGAACAGGAATGGCTAAATACAGGATAAGGCGCGTCCGATAAAGGTTCTTCGCGATCAAAACACAAATAAGAAGTGTGGCGATAGTCCCGAGGTAATAAAAGATCGGCAGCATGATCATGTTCTTTCCGAACAACAACATCATCGCGGCCGGCACATAAAGCTCCAGAGGCCCTCGCAGGTAGAAAAAATCACGGTAAGGCATAGCGCCATGAAAAAGCGCATTCAGCGCCGGCAAATGAATACCGGTCTCCATCATGATCACTTCCCCATGAAGGAAAAATGGCTGAAACGTAATAAGGACAACGAAGCAACAAAGAAGGGCGATATCAAGATTATTGAATGATCGGCAAGGGCTATTCATGACATCCGTTAAAGATCTTTATCTTTGCGCGCGCCTCGCCAACGGACATGCGCGCTTTGCCAACACCACAATCATTGGCGGACGAATAGATCTCGATTCGATCGACCTGGTCTTGCGGTATATGCTGTATTTTGCGGCCAACCAAGCGAAGAACAAGCCCGCTCGTTTCGACTTTTACCGGCTCGATCCCAAAAAGCCGCACAAAAGCCTCCAGCGAATCCTTAGAATAGCCCCACTTGTGGTTGCCAAAGTGCCCGATGTAGGTTTCAGAGCCCAGCATGTTTTCGCCGAACGCCGTATCAACGAATTTCTCAAAGCCAAATTTAAAATACCGGAACAACAGCTTTTTCACGTTAGGAACGCTCACGTTCACTGTCCCGCCGACCTTCAATACCCTAGCCCATTCGCAGAAGACAACAAAACGAATATATTTATCAAAATGCTCAAGTAATCCATCAGCAATAATTTCATCGACCGAGCAATCGCTGTAAGGCAATGGCTGGCTAATATCATGCAAGAGGTCTGGATCGAATTCTTTGACAGAATCAATATTGATAAAGCCGGTAAGCTTTGTGGCGCCACAACCCAAATTAAGTTTTAAAGAGTTCTGCTCTTGCATATTTTTCCGACTAAAGGGGTGAGAAAACAACCTTAGTATTTCATAAATCCTTGGCCAATTCAACCGAAAAGTAGGGGTTTTCAGTTGCTATAAGACATTCTTTTGTTTATACTTAAAGTATGAAAGGCTTGATCATACTCTTTATTTGCTCCTTTGTGTTTATTTGGGGGCTTGGCATGTCCATGAGCTACTTGCAGCAAAGGCACCGCAACATCATAGGCATCAAAGCCGATTATGGTGATTTTTCTCCGCAGAAGATCGATGACAAACGTAAACAAGCCATGGATGACTACCGCCAACAACTGAAAGATTATAAAAGCCAGCAATCCTCCCAGCAGTCCCAGCAGCAGCAACAAAAACAGTTCATGGAAGATCAAAAGCGCCAGATCAAAGATATGCAGCGCATGAACAAGCTTCATTAGAAGAATTAGGTATGTTCGCGGGATTCCAGGATACGACGGATCATTTCCTCGTCGTAAAGGCCTTGGATCTTCTGAAGTTCAGCACGCCCCAGAAAGGAAACTATAGCTTTCTCGATGGCCGCTAGACGCTGGGTGAGGTAAAAATAATGCGGCTTAAGCTGCTTTGAGGTTAGATCATCAAATTTCTCAGCATTGGCATTCTGCTCTTTTTTTGCCATGTAATCTTTGAATTCATCAATTTTCTTCGCAAATTCTTCCCTGCGTTGCCCCTTCAACGGCTTGAGCTGCTTGCAAAGCTCTTTCAAGGCAAAGCTATCAACTTCAAGCTGGGTAAACTTACGGTCAATGCGCTCCAGCTCCTCCTTGGTCATCTTGTAACACCAGAGAAGATAGCGACGCAAAAGATTTTTCTTGCTCTGTTCCATTTTCATTAATTAGGACAAGGTGGGCAACCTGCATGCGCTTGGCAACAGTAACCGTTATTATAAACATCACAAGAACTTGGATTAATTGCTGTGCAATATGGAGTCTGTGGATTGCAAGATGTCCCGTAAACCTGTCTCCACATGCAAGCATCAACATGATTAAGACACGCTGAGGCGGTATGAAAATTGTTACAATTTACTGGCGGTGGAGGTGGTGGATTCGTTGTCCCGACAACCGGCTCAGGGATAAGGCCGGAAGCAAAGTCGGTAGCATTCACCATCGCACCTATCTGATCAACGCTTTTATTGATATTAAGTTCGATCGTATTCTTCATCGGGCCGTTTGGCGCAAGAAAAACGATCAAAAACGCGATAAAACAAGCCGCGAGCAAGATGTATTCAATGGCACTTTGACCTTTTTGGTAGCTCATTTTGTCCTCCGCTCTCTTTAGCTGTAGTATATCATAAGTTATTCTGGAAAAACACCATATCCCCCACAGACACCGACAATTTGACCTTCAACCCGATCTCGTCATTCTTTTTTGCAACGAGAATTTGCTGGTGGTCGATCTGCATTGAATCGATACGCTGAGCAAAATCAGTCTTGAGGCCTTGAAAACGTATCATATCACCGACTTTCATCGGCGTCTGAACCTTGAGAATCGCGACCTGGATCTTATCAAAAAAATGTGTGACGCGCGCAACGACAATGGGTTTGGGCGTTTTGAGCGGTTTTGATACTTTTGGCAACGCAGAAATACTCTTTGACTTCTTGATCTTCGCAGGCTTGAGGAGGGGTTTGACTTTTACAATTCTTTTTATTTTTCGTGCAGCTGGCTTCGGCCTTAGCACGAAAGCTCTTTTCTTGCGCTTGAGCGACGCCACCTTGTTCTTTCGCTCAGCCGATCCCAGGCGGGTCACATCGACATAATTCCTTGTTGCGGGAAGTGAAAAGATCTTTCGTAGATCCGGCATAGATCGCAGAGCCTCTAGAGCGTAATTTTATCCGCGTAATCACGAACAAAAGGAATACGCAGGTCCTTGCCTTGCAAAGCCTCTAAGATACCCCATAAGGATAAAATGCCAGAAAGAAAAAGCCCCGGCCTCAAAAGCCAGGGAAAAACAATACTGAAAATAAAGATCGCCACAACACCGACAAATATCACCAGCCCCTGGCGGCTGTGATTGAGAACGAAAGAATTCTCTTTCTTAAAGACAAGCGGGATGATGCATAAGATCCACAAGTATCCTAAGATCGCAAAGATCTTGCCTTCCTTAATGTCTCGATCCTGAGCGCTGTCCATTAGGCTTTCACCCCGTTAAAGATAGGAAGCGTTGTAACCGGTTTCGTTAGAACCGCTTGCCCATCCCAGATTTTAGATATTTTTTACGCCAAAAGGCATCCTCCTCATCCAGCGATGCCTCATCACATATTAAACCAAAAGGCCCATGACCTTTTCTTGAAATGACCTTACCCTCATTATGCTCGTTAGAACGCTTCCGTGTATTGTTCGTGCAGCCTGCGTACAGCTTGCGATCCTTTTTACTTTTTAGAACGTAAACATATTGCATCAGGCTCACGCATCTTTAACGGGGCTCACCTCAATGATCGAATTGGAATCGCCGAAAATATTCTTGATCCGACGAGGATTTTGCGGGTCTTCCTGCCATTGGCCATCCACAATAAACCGGTACTGATAAACGCCCGGCTTGAGATCAAACTTTGCCTGCCAGCGGTCACCGGATTTTTGCAAGCGGGAAGATTCATCAATGTACCAATTATTAAAATCCCCTGCCAGGTACACGGATTGAGCTTGCGGCGCCACAAAAGAGAATGTCATAGGGACAAGGTCTTTGGCCTTCTCTTTGACGGCCTGTTTCATTTGGGTCGACATCGGCGTAAAGACAACATCACTGACACCTTTTTCCATCATGATAAGCTCCTTGGCCAAGCTGTAATAATCCTTGGCTCCGCGACAATATTTATCGAACATCGTAACCGTCTCACCACTGGCAGCGCATTCCTTAAGCTTGACATTGACATGGATAATGGTTCCCAGCAGGTTCTTGGCGAAATCCGTCCGGATCTTTGCCAGCATATCGAACGAATGACGAAGGCGTGAATCAAACATCGTGACAAGCACGCGGTATTCAATGGTATGGCTCAATCTATCTTTGACAAGCTGAATGATATCGACCAGGCGTTCAACTCCTTGCATAGAAAAACGGCTTGCCTCAACCGGAATAATAACCTCATGGCTGGCGCGAAGCGCGTTGATCGTTAAGAATCCGAGGTTTGGCGGACAATCAATGATAACGTAATCATAACCCTTTAATCCCGACAAAATGGTTGTCAATTTAAGTTCGCGGCCGATTTCATCAGCAAGTTCCTGCTCTAAAGTACCCGCCAAGACATTCGACGGAGCCAGGTCAAACTGCCCTTTAATATTAACAATGATCTGCTCTAAAGAAAGCTTACGCGGTGTAATGCGCGAAATGACGTTATAAATACTATGCGGCGAATTGATATTAAGCCCCAACGATGCATGGGCCTGCGGATCAAGGTCAAGAAGCAAGACCTTCTTACCGTTTAAGGCCAAGCTTGACGACAAATTGATCGCGGTGGTTGTTTTTCCGCATCCTCCCTTTTGATTCGCTATCGAAATAATACGCATGAAAACCTCTCCCCTCGTTTTAGCCTTGCCCTTGGCGGGACACTACGACCCCGCCTACCTTCAGCAAGGTTATTTTGAAAAACAAATATCGTCGATCAAAATGATCCCTTTTTTCTTTTTGACATTCCACCCCTCAAGAACAAAGGATACTTCGCTCAATGTTGACAGATCTGTGATCCCGGTAAAATCTTCCAAGGGGATCGTGGCATGCTTCCATTTTAAATTAACCTGATCAATATACTGAAAAGCTGTTTCATTCTTTGTATTCGTAAGGACGATGCGAACAACGTCCGGGTAACCTTCTTCCAGCCCGCGAATAGAAAAATTAAGGCTTTTGTATTTTGCAATGTCGGCCGTTGGCGGAATGGTGATCGAGAAATCCTTGACCTGCGGAAAAGGGTCGTTGAGGTCGTACTTTACGCGGATAGGTGAATTGTTCAGCGCAAAGATAATACTCGCTTTAAAATCATGGCGACGGGAAAGAAATGCGGTTAAGCTATAGAAGACAACACACCCTGCCAAAAACATGAGAATGATCCTGGCTTGCTGCGGAAAACGAAAATGTTTTTTACTCTGCGGCTTATCTTGAGACTTCTTGCCTAAGTAGACTTGAGCAAGATGCTCATAGATCTCTTCTTTATCCATCTTAAGGTTCAACCCGTGGCCTGATATTGGCATTTTACCCCGAACATGGGTTTACACAATATCTTGTATTAAATACGAATAATTTTATATTTATCATACCAGAGAAAACTCACGAGAAAAGGATATTCTAAGATTTTTTGCTGAAGCGTTTTGGGAAGGGATACCGCCTAAAAACGATCTGCCCCGCCTAAAAAGGCGGGGCAGGATCGAACAACTTCAATCTAATTTGTTTCTAACAAATTAGAAGGCAACAGACATGCTAGTTAAGATCTGGCTAGCTGTCTTTTCATTAGCAGTTGTAAAGACATTGCCCGGCATGTACCAGCCAGCGCTTAAACCGATGGCTACATCTTCTGTGTAGTCATAGGTTAAGTCTAAGTCAACTTCATTACCAAGGCCTCTTTTATCATCCTTAACACCGAATGTAACAGAGTCGCCATCTGGTAATGTTCTTGCCCATGTAGGTCCAACGATCTTCTTATCTAAGGCTAACATCGTCCAAGTTAACTTTGCAGTAATATCTTGAACTGGTTTAGCTGAGAAAGAAAACTCATTAACATGAACGTTGGTAAGATCGAACAATGAATTGTAGATCTTGCCACCAGCTACGTTCTCGAACATAGGATCCCAACCCTTGTATACTGCGCCAGGAACACCAGCGGAGGTGAGATCTTTGTCGCCTGATACGTAGGTGTAAGCATACGTAGCAACCGGTTCATACTTAGCTGTCTTCTCGAATGGAAGAAGGTAGCTAGCGATGAACTGTCCGCCCATAGCTTCACGTTTTGTACTGTTTGTTGCACCAGTGTACTGATAAGTACCTCTCTGCCAAGCGAGTTCGCCTTGCAAGTTCAAACCCTTGATAGGATTTGTGCTGACGCGGAAACCAGGAACATAAACAGCATCGTTCTTTCTTTGTGTCGATGAAGTAGCTTCATTTGTTCTATCCATCTTTGCAAAGAAATAACCTTCAGCTACTGTGTTCCATTTGTCAGATAGCTTATAGTTTGCGTTGATGCCATAAAGGTTGACATCATCGGTGCTATCTTGGCTATAGAAACCAACACTGTTGCTATCAACGATAGCGGCAAGCATGTCAATAGTTAGCGGATCATAATTGAACACTAACTTAATGGCATCCATGCTGCCTCTCATTGAAAGGTCATCAGCAATAGAAGCTAATGTGCCGACAGCTGTGTTGTTTGGACCAGCCGAGCTAACGATAAAACCGTTGCCGTAGTTGATCTCTTGACGACCTAATGTCACAGTCAAAGGAGAATAAAGCATCTCTCTTAACTGAACATAAGCTAAATCAACATCAACATTTTCTGTTGTTGTTGAAGTAGTATCGTCGCCCCATGCTCTTTCATTGAGCAAGCGGATCGTTGTGGATACATTGTCTGTCAAGTCAGCATCGATTCTGATGCGGGCATAGGACAGAACGTCATTTTGGTGCTGATTTGCTGCGCCTGCGCCAAGATCAAAGTTGCTGCGAAGGACGGATGTCGCCTTGATATCGCCGCTGACTTTGACGTTTTGGACGCTAGCAAATGCTGGGACAGCCATGACTGCCACCAACAATACTGCGATCAATAATTTCTTCATTGATAATCTCCTTTTTTGTTGAGAGAATTTTACCAGCCATTTATATGTAAAAAATGAGTTTAAGAAAACTCGAGATATATCGTATCTATTTCCCAGCGTGGCGACGAGCCAGAAGCAGTTAGTCTTTCCTCCCCTCCTTTCTTGCTTAGTCTTAGTTCGTCTCTGGGTTCAGTTGTTGGTATTTTCACATAAGAGTGCAGCAATGTCAATAAAAAATAGAAAAATTTTAATATCTATAATCTTTTGTAACCTCTTTGTTTACAACGGTTGCGGGATAGATAATAAAGCAGGAAAATGGTTTGACCTAAAATGTTCTTTTTGAAGATTGCCTGAAGCAACTTATCTATTTCCAGGGAATAAAAAAGGAAGGTAAGTTAAATGCTCCCTGACGCAATTCTCTTCATTCCTCAGCAGAAGAAATTGCGGCGGGCGCACTACCAAAATGTCAACAATAGAAAAGTGCGCCTGGGCGGAGTCGAACCGCCCACGCCGGCCTTAGGAGAGCCGCGCTCTATCCATCTGAGCTACAGGCGCAAAATACTTTCAAAGAACTGCGAGCACGCGCATCGACTTTCCTAAATTAAAAACTCAAGGAAATGCGCACGCTTTAATCTTCCTAAAAAAACTCTTGAAGATTAAAGCAGGGCACAAATCTTATTTTTCCAAAATCCTCAAAGAACAAAATTTATTTTACTTTCCCACACCCTTGCCAAAAAGTCAACAAGCTCTTTTCGCGATCCGCTTATGGTGCCACAGGATTTTCAAGATAATATTTCAAAGCCTGCAAATATCTCTTGGGGGGCTTAACGCCTAAATTCTGCGCCTTCTGGCAGAACTCTTTAGCTTCCGGGAACTTTTTCTGATAAAACAGAACGATCGAAAGATTCATCAACGAATTCATATTCCTAGGATTAATATCAAGCGCTTGACGATACGCGCTTTCAGCCTTTTGCACCTCTTTTAGGCTTAACCATGCGTTCCCCATATCATAATATACTGTATCGTAATCCGGTTTTATCTTCACGGCTTTTTCGTAAGCGGCGATCGCATCTTTATCCCTGCCCAACTTTTGATACGCCTGCCCTATATTACAATAAGCGAGGGCATGATCGCTTTTCAACAGCAAAACTTTTTCATAACTTTCGATCGCCTGCTCATATTGTTTCAGGTGATCACGCGCTACGCCAAGATTAAGATACCCTTGTATCTGTCGCGGATCAAGCTCTACAACGCGCTGATACATCTCCGCGGCAAGATTGTCCTTGCCTTGCTGAAGGTAAACATTCCCTAGCGCTAAAAGCCGATCAAGGTCCTTTGGATCTTCTTTGATCGCTTTTTTATACACCTGCGCTGCGGCATCCCAGTTTTGCATATTTTCATACGCAACAGCCAAAGCGTACGCATCTGTCGTGCTTGGTTTATGCTGAAGCGCTAGATCACGCAAATGCACGTACAAAGTTTCCCGCATAAGAAGATACGCGCTGGCATCTTCCCCGTTCTTACGGCGCTTTTCAATGATCTCGTTGCAATCTTTCACGACACGCCCGCACTCCAGAGAATCCATATTCTTCAGGTGTAAGGCGGCCCAATATGTTTCAAGCGATTCCTTGTCACGGCCTAGATCCGCATAAAGATACGCCAGGTCGTAATGCGCTTTCATGTAATCAAAATCTTCCCGCATGGCCCAATGATAATATTCGATGGCCACGTCCGCTAACCCAAGCCGCGCGTACAGATCCCCCAGATTAACGATCGGTTCGCAGATGATCGCGTTGCCGCTTAACGCTTTATGCAAAAGTAAAAAACGCCGTTCCGCGAGGCTTTGAACATCGATGATCTCTTTCAGCGACTGGAACGAAGCGCGCTTCTTTAATTTCTCAACATGATCAGGATCACGCCTGATCTTTTCCTTCAGGACAAGCAGGTCCTTTTCAAAAATATCCCTGCGGAACCCTCGTTCAAATGACAAGGACAAATTATTCGTCGCGATCGGTGTGTTCATATTGTACAGCGCCTGATGCGACCACAGCGTGTTATCATCCCGCCAAATCCGACACTGGTAAAACGCCATAACGGCAAAAGACCCCAAGATCCCTGCCAGCAAAACAAAAAAAACTATCCGCGCGAACCTAAGCCACTGCCGGCTCTGGGCAAAGATCTTCTCAAGGATAAATGCCAGCATTAAGCTAAATCCGAGGGATGGCAAATACATGAAACGATCGGCCACCGGCTGCGAATCAAATCCGTAATCGAATCGCAACAAGAAGAAAATGGACAAAAAGAAGAAACCGAACGAAAAGATGAGCCAGCGGTGCATTCGGCCAAAGATCATGAGCAGCAATACGGCAAAGACGATGAAAAAAGCGCTAAAGTATTCCGGGTTCATGATGGAGACCGGGTACGCAATGTCGTAGATCGGGATCAGTGTTCCCGGATAAAAGAACTTTTTGATATAAAAGGCGAGCGTCCACGGCCAGATCATCATCGCCTCAGAATAATCATAGACAGGGACGCGGGCAAACTTAACGTACGTAGCTGCTGCAACACCTATAGCGATCAAAAAGAACGGGACCTTCTCAAGCCATGCTTTCTTGTCAAACTTGCGCCCTTGATACCAGTCGCACAGAAGCAATATCAGAGGAAAGCTCAGCGCCATGGCCTTGGACAGCATGCTCAGCAAGAACGCGAAGACCGCCAACCCATAAAATCTTTTGTCATCCATCCTGCGATAACGCAGGTAGGCCAGAAGCCCCGCCATATAGAAGAAGGCGTACAAAACATCCTTGCGCTCTGTCACCCATGCCACAGATTCCACGCGCGTCGGGTGGAGCGCGAAGAATAATGTCGCGAATGTCGCCGTCGTGATAGTAAAACCTATCTGACGTAAGAAAAAGAAAATAAGTACGGCAACGCCAATATGCAGCAACAAGTTATCGAGATGATATAAAAAGGGCCGGTACCCGACAAAATAGTATTCCACGGCAAAGGATAATGTCGTTAAGGGATGATAAGTATTATTAACGCGCTGTGTAAAGATCTCCTTAAGATGCTGCGGTGAAAGACCCTGAACAAAGCGGTTTTCCGTCAAGTGAACATCATCATCCCAATGCAGCAGGTCTCCCTGAAGGCATGGAAAAAGAACAAAAAATGTTAAGACGACAATAAAAGAAAGCGCGGCAGGCTGATAGAATTTCTTGAGGAAAGAAAGATTGTGGATGAGGCGCTTCATAAGAAGCTGATCTTAGTACTGGATCAACGAATGAATGGGATAGCCTTTGAGCTTGGCGCGGCCCTTGAGAAATGTCAGCTCGATCAAAAAGGCGATACCCACGACAGCCACATGAAACGATGTGAGCAACTTACTCACCGCATGGACCGTTCCCCCTGTCGCTAAAAGGTCATCAATGACGACCACGCGAGAACCTTTTTTGATCGCGTCGTTATGGATCTCCAGCGTGTCCGTGCCATACTCGAGATGATACGTGACTCGCTTTGTTTTTCCGGGGAGCTTGCCTTTTTTACGGACAGGAACAAATCCAGCACCAAGTTTGTAAGCGAGCGCGGCACCAAAAATAAACCCCCGCGACTCCACCGAAACAACGTAATCAATGCGTTTGCCTTGAAATTCCTTTGCCAATAGATCAATGGAGCGCGCGAAAGCCCTCTTGTCGTTGAGCAGGGTCGTGATATCCTTAAAAATAATTCCCTTCTTGGGAAAATCGGGAATGTCGCGGATGCAGGAGCTCAATTCTTGGGATTTCATCGCCTATCCTTTTTTATTAAACTTTGATTAGACCTTAGCGACAGATTCACGCTCGATCAGTTTTGTGGCTAACAAGGCTTGCACCGGGACATCGATCTTGCCATCGCAGATCATATTAAGCTTCTCAAGGCCCAAACGCCCCATCTCTTTCAAGGGCTGGGCAACGGTCGCAAGGCGTATACTACTGTGGATATTGATCGGATTATCGTCAAATCCAACGATCGATAGTTCCTGCGGGATAGAAACTGAGTGGGCCTTGGCCTCAGCTATGACTTCCAGCGCCATCACATCAGAACACGCAAAGATGGCCGTAGGCTTTTCCGAGAGGGCCAATAATTCTTGCGCTGCTTTCCTCGACGGTGTGCGCAAAAAATCACCGTGCTTGATATAGTCTTTCTTAACTTCAATATCGTTGGCAAGCAATGCTTCCTGATACCCTTCAAGGCGAAGGCGCCCGGCTTGGGTCCGCTGATCGCCGGAGATGATCGCGATGCGGCGATGACCAAAACGGATCAGATGCTCCACCACGTCAAAGGCGGCTTTAAAATTATCCACAGCAATGCTGTTAATAGGTTCTTGGAACATATTGTTCAAGACAATATACGGAATACCGGTCGCGATCACCTTTTGCAAGGTTTCAACATCGTTGTCGATATCCGCAAAAATGATCCCGTCCACCACGCCGGGGTTTACGAGCTTGCTTTGAAGCCAATCCTGATGATCGTAGCGTTCTGTCACATGAAGCAAAATATCCACGCGCAAACGGCTGGCGGTCAAGCCAACCCCTTTTAAAATTTCCTCTGCGTAAAAAGAATGGTCCAGGTCTTCAAATCGCGGCATAATAAGCGCGAATGTCTTGGTTCCCTGGCGCTCTTTCGAGTGTCTAAACTTCGCTATTTTCTTCAGAAACATTTTCTTCTTGGCCCTCATCTTGACGTTTAAAATATTTTCGTAATTTCTTGATCGCGGCGACTTCCACCTGGCGGATACGTTCCCGCGACACACCCAATTTATCCGCGATCTCGGCTAATGTCCTTTTCTCTCCATCGATAATACCATAACGCATTTCCAAGACTTCGCGCTCTCGATCGGACATCATTCCCAAAAGGTCCATCGTCCGCTCTTTGTTCAAAAAGCTCTCTAATTCTTCATGCGGAGCTTCGATATTCGTATCTTCCACAATATCGATGAACTGCCCTTCCCCATCTTCTCCGATCGGAGCATCCAGGCTGGACATCTTTGTAACACACTGCGTAAATTCTCGGACCCGGTCAACACCGACTTGCATCTTTTTGGCAATTTCCGCTACGCGCGGTTTTCGTCGCAGTTTATGCGTCAGGGCTTCAACAGCTTTTTTATATTTGGCGAGCTCCTCGTTCATGTAGACCGGGATACGGATCATCTTTCCTTGGTCCACGATCGCGCGGGAAACACTTTGCTTGATCCACCACGCCGCATAGGTCGAAAAACGGAATCCCTTTGTGTGATCGAATTTGTCGACGGCGCGCATCAATCCGATGTTGCCCTCTTCAATAAGGTCACTCAAAGGGATCCCGAGATTCATATAACGCTTGGCAATGCTAATGACCAGGCGTAAATTAGCTTTGATCATCTGTTCACGCGCTTGAGCATCGCCCTTTTTGATCCTCTGAGCAAGCTCGACTTCTTCCTCAGGAGTCAATAAGGGGATCTCTCGAACATCTTTAAAATACGCGCGAATAGGGTCCACCGGTTATTTCTTTCCTTTTTTCGGGTTCTTCAACGCCGCTTGAGCCGCAGCTAAACGAGCGATCGGAACTCGAAATGGCGAGCAAGAAACATAGTTCATGCCGACTTCGTGGCAGAACTCGACGGATTTTGGTTCGCCGCCATGTTCACCGCAAATACCGACCTTGAGGTCTTTTTTGACCTTGCGGCCGCGCTCAATACCGATCTTCATGAGCTCACCGACGCCATCCTGATCGATCGTTTGGAAGGGGTCGTCCGATAAAATTTTCTTACCGATGTAATCCTGCAAGAAACCACCGATATCATCTCGGGAAAAACCGAAACTCATCTGTGTAAGATCATTGGTCCCGAAACTAAAGAACTCGGCGACCTCAGCCATTTTATTGGCTTGCAAAGCGGCTCGAGGGATCTCGATCATCGTTCCGAACATATAATTGAATTTCTTCAGATTATATTTCGCACAGGTTTCTTGATAGATCCTGTCAACGATCACTTTTTGATCAAGAAGCTCTTTTTCCGTGCATGTGACAGGGATCATGATCTCTGGGTTGACCTTCTTGCCGTCTTTAATAAGCTCTGCGGCGGCTTCCAAAATAGACCGGATCTGCATCTCTGTGACTTCCGGATAGGTGACGCCTAAGCGAACGCCGCGATGGCCCATCATCGGATTACTTTCCTTTAAACCTTCGCCGCGCTTCTTGGCTTCTTCGACGCTGATGCCAAGCTCTTTGGCCATATCCGCAATCTTATCTTCGCTGTGCGGAACGAACTCATGCAACGGTGGGTCAAGCAAGCGGATCGTGATAGGAAATCCGTTCAAGGCTTCCATGGTCGCTTTGATATCGCCTTTCACAAAGACGGAAAGCTCCGCTAAAGCGGCTTTTCGCTCTTCCACGGTCTTGGACATGATCATTTTTCGCAACAAGAACAATGGCTTGTCGCTTCCCTCACCATAAAACATATGCTCTGTACGGAAAAGCCCAATGCCTTCAGCACCTAATTCAACGGCCTTGCGTGTATCTTTGGGTGTATCAGCATTGGTGCGAATTTTCAAAACTCTAAACTTATCAGCAAGCTTCATGAGCTCTTTGAAAGAATAGTTGTGTTCAAGGTCCGGATCCACGAGCGGAAGTTTGCCAGCGCAAACCGTTCCTTTGGTTCCGTTCAACGTGATCCAATCTCCTTCTTTGATCACAACACCGCTTTTTGTGGTAAAGGACTTTTCGTCGTCAGCAATTTCAAGCCCTTCGCAACCTACGATACAGCATTTTCCCCAACCGCGGGCAACAAGAGCTGCGTGCGAGGTCATACCACCTTTGGATGTCAAAATAGCTTGAGACTTATGCATGCCGTCGACATCTTCCGGAGATGTTTCTTCGCGGACTAAAATAACTTTTTCCCCGCGCTCCGCCCATTTAACGGCTTCAGCGGAAGAAAAAACGACACGGCCTGCAGCGCCGCCAGGGCCAGCTGGAAGGCCTTTGGCGATAACTTTCGCCGCCGCCTCGGCTTTGGGGTCTGTCATCGGAAGAAGAAGCTCAACGAGCTGATGGGACGGGACTCTTTTGACAGCTGTCGCGGCATCAATGAACTTCTCTTTATACATATCAATAGCCATACGGACAGCCGCTGTCCCGTTTCTTTTACCGACGCGGCACTGAAGCATGAACAGCTTTCCATTCTCAATTGTAAACTCAATATCCTGCATATCTTTGTAATGATCTTCAAGCCTCTTTTGAATATCAAAAAGCTCTTTATAAATCGCAGGCATGAATTTTTCTAACGTTGTTAAATTTCGACTTTGGTCATTTTTGCTTTGGTCATTAATAGGCGATGGTGTTCTAATACCGGCAACAACATCTTCGCCTTGCGCGTTGACCAAATATTCTCCGTAAAAATAATTTTCTCCATTGCCAGGATTTCGGGTGAACGCAACGCCTGTGGCGGACTTATCCCCCATATTACCGAAAACCATGGACTGGACATTGACCGCTGTTCCCCACTCATCAGGAATTCTTTCAATGCGGCGGTAATCAATGGCACGCTTGCCATTCCATGACATAAAAACAGCGCCGATGCCACCCCACAGCTGATCTTCAGGTTTCTCAGGGAAAGGCTGGCCGATCTCATTACGGACCATCTGCTTAAATTCAGCAACTAATGTCTTCAGGTCTTCCGTGGATAGATCAGTATCGATCTTGCATCCTTTGGCATGCTTAAGCTCCTCGAGCTTTTCATCCATAAGCTTGCGGATCCCTTTGCCGCGGGCAGGGTCACGGCCGGCAGCTTTTTCCATAACAACGTCCGCGTACATCATGACAAGCCGTCGATAGGCATCATACGCAAAGCGAGGATTACTTGTCTTTTTGATCAAACCCTGGACGGTTTCATCATTTAAGCCAATGTTCAAAACAGTGTCCATCATGCCCGGCATGGATTTTCTAGCACCGGAACGGACAGAGAGAAGAAGCGGATCATTAACATCGCCAAACTTCTTGCCCATGATGCTTTCCACTTTGAGCATAGCAGCTTTGACCTGAGCTTTCAGTTCAGGCGGATATTTCTTTTTGTTGGCATAATAATAAGTACAAACATCTGTTGTGATCGTGAATCCCGGAGGGACAGGAAGCCTCAAATTCTTATTGCCTGCCATTTCAGCTAGGTTAGCGCCTTTGCCACCTAGAAGATTTTTCATTGACTCGTTACCGTCAGCTTTTCCGCCACCAAATGAATACACATACTTCTTCGTCTTGCCAGCCATCGTTACTACCCTTACCCTTTCTAACTATGATTAGTTGAGAATTGTTGCACAAAATATGCTTGTAATTGATCCACGTGAATTCTTTCCTGCACCATCGTATCTCTATGGCGAACCGTCACGCTCTGGTCGCTTAAGGAATCAACATCCACGGTAACGCAAAAAAATGTCCCCACTTCGTCTTGGCGGCGATAGAGCTTGCCGATCGCGGCCGTATCATCATACACCGTGACAAAACTTTTTGACAGGTCCGCCTTAATACGTTTTGCCATTGTAACAAGTTCTGTGTTCTTTTTCAAGAGTGGAAGTACCGCAATTTTAACCGGTGCTAAAGCCTTGCTGAAGCGCAAGACAACGCGCGTCGCGTCATTGACCTGCTCTTCATGGTACGCGTCAACGAGAAAGGCCAAGGTTGCCCGGTCTACCCCGCCGGAGGGCTCAATAATGTAGGGAAAAAACTTTTGCCCTGAAATATTATCCTGATACTGCAGATCCTTGCCGGAAAACTTGGAATGCTGCCTGAGGTCAAAATCACTACGATTGGCGATACCTTCAAGCTCAGCCCATCCAAAAGAAAATTTATATTCAATATCCGTACAGGCTTTGGCGTAATGCGCTAACTCATCCGTGCCATGAGGACGCAACTGCAAGAATTCTTTGCGGATCCCAAGGTCTAAATACCATTGAAAACGCGCCTGGACCCATTCACCGTGAATTCGTTCGGCCTCGCTGGGATTTGTAAAATACTCGATCTCCATCTGCTCAAATTCTCGCGTACGGAAGATAAAATTTCCCGGCGTGATCTCATTGCGAAAAGATTTTCCTATCTGAGCGATACCGAACGGCAGCCGCTTGCGGGCTGTATCGACGACATTGGCGAAGTTGACAAAGATCCCCTGCGCTGTTTCAGGGCGTAAGTAACAAAGACTGTTCTCGTCTTCCACAGCGCCCAAGTGCGTCTGCATCATCAGATTGAACGCCCGGCCTTCCGTAAAATCTTTGCTGCCGCATTCAGGGCAGGTATCGCCGATATGGTCTTTGCGGAAACGCTTTTTACAGGATTTGCAATCAACAAGGATATCCGAGAAATTTTCAGCGTGGCCTGAAGCCCTCCAGGTGTTCGGATGCATCAGGATACCGGCATCCAAACCGACAATGTCATCCCGACGGTGTACAACCGCTTTCCACCAAGCATCCTTAACGTTGCGCTTCAGCTCAACGCCAAAAGGGCCATAATCCCAGACACTTCCTAAGCCGCCATAAATTTCAGACGACTGGAAGATAAATCCGCGACGTTTACAAAGTGAAACTATTTTTTCCATGAAGTTTTCTTGAGACATTGAGCGATTATTTTATCGGAAAGCATTTGAAAAATCAAGCTTTTTCACAAGAGAAAAGCCTCCTTTTCCAAAAAAATGGCTCCCCTTAAAGACAGCGAGCTCTATCCCCGGGCTTAACGACTCCTGACTGCACGACCTTAGCAAAGACCCCTTCACGCGGCATGATGCAATATCCTACGCTTTGCGCGATCGCGCAAGGCACGTGGCACTCCTTGCCGATCTGCGTCACCTCAAGGATAACTTCCTCTCCCAACTGCAACCGGCTGCCAATCGAAAGCCGTATCACATCAAGGCCATCGATGATAACATTCTCACCAAAACTTCCAGGCACGACCTGAGCGCCTTGACGTTTCATCGCCTCGATCGCTTGTTGCGCCAAAAGACTGACCTGCCGATGCCCTTCGCCGGCATGTGCATCGTGGTCGATGCCAACATTCATGCGAAAAAAGGCGGAAGGTACCTGCGCTTTAGGTGTATGTTTCTTTGCTGAAAGGCACAAGGCAACAACCTTGGCTTGAAGGTGTTCTTTTTTTATCATGGGATACTACTTGGGATGTTGTACTCGAAAATCTTCAGGAGTTAATCAAGGAAATCTTTCCAGGATTGCGCATTCTCTTTCCATCGCTTAAGCAAATGCCCGCCGATGGAAGAATCATTGACTTGCTTTCCGGTCTCCTCATAATAATTCTGGACGAACTTCTGGCTCTTATATTGAGAACGGTCCTTGGCGCCGCTCATGGCTTTTTTAGCTAACAAAAAACAAACAACGATCAACAAAGATCCGCAGATCGCAAAGAAAAATACCATTATGCGGGGTAACGTAAAAAAATCCATGGCGCCTCCTTTCTCGTCTTCGGTGGTATTATATCACAGCCCTCGAAGCACGCTACGGCAAAGATATTTTATCCTGGGACCTTCCCTTGTCCTGATGCGGCGTCATCTGAATACTGAACTTTTTAGACCACCGCAGAATAACAAGGGTCGTTAAAAAAACAACTATCGCCACCAGTCCTGTCAAAATACCAATGCGAAGGAATCCCCGTGTGACACTTTGATCGATGTCCGCTTCCGGAACGTCAATGGGATTGCCGTAATCATCGATCACCGGCGTTGTGACGCGCGGAAATTCGGCTTTGAGCCCAAGCCCTGAGATCGTACTGAATAATAAAAAGGTCAGCAAGATCAACACAACTCCGACGGCAATAATAAAGAAATCTTTACCCAGTGACGTGCGCGAAGAGCTCTGAGGCGTCGATGGATCGTGGGAGTCGGTCGATAAAAAGTCCTTGGTCAAGCTGCTTCCTTTCTGGCATCCGTAATAATAATGGCTATTTTTATTATACGCGCTTTCGAGGGAAAATATACAAAGAAAGTTAAAAAAGAAATGCGCTTTTGCCGTGGAAGCCATCGAAAGTATCTTGGATCTGGCAAGCCCAATCATGCAAGATATTTTCCGTATGCGTCCAGGTCGTTAGGCCGTCTATTTTCTTAAAACGATTGCCCTTGCGCTGGGAAAAGAAGGCCAAGACTTGCTTGCCGCTCATGCTATCAACAACTTCAACCTCCATGGAAGCGCCACCGACGCCCACACCTGTTAAGGCCGTGCTCCAGTGAACATTCAAGAGAGGTTCGCTCGCCCACACCTGGACAACGCCTCTTAAGCGTAATGTTGAGCGATCAGGCTGCGTTGTCACGCGGTATTGACGATTAAAAGCAATTTTAATTTCGTTCGTGAAATATTGCGCGATATGCTGCTCGTCATATTTATCAAGAATCACATTGCGGCCGGAAACTATGATCGGCTCAACAATAAAACGTGCGTAGCGGGAAAGCTTAACGCCTGGGTCTTTGTAAAAATAAAAGTCTTCGTACGATGAACTCTTGCGTAAAAGCTGCGGATCATCTAGAAAGCCAAGAGATGTAGACGGATGCACGCTCGCGCATCCCACGACAAGGCAAGTACTACAAATTATCCACAGGATCTTCAAACGATGGCCCATAAGGATCCCTGCGTCTTAAAACGCGATTTTATATTGATCGTAGACCTGCTTCATCATCGCGCCGCTGGCATAGATCAGAAGTGCCGTCGCGACAATGATCACAACGGTCACGATCATTTTCTTTTGCGGACTATAACGCGGATTGGTCCACACCAGAGGTAAAACCAACGGGCCTAGCACTAAGAATCCGACAAAGATCGTCGATGTCTTGTTGTACCATCGGGCCTTGGCCACAGGCTGCGCGGCCAAGAATTCATTGCACCAGCGGCACTTCACGGCATCGTCTTGGATCTCTTCGGCACAGAAAGGACATTTGCGCATATATCAGCTCCTATTGGTCTTTAGCTTGCGTAACTCTTCAGGTTTGATCGTAAAGGATTGCTTGCGTGTCGGGAACTTTTTCGCGCGCACATCCTTCGCGTAAGCGACAACCGCCTGCCGGATCGTCGATGTTAAATGCGCGTACGTCTTGACGAATTTTGGGCGGAACCGGTCGAACAATCCTAAAAGATCATGCATGACCAAGACCTGCCCGTCGCAATAAACACCCGCGCCAATGCCGATCGTCGGGATCTTGAGGGCTTTGGTGATCTGCTGCGCGATCTTATCCGGGATACATTCTAAAACGATCGCAAAACATCCCACTTTTTGAAACGCCAGCGCCTGCGCGATGATCTTCTGCGCGGACTCCGCGTCCTTGCCCTGGACTTTGAACCCGCCGAGGGCCGCGGCTGTTTGAGGCGTCAATCCCACATGGCCCATCACCGGAATACCCTTTACCACAATTTTCTTAGCGATGGAAAGACAGCCCTCGAACCATTCGATCTTCACCGCTTGGCAACCCGCTTCGGTGATAAAACGCTTCGCGTTCTTGACCGCGTCCTTGGGCCGCGCCTGATACGCCTCAAACGGCATATCGCCAATAACAAGCGCGCGCTCAACAGCGCGCGTGACAGCTTTCGCGTGATACAGCATTTGTTCGGTCGTCACATCATTGGTGGAATCCAAACCCAAAACAACATTCGCCAAGGAATCCCCGACCAGGACAATATCAACGCCTGCCGCATCCACGATCTTGGCCATGGAATAATCATAAGCGGTCAGCATAACGATCTTTTTGCCTTGACGTTTTTTAATTCGTAACTCTTCAACGGTTATTCGCTTCATCTTCGTTTAACCTTTTTGTAAATACGCATCGATCTCGTTAGCTGCTTTTTTGCCTTGTGCCAGCGCGTCCACAAGCGACAGCACGCCCTGAGCCACAGCACCGGCAGCAAAAACACCTTTAACGCCCGTCGCGCATTGATCTTTCTTAACGCTCAGATATCCCTGTTTATTGATCTTCAATCCATCGGTTGACCGCGCCACCAACGTATTAGCCTCGTAAAGCCCGCACACAACAACCGCGTCCGCTTCCAAAATAAAATCAGAATCCTTGACCGGCATTAACGCCCATTCCCCGTCCTTATCAGCAAAATCCAAACGAAGGCACCGCACGCCCTTGACCGCGCCTACATTGTTGGGCAAAAAATCAACCGCTTGCGCAAAACCTTCCCAAACCAAGCCTTCTTCCTGGGCCAAAACTTTTTCCTCTAGGGAAAAAGGCAGATCTTCATCGCTTCCTTCGTGGACGAACGTTACTTTTTTGCCTAAACGCAAAAGGATCCGCGCGCATTCCATGGCGTCAAAGCTGTTCCCGGTGATAACGATCTTTTGGCCTAAGGGAGGCAGTACGGCCTTAGCCGGCCCTTGCGCAGATAAAAAGTTCACTCGAAATAGCAGCTCTTGACTGCTGATAACACCCTTGACCTGCCGACGCGCCGCATCCGCCCCGGTCTCAAAACCAAGCCCTGTAGCGATCAACACCGCGTGGAAATCATTAAGCAAAAGTTCATGGATCGTCTTTACCTGGCCGATCAGAGTATTGTAAACAAATGTTGTTCCCAGCGAACGCACATAATCGATCTGCGCGTCCAGAACTTTGCGCGGCAAATGGAATTCGCACGTGCCATACCGCAGCATGCCGCCGCTCTGATCTAGCGCATCAAAGATCGTTACATGGTGGCCATCCTCGACCAAATTCGCGGCCGCCATCAATCCTGTCGCTCCACTGCCGATGATCGCGATCTTCTTCGCGCTTTTATTGCTCGCCTGCGCGTTAAAAATTTCCTGTAGACGGATATTGCCCAGATCAAAGACCGCGCGCTCCAGATGTTTGATAGCGATCGGCCGGCCGCCATCTTTATTAAGGATACACGCTTTTTCGCACGGAGCAGAACACAACCGCCCGCAGATACCGGTCAAGCTATTATCTTCCCGGATCTTTTGCAAAGCCTTCGCCAGGTCTCCTTCGCGGATAAGACGGATAAATCCCGGAATATCCACACCCACAGGGCAACCTTTCACGCACTCCGGATGTGTGCACTGCAGGCAACGCTGCGCCTCCTGAATAGCTTGTTTCTTATTAAAGCCTAGAACAACTTCGGAAAAATTCTTGATACGCTTCGCTGCCGGCTGAACGCCGACGGTTGTTTTGTTATTCTTCATACACCCAAATTCTCAGCTTTCGATCGATAAATGTTAAAGTCAAAAAATTCCCCGTTAAAGATCGGCCCGTCGCTAGACATAAGGACATATTTTTTGCCGACCTTGACCTCATCTGTCCCGCAAAACCCGATACCGCTTAATGCCAAAGGCTTTACAACAACATTGATCTTCAGTTTGCTTTCGCGACAAAAAGAAGCAACCTCCTGCATGAGGCTTGTGCTGGCGGCCACATACACCTGCGCGATCTGATGTCCGGCGGCAAGTTGACGTAGCATATCCGCGACACTTCCTTTTTTACCTGCCGAGCCGTCATCGGTCGTGACAAACGCGCTATGGCACGCAACACGCATAGGCGATTCCAAGATCAGCGTTTTACGCGTAGCCGCGCCCAAGATACCAAAGACCTTATTTCCTTTTTTTTGAAAATACCGGCACAAAGGCAGCGCCTGGGCAATGCCCAATCCATACCCGATACACACAACAATGCCTTCGCTGTCTTCCAGGACAGGGTCGCCTAAAGGCCCTAAGACAACATGGACGTTCTCTCCGATAGCCAGATCGCCAAGGGCTTTTTCTGACAAGGTTTCTTCGCTGAAGATCAAGGTGATCGCATTCTTCTGCGCGCTTATTTCCACAATAGGAAGCGCTAGGCGCTGTGCCTTTTCCGTCGGCATGACAACAACGAACTGCCCCGGCCTTGCCTTTTGCACGATAGCAGGCGCGATGATATCCATGCGCTTGATGTTCGAAGCAATAATTTGTTTACTTAAGACGCGAAATTCGCTCATAACGGTAAGTTGAAGAATTTTTTGGCATTAGCGTTCAAGACGCTCGCTGCTTTTTCTTTATCCAGATTTTTAAGTTTAGCATAAACATCCAACGTAAAGAATACATCTTTTGGCCCGGCTTTAAAACTTTTTTCTTCACTTAAGCGATTCACCCCGTTAGAGAACCCGATCTTATTTTCCCCATAAGAAGACGCCACCGATCTCGATCGCTGGCTTTCTCTAACGGGGTAAACGACCGGCGTATCTGTCTCGATCATGGTCTGCTCGATGGGCGCAAACTTCATAGCCTCCTGAAGCTGCGGGCTGTAAAACAGTGCCGGTGTCGCCGAGACAAGGTATCCGCTGGCCAAAATATCTTCTAAGACATCCAGCGGCCCGCTGTACCAGTGAAAAACCGCGCGCGTGATACCAGTTGACCTTACCATATCAAAACATTCCCGCCACGCTCCCCGGCTGTGAATGATAACAGGAAGGTCAAATTCTTTGGCCAGATCCAGTTGCGCCTGAAGAACTTCGCGTTGCTGTTTTTTGCGCTCATCGCTTTTTTTGACCATCGGATACCAATGATCAAGCCCAATTTCGCCGATCGCCACGGCTTCGCTTCTGTGCTCACGGATGAATTGAAGCGTTGGCTCAATTTGCGGCGTGATGATGTTCCCGGGATGAATGCCAAACGCTAGGAAAATCTTTGGCGTTTTCCACTCTTTGGCGAGCTTCAAATGAATTTGATTCGCGGCCAAGTCAACGCCCGCGGCAATGACCGCGCAAACGCCCGCTTCAGCTGCTTCCTGAAGCTGCAGCCTCGCGTCGTCGGCATGATCTAAATGAGCGTGGGTGTCGATTAAATGAGCACTTATGTTATTAAGCATAGCGAAAATAACTTAACTGTGCGAATTAAATGAGGCGATGTTTTGGTCATGTGGCCGAATTTATCCTGTACCCGAAGGGTGTCGGGATTCCACATTATTTATTCTATACTGCTTTTTTGCGTTCACACTTCACAAAATACTTTCATCTAGGGGCTTTATTTTTAAATTTCGATTTTCAATTTTCTATCGTCCTGTTCCTACTTGGGGACTGTCCCTTTCTTTGCTAATTTCGCGATCAATTTATCCGGCATCGAGGCTACCTTTCAAGACGATCGTTCTTTCTTTGATAACAAGATCGAGAAAGCTTCCTTGTTTTTTAACCTCTTTGTCAAATTCTTTAAGCGCGTAAGATGAAAAATTGATCTCTCGGCCAAGCTTTGTTTCCAACGCGCGGATATCACGCGTAAAGGCTGAACGCGAAAATTCCCCGACAACGATCAGGTCAACATCAGAACCTTCCTTTTCCTCTTCTCGCGCGTATGAGCCGTGAATAAAGCACAGAGCAATGCCGTCATAACGCTCGACAATGCTCTTGAGGCTTCCGGCCACGCCTTCGGTCTTGAAGATCATTTTCTTAAGCTCCGGGAACAAGGAATGATCTTTATTCAAAGAATAAAATTTGGACCTGCCGCGCGATACCGACCTGAAAAGCCCATCGCGTTCCAGCCGTTTGAGCTCCCGTGAAAGATTGCCCGGGTCTTCGCCGATCAGGCTGGCTAACTCACGGACATAAAAGTCCTTGTCCTCGTGGGTAAAAGCGTATCCGAACAGCCTCTGCTTTAATTTGCTATTAAGAAGGAATCTCAACCGTTGCTCCTTTTTGTTACTCTCTGTTGTGAAATATACATCAATTGATGTACATTATACAACATGCTGGACTGCTATCAAGAAAAATATAAGGCCTTGAAATCTAAGGCCTCACGCAATTGCGCTGGCGCGTCATCGATATGGTCCAAATGAGCGTGGGTGTCGATGAGGGTCATGTGCTGATTTTATGTGAATTCAAAAAAACTTGAATATTGTTAAATCTCTCGCACTACTTTTTCCAATTTCTTAATATGCTCTTTTTCTTCATCCCCTAAGCTGGTCCACCTATTTCTTAAAGGGTTATTCATAAAATCAAAACCTGGGCCGGACAACATAACAAAAATGCTTAACATTATCAACAATAAGAATATGGTAAAGGCTTCAGGATATAAAAAAGCTCTATTTATTTGCGCGGTTAGCAATACGACAAAGCTTAGCATCACAAGCCACTTGCCTCTATTTTTATACCGATAACACTCGTATAAATACGAATAATAATCTTTGCATGCACCCTCAGAAGATTCTTGAAACATCTTCTTAGCCATCTGTTCAGGGGTGCCTATAGCAGAATTATTATTTTTTGCCATTCTGATTCTTAAAATTAAATCATATATATGAAATATTAGGTCTTTTTCAAGCCATGCAGCATGTTCCCAGTTAACATCCAACATTTCTAACGCATTCTTTGTTTCACTAATTTTCTGACCATTTTTTTCATAAATAACCTGAACTGTCTTCTTACTTCTGCCCTCACACCAAGCTCTAAAACTATTTTGAGCGTTTCGTATCTTATTATTAATTTCTTGAAAACAAAATATGACGAATACTAAATATATGCTATACGCCGTCAGGGACAAATTTAAAGCTGTTTCCATAGCCTAACCTCCTCTTACTAAAATTCCAAAACGTTTAAACCCCCAACAGAAAAACCCCCCAACCGTTTCTATTAAGCTAATAAATTGAGCATGACCCGGACCAACCGAAAACGCGAAAACGAAAACGTGCCAGGCACTTTTTGGGGACACGTCTAAAAAAAACGTGCCAGACGCTTTTTGGGGACACGTAACTAATCCCCCCCCCAACAAAAAAAGACCCCCAAAACCCTTCCGCCTATCCCCTTTATTCTCCAAGCCTTCCGCTAGAAGTGTCCAACATCTACTGACTTACTGCAACGCTAACCATGTGCTTTTTGAGAAACTTCTCGATATATTGCACGACTTCTGTTTTTGCGCCGGATGGGCTTTCAGCGACCCACACGGCGAAATTGTACAGCGTCTGAACATCAACCTTGATCCATTTTTTGTTGAGATACAGAACGACCAGCAAGGTCGTCATGGCAATACGCTTATTGCCGTTCTTAAAGGGGTGATTCTTGATCATCAGATAAAACAACACGCTTGCCTTAAACATAAGCCCTGGATAAAGATCTTTTCCTCCGTAAGACTGTAGCGGTGTGGCCAGGCAACTCTCAAGGACATTGGGATAACGTGTTTCAAAATGCGGAATGGGTTCATTGAACGAGAGCTTCTCTTTTGCCAGAACAAAGGCGATCTCTTCAACTTGCTTTACAGTGATCAGCTTCATCATTCTTTTCCCAAAAGTTCCAAAACCTCTCCGTATTCTTCAACGGTTTTACGGACAGCACTTTGGATGGCTTGTTTTTCCTTTGCGCTCAGATCAAGGCCCAAGACATCCGGCACGCTTGCGGAGATCTCTGAAGCAGGAATGGCAAATTGACGCCCCACCCTGACGGATTTTATCTTTCCTTCTTTGACCTTTTTATAAACAGCGATCCGACTGATGCCCAAAAGTTTGGCGGCCTGTGGGATAGAAATAAATTCGCTATTTTTTATATCTTTTTCCATGTTAACCTCGTCATCTACATTAACCCATGTTAACCACACTTAAGTGTGTTAACATCGTAAATATACCACTATTCCTATGATTGTCAAGAATTTTGAATCCACGGGAAGCGATCCGGAATTACCGGATAGCTCACGAAACCCAAAGTCACGTACGCAACCCCCAAAACGTTTCTGCTTATCCCCTTTATTCTCCAAGCCTTCCGCTAGAAGTGTCCAAAAAATCCTACGGACAGCTAAAGGTACATCCCGGCTTTCCGTTCTCACTCCAGCTGCTCGGCACGGCGCAATAATTCTTTACGCCATAATTTCCTGCCTGAATCGCCACAATATCTTTTTGATTCTTACAAACGCTGTTATCTAAAAGCACGCTGCCGCTTGATTGAATTTTGATACCGGTACGAAAATTTGTGACACGACAATTGCGCACAACAATATTATCCGCGGCAACAACAATGCCTGTGCCTTGCGCGATGATAGCCGCAGGGCCCGCAGGAGGATCCACAGGACGAGGGGTTACTTCTAAAGACTGCTTGCCCGATCCCTCTTTCTGCCGCGAGGCTCTGGCGGAAGTACTTTTTTGGCTTCCCAGATCTTTGACAGGGCTTGGCACCTTTGTCGATTGGGCGACGCTTGAAGCCAAGGTTGCAGCGCCTCGGATAGTCGCGCCTTGGCAATCAAACGTCATTCCAGGACTGCTAAGAACAACAACACCTTCTTGGCCCTGATCCTTAAACTCGTAGTCCTTAGGACAAACCACTATGGTTTTGCCTGCGGCATTGGATAGCATGAGGTTATCTTTAAGTTCGATACATTTCTGGCATTGATGACATCCGTCAAAAGCATCTTGATTGGCATCATCACAGGCCTCGCCTTGTGCCAGATCAAGAACACCGTCTCCGCAATAAGCCTTTTTGCAGCTTGTACGACACGCGCCAGGGATCTTATCGCTATTATTGGTAAAATCGTCGCATTGTTCGCCTGAATCAACCGCATAATCCCCGCAACGCGGCAACACACAGTTCGTACGACAAGCATTGGGACAATTATCACAATTGTTCTGACCATTATCACATTCTTCGCTCCCCTCAGTCCTTGCGTCCCCGCAGAGCGCGGCAAGACTTGTTGACGCAAAAAAAAGAATTCCGACTAAAAATAAAACAGCGGCTAAAACGAACTTTTTCATAATTCCTCCGAGTTATAAGTATTAAAGGAAGCCCCCGCGTCGCTTTCGCTGCTGGGGTAAATTCGTACAGTAACTTGCGAGC
>Ga0172367_10001291_pt1 | contig 36935 bp, 30 predicted proteins | sample Lak10m_FD_114542 | JGI IMG/M metagenome (GOLD analysis project Ga0172367, IMG submission 114542) | Freshwater microbial communities from Kabuno Bay, South-Kivu, Congo - kab_022012_10m | ecosystem: Environmental > Aquatic > Freshwater > Lake | place: Democratic Republic of the Congo: South-Kivu... | reverse complement strand
TTTCCGATGGACTCTTAGCCAGAAATAAGTAGCAATTAGCAAAAACGAGGCCGAAATCCTTCCGCTTATCGGGTGGCTATAGGTACATTTCGCAACATAAATTCAGAATGCAGGATTTAGGTACAACATTATCATCGTACTGAAACCCTGTAAGAATTTTAGCATCCCACCTTTTAGACTCTTTTCTGCTGTTTATCATCTTCAGGGCATTTCTTGCCGATTCTGAAAGCTCCCCTTCGCCATCATTCCGAATAACCTCTTCATAATAATCTTTCGCCTCTTCAAAGGAGGCTCTCTTCATGTAAAGATTGCCAAGTTCATAATGAATCCGGCTATTTGAAGGATCGCTACGAAGAGCAGATTTTAGAGTCGATTCTGCATTCATATCACCAGTTCTTGCCTGGGCGATCCCAAGATAGAGAAGAGCCTGTGAATCGTCATTTTTGATAGCAAGTGCATCGTTCAATTCAACAGTTGCTTCAGAATAGCTCTGGTTTTCTATGGCAGCGACGGCTCTTGCCATAGCTTTTTCATAATCAGAATCTTTGGCATCTGCGGTTGATGAAAGGATCAGCAATAAAGCAGTTAATGAGGCTAATTTACGCATTATCCCCCCAAGTTATTGAATCGTGGTGGCGAGAGCCGGATTTAAGGAAAGAGCCGCGCCATATATATCGTATGCTTCAAAAGATAAGATTTTAAAATCAGAGCCAGTGGGGTAAGAACCGGAATTGACCTTCATATTTATAGTTATGCTGTCACTTGGTCCAAAACCTGATGCGTCTATTCCTGTTATGGTAAGAGAACTACCAGCGGTGTATTTTACAGATGTAAGAGTGTAGTTAGCCGGAGCGCTGCTCGACACAACAAGTGTAGATGCAACATCTACAGAACCGTCCGGGTTTAGGACAGGTGTAACGCCGCTAGGAATCGATATGGTAAGCTGAATACCTGCCACATTTTGAGATGCTACCAGAGATGTGGGTTTGATTACAGAGCGGGCTGATGTGCTGGGGTTTGGAGTTGTTATACCACCGTTTTGCGATGTTGCGCCACCACCACCGCAACTACATATTATACAAGTAGAAATAGCGATTATAATCCGGAGTATTCTCTTCATGACCCCCCCCATGTATAATTATAATTATTCGTAAACTGTTATACAGTAAAGATTAATATTGTCAATTATTCTAATAATTGATATTTCACCACTAATTTTTTTGCTACCGGTTTATCGCCAACCGGGATGATTTTTTAGGTTTAAATGAGATTTGAAGCAGACCTAAATTCTCCAATTTTCAATGATAGAGCACAAAAAAATAGAGATGCAAGGCTTGCAGATTTTGTGGAGTGAAACATAGTTACATTTACTCTGCTGTAATAAAAGAGGAGTGTAACGAAGTAGATGCACTTTTTGTGAAGCGATCAGCTATGTCATGGCATAGCGGCAGGTGGTGATGGCTCCTTGTCCGGTGTCCCTGTGGCATATCCGGGTGAATAGCTGAAACAAAAAAAGACAGAGAACCGAAGTCCTCTGTCTTTTTTTCAAGCAATACAGCTTTTGTTGGCTGAAATTTAGTACATTCCGCCCATGCCGCCACCCATGCCGCCCATACCGCCAGGCATTGCAGGCATTGCTGCCTCATCCTTCGGTTTTTCAGCGATGAGAGCTTCGGTTGTCAGCATCAGTCCAGCTATTGATGCTGCATTCTGCAGAGCAGAACGGGAAACTTTGGTAGGATCGATGATGCCGGTCTGAATCATGTCGACATATTCATCATTTGCAGCATCATAACCGAATGCATCTTTACCGTTTTTGACTTTATCAACAACGATGGAAGCATCTATACCGGCATTTTCAGCAATCTGGCGGATAGGAGCTTCGAGGGAAGCCTTTACAACGCTGACGCCGAACTGTTGTTCGCCAGCCAGAGTCAATCCGCAAAGAGATGAAAGGGCGCGGATATATGCTACGCCGCCTCCAGGGACAATCCCTTCGTCAACAGCTGCGCGGGTTGCGTGAAGAGCATCTTCAACGCGTGCTTTTTTCTCTTTCATTTCAACTTCGGTTGCAGCGCCGACTTTGATGACAGCTACGCCGCCAACAAGCTTGGCAAGACGTTCCTGAAGCTTTTCCTTGTCGTAGTCGCTGGAGGTTTCTTCTGCCTGGGCACGAATCATTTTTACACGACCCTGGATAGCGTCTTCCTTGCCGTTGCCATCGATGATGGTTGTGTTGTCCTTATCGATGGTGACGCGCTTTGCCTGACCGAGCATGTCGATGGTGGTCTGGTCCAGTTTGAAACCGACTTCTTCGGATATAACCTGTCCACCGGTCAGGATTGCGATATCTTCCAGCATTGCTTTACGACGATCACCAAAGCCAGGAGCCTTTACAGCGCAAACATTCAGCACGCCACGCAGTTTGTTCACAACCAGAGTTGCCAGAGCTTCACCTTCGATGTCTTCTGCAATGATGAGGAGCGGACGACCTGATTTTGCAGTCTGTTCCAGAACCGGAAGCAGATCTTTCATGTTGGAGATTTTCTTGTCATGAATAAGAATCATGACGTTCTCGATGGAACATTCCATACGCTCTGGATCGGTCACGAAGTAAGGTGAGAGATAACCGCGATCAAACTGCATCCCTTCAACAGTTTCAAGGGTTGTTTCCATTGCTTTTGCTTCTTCTACAGTGATAACCCCTTCTTTACCGACTTTTTCCATTGCTTCTGCGATGATGTCGCCGATAGTTTTGTCGTTGTTTGCGGAGATTGTGCCGACCTGTGCGATTTCTTTGTGATCCTTGATAGGTTTGGAGATGTTTTTCAGTTCTGCGACGATTGTTTCAACAGCCTTGTCAATGCCGCGTTTGATTTCCATCGGGTTGTGACCTGCAGCTACGAGCTTGGAACCCTGCTTGTAGATCGCCTGGGCAAGAACAGTTGCTGTTGTTGTACCGTCACCGGCGATATCAGAAGTTTTGGAAGCAACTTCTTTAACCAGTTGAGCTCCCATGTTTTCAAACTTGTCTTCCAGCTCGATTTCCTTTGCTACTGAAACGCCGTCTTTTGTGATCAGCGGTGCGCCGAATGATTTATCGATAACGACGTTGCGACCTTTAGGTCCGAGAGTTACTTTTACGGTATCGGCGAGGACGTTTACCCCTTTGAGGATTGCATTGCGACCGTCCTGGTCGAATTTGATAATCTTTGCAGCCATGTCTTTATTCCTCCGAATTTTTTATAGATTAATTTTATGTTCATGTTTCAAACTAAAGAAACGAAGTTTTTTTCGATGATGGTTTCACCGGTTGAGAACTGCCGAGGAGGTGTACCGCTTGGTACGCCGCACAAGGGATGGAGAAAGCCGGTGAGAACAGCGCGGAAAAAGATCGTTTTCTTTATTCTACTACGGCGAGAAGATCATCTTCACGCATCATCAGGTACTCTTCACCATCAACCTTGATTTCGGTTCCGGCGTATTTGCCAAAAAGAACGGTGTCGCCAACTTTTACGTCAAGCGGAAGAACTTTGCCATCTTCGGTTTTTTTGCCATTGCCAGCGGCAACGATCTGACCGCGCTGTGGTTTTTCTTTGGCAGTTTCAGGAATGAAAAGTCCGCCAGCGGTTTTGGTTTCCTCTTCTACTCTTTTAACAATGATGCGGTCCTGCAACGGTCTCAAATTCATCTTTACTACTCCTTTCCTATTGAATGACTTTGTGAAGTCGAGATAAATTTAGCACTCAAAGCTGCTGAGTGCTAAATGATGTTTGGAATATAAACAGACGACTTGTAAAAATCAAGGGGTGAGTTATTTTTTTTTACAATGTCAGATCTGCGTGACCGTGATAATAGCGATCCCGCTCTTCTGCCACGCCGGTATCTTCCAGATATTCCTCAAAAGTTGTGACCCGGTCAATGGTGCCGCCAGGAGTAATTTCAATGATGCGGTTGGCAACGGTTGAAACAAATTCATGGTCATGGGATGCAAACAACACTACTTCAGGATACGCTATCAGCCCTTCATTGAGAGCGGTGATTGATTCAAGGTCAAGGTGGTTGGTCGGTTCGTCAAGAATCAGGGTGTTGGCGCCGGAAAGCATCATGCGGGAAAGCATGCAGCGTACCTTTTCGCCACCGGAAATAACGCTGCATTTCTTTGTTGCCTCTTCCCCGGAAAATAGCATCCGCCCCAAAAATCCACGGGCAAAGGTTTCCCCTTCGGTAGGAGGAGAATACTGTAGCAGCCAGTCGATGAGTGTGAGATCTTTTTCAAAGTAGGAGCTGTTTTCCTTCGGGAAATAGGCATTGGTAATGGTCACCCCCCAGCGGAATGTACCGCCATCAGGTTCAAGCTCACCTGCCAGAATCTGGAAAAGTGTTGTGCGAGCCAGTCCGTTTGCGCCAACAAAAGCAATCTTCTCATTTTTGCGTACAATCAGGTCAAAATTATCGAGGACCTTCACACCATCAACTGTTTTGGTCAGTCCGCTGATTTCCAGGATAATATCGCCACAAGTGCGTTCCGGTTTGAACATGACATGAGGGTATTTGCGGGAAGAAACCGGCATATCTTCCAGAGTCAGCTTGTCCAGCAGTTTTTTGCGGGATGTTGCCTGTTTTGCCTTTGATGCATTGGAGCTGAAGCGCTGTATAAACGCCTTTAATTCCTCCGCTTTTTCAGAGATTTTGCGATTTTCATTCTGTTTCTGTTTCAGATTGAGCTGGCTGGCATGGTACCAAAAATCGTAATTGCCAACGTAGACCGTGATGCGACTAAAGTCTATATCTGCGGTATGGGTGCAAACCTGGTTGAGGAAGTGACGGTCATGGGATACGACAATAACGGTGTTGTTGAAGCGGTACAGGAAATCTTCCAGCCATTGAATCGATTTGAGATCAAGGTTGTTGGTCGGCTCATCCAACAGCAGTACGTCAGGATTGCCGAACAGTGCCTGCGCCAGAAGGACTCGAACCTTGTCGCCGCTTTCCAACTCTTTCATCTTTTTGGTACGGAGCTCTTCAGAGATTCCAAGACCGTTCAAGAGCACAGCCGCTTCTGACTCCGCCTCATAGCCGTTCATTTCGGCAAAATCGCACTCAAGCTCTGCAGAACGGGTTCCATCCTCTTCGGAAAAATCGGCTTTGGCGTAGAGGGCTTCCCGCTCCACCATAACTTTGTACAGTCGTTCATGCCCCATGATGACGGTGTTAAAAACAGTCTCTTCGTCAAAGGCAAATTGATCCTGCTTCAGGACTGCCAGACGCTCGTTGGTTCCCATGCTGATTTCACCCTTGTCGGCATCAATCTCGCCGGAAAGGATTTTGAGGAATGTTGATTTACCGGCGCCATTTGCACCGATAAGACCGTAACAGTTTCCGGGGGTAAATTTGATATTCACATCCTTGAACAGAACGCGCTTACCGTAGGATAGGGTGACATTAGAAGCTGAAATCATGGAACAGTATTTCCTTTCTTTGATTACAATTTCAAATAAAAGATAGATTCAAGGCAGCAAGGAGGAGGCGACGCAGGCGTAGTAAATAACTACGGCGAGGAGCTGACGACGAAGCCAACGAAGAAGATGCTTTCATTTGGGATTGTAACAGCAAATAAAAAACCACAGGGCACGCCCTGCGGTTTATCTTCCTGATTCTATAGCAGTTTTCTTACGTTACAGCAAGGTTAAATATGTGAAATCTGAAAATTATCCCGATGAAAATACCCGTATCTGTGGTATAAACTTAACTCCTGTAAAATTTTCATAGAAAGGAATCAATACTCATGGATTTCTCTAAAATGCTCCATAAATTTACGGTGGTACCATCACTTTCCGAAGAACTGGCAGCGCTGCAGCGCATTGCCTATAACATCTGGTGGTGCTGGGAACCTGACGCCATCAATCTTTTCAGGCGTATCGATCCGGATCTGTGGCTTGCCACACGCCACAACCCGGTGGAGATGCTCGGTATCCTGCAGCAGACCACCCTGGAATCGTTGACCGGAGATGAAGGTTTTATGGCGCACTTGAAGATGGTGGATGAAAAACTGTCTGAATATATGGGGGAAAAAGCTTGGTTTCACAAGCGCGCCAACGGTGATTCCAAGATGAATGTCGCCTATTTTTCCATGGAATTCGGTCTCCACGAATCACTCCCTATCTATTCCGGCGGGCTGGGGATTCTTGCCGGTGATCATCTCAAATCAGCCAGCGATCTTGGTCTGCCGCTTGTGGGGGTCGGACTACTTTACCGTCAGGGGTATTTCCGCCAGTATCTGAATAATGAAGGGTGGCAGCAGGAGTATTACCCGGAAAACGATTTCTACAATCTGCCGCTGACCCTGGAGCGGGATGAAAAGGGAACTCCTCTTGAATTTGAGCTTGATTTCGGACCACGCAATTTCCGGGTTCATATCTGGCGGGTACAGGTTGGGCGTGTGCCGCTATACCTGCTTGATACCAACCTTGAGTCCAACAGTCCCGAGGATCGTCTGATAACAGCACAGCTGTATTTTGGGGATAAGGAGATGCGTATAATTCAGGAGATACTGCTCGGTATCGGCGGAATCAGGGCGCTGCGCTGTCTCGGCATTGTGCCCAATGTGTGCCATATGAATGAAGGGCACGCCGCTTTTCTGGCGTTGGAACGAATCCGCCTTTTGATGGAAAAACGAGAAATCGGTTTTTCTGAAGCGAGGGAAATCGTCAGCGCAGGGAATATCTTCACCACCCACACTCCGGTTGAAGCGGGTATTGACCATTTTGCCCCGGAACTGCTGGAAAAATACTTCAACCGTTACTATAAGCTGCTCGGACTTTCACGGGATCAGTTCCTCGGTCTCGGGCGGCAGGATACCAAAAATCAGCAGGAAAGTTTCTGTGTGGCGGTGCTTGCCATCAAGCTTGCCGGTCACGCCAACGGTGTCAGTCAGCTGCACGGGGAAGTCTCCCGCTCCATGTGGAACAATCTATGGCCGGAACTGCCACAGGAACAGCTCCCACTCACATCTGTCACCAACGGCGTCCATACCCGCACCTGGATGTCAAACCAGATGGCAAGTCTGCTGATTCGTTATCTCGGAACCCGCTGGATAGAAGACCCGACCGATCATTCCGCATGGCGACGAATTTCAAAAATACCGGATGCCGAATTGTGGCGCATCAGGCAGAGCTGCCGCGAAAAACTGGTCGATTTTGCCCGTAAACGCCTTAGAAACCAGCTTGTAAAGGTTGGCGCAACAACCAAGGAAATCGCCACTGCCGAAGAAGTGCTCGATCCTGAAACGCTGACTATCGGTTTTGCACGGCGTTTTGCCACCTACAAGCGGGGCACGCTGCTGTTGCACGACCTTGAACGTCTTTCCCGCATTCTCAACAATTCGGAGATGCCGGTGCAGATCATTTTTGCCGGCAAGGCGCATCCCCAGGACCAGGAAGGGAAAGAGCTGATTCGACAGCTTGTTCAGGCATCCCACCAGGACTGTTTCCGCCATCGTATTGTGTTTATTGAAGATTATGATATGGAAGTTGCCCGCCATATGGTACAGGGGGTGGACGTCTGGCTGAATACTCCGCTACGCCCCATGGAGGCAAGCGGCACCAGCGGCATGAAAGTCGCTTTCAACGGCGGTCTTAATATGAGCGTGCTGGACGGCTGGTGGTGCGAGGGGTATCAGGGGAACAACGGCTGGGCTATCGGCAAAGGGGAAGTATATGCGGATGTGGCATACCAGAATCAGGTGGAAAGCCGCGCGACATACGATCTTTTGGAAAAAGAGGTAGTTCCGCTGTTTTATGACAGAAATAACGATGGCATTTCCCGTGCCTGGGTTGCCACCATGAAAGCATCATTGCAAAGCTTATGTCCGGTTTTCTCAACAGCACGCATGGTACAGGAATACGCGCAGACCGCCTATATCCCCTCCTTCAGGCAATGGAACAGATTTGTGGAAAATGAGCTGGCTCTCGCCCGGGATGTTGCCGGTTGGAAACTTCGTATTTTTGCCGCATGGCAACAGGTTCGTATACTGAAAAGCGAAGCGGCGGTTTCAGACGCTGTTGCTGTAGGGAGCAGTATTCCGGTAGCTGCCGAGGTTGCCCTCGGAAGCATTGCAGCGGAAGATGTTTCGGTTGAAGCATACTTCGGAGTGCTTGATTACCAGGGAAATATTCAGGGTGGGGAGATTATAAGGCTGCGGCATACGACTGATTTGGGAAATGGCGCTCATCGGTTTGAAGGTGATATGGAATGCCGTTTTTGCGGACGTTATGGATTTGTACTGCGCGTATTGCCTAGCCATCAGGAGCTTGGTCCGATCTATGAACCTGGCTATCTTGTCTGGGGATGATTTAGAATCGGATGAGATTCGGCAACATTCAACAAGATTATTCTATAGAAAGTTCTCGCAACCACGAGCGCCATCGTAAAACAGTTGCGGCACTCTCCCTTGTTGTCTCGGTAGCTCTTCATCTGGCTGCAATTGCGCTTGTTCTTATTGCCTACAGAGAACATTCGTCACTATCAGCAGTAACCTATATAGATATTAAAAATATTGCTTCACCACCGTCATCGCCTCCGATGGTTCAATCGTACCCTAACAGTCATGTTGGCAAAAATCTTGAGGAACCGCCTCCAGCTGCACCCCCGGTAAATCAGGAAGCTCCGCTTGAACAGTCGAAATCTGCAGTACAGGAAATTCAGTCAACCAACCTTGGGCGGGGTATGATGCATGGCTATTTCAGTAGTTTTGCCGAAGGGAAAAATCTGCGTGATGACCTTCGGGAGTATTACCTCATGCTTCTGGAAAAGATAAATGAACGGTGGTGGATAAAGGCGGGAGCAGTCACGGAAACCCAGGCACAGGATGCTGTTGTTGTTTTTGTGATTGGTAAAGGTGGAGAGATTGTTGACCTTAAAATAAGAAGAAGCAGCGGTTCACGAGAGGTTGACCGCGCCATTACTGAAACAATCAGGGAGATGACGCCATTCCCTTCACTACCTGGCAGCTATACACTGGACGAATTTCTTGTCCCGCTCAAGATATCAGCACCGTTAAAGCTATTTCGATAAAGGGTGAAAAGACCCTTTCCAAACAAAAATAATTCTGATTTTGGATAAAAAGGAGCCCGCAATGTCATTTCGTACAATTGAATGGCGCAATGATTCAGTCATTATGATTGACCAGACAAAACTTCCGCAGGAAGAGATTTATATAACTTTCAACGATTTCAAGTCTGTTGCCGATGCTATCCGTGGGATGATTATCCGTGGCGCTCCGGCTATCGGCGTTGCTGCGGCAATGGGTATTGCACTGGGGGCGCGGGAAATAATTGCCGACACCTTTGAATCATTTTATCGCCAATTGGAAAATGTCTGCGATATCATGGCGCGTACCCGCCCGACAGCTGTCAATCTGTTCTGGGCAATCGACAGGATGAAGAAGCTTGCGGCTGCCAATAGCCATAAAAAGCTGGATCAGATCCGGGAAATTCTTAAAAACGAGGCGATCAGGATTGAAACTGAAGATCTGACTATTTGCAAAAATATCGGTAAATGGGGAGCCACATTGATTCCGGAAGGGGGAACAGTTTTGACTCATTGTAATGCCGGGGGACTTGCAACAGCCGGTTACGGCACCGCGCTGGGGGTTATCCGGGCTGCCCATGAGGGGGGGAAAAATATCAAGGTATTTGCCGATGAAACCAGACCGTGGTTGCAAGGAGCACGCCTGACTGCCTGGGAACTGATGAAGGACGGGATTCCGGTTACTCTTATATCCGACAATATGGCAGGATTTTTCATGAATCGTGGTGAGATTACCTGTTGCGTCGTAGGAGCAGACAGGATAGCTGCCAATGGGGATACCGCCAACAAAATTGGCACATATTCGGTGGCGGTGCTTGCCAGGGAGAATAATATCCCTTTTTATGTTGCCGCGCCAGTTTCCACCCTTGACCTGACACTTTCCGACGGCAGTAAAATTCCGATTGAGGAACGACCGGCAACCGAGGTGACTCACATCAAGGGAGTTGCCATTGCACCGGAAGGAATAGCTGTGCGGAACCCGTCCTTTGACGTGACTCCTGCACGATATATCACTGGAATTATTACAGAACTCGGCATTGTAAAGGGAGATTACCTTTCCGGCTTACGGGCTCTTATTTCCTGATCGCCAACTGCGACTCCAGCCAGCCGTACCACTCCTTCATACCTGCGCCACTCCTGGCAGAAACCTCAAAAATGGTGATGCCGGGACTGACCCGTCGCGCATACTCCTTGCATTTTTCAATGTCAAAATCAAGGTATGGGAGCAGATCAATTTTGTTGAGCAGCATAACCGTTGAATTGTGGAACATCTGCGGATATTTGAGCGGTTTATCCTCCCCTTCGGTCACAGAAAGCACGGCAACTTTATGATCTTCACCCAGATCAAATGATGCCGGACAGACCAGATTCCCGACATTTTCAATCAAAAGCAGATCAAGATTATCCAGATCAAAATGCTCTGTGCCATGCATAATCTGGTGAGCGTCCAGATGACATCCGGCACCGGTATTAATTTGACGCACCGGAACCGCTGTGGCGGCAATACGTTTAGCATCATTATCGGTCTGCTGATCCCCCTCAATTACAGCACAACGCATTGATGCGGAAAGATCTGTGAGTGTACGCTCAAGAAGCGTTGTTTTCCCAGAACCGGGGGAACTGACCAGATTCAGGACAAAAATCCCCTTCTCTTTAAACAAAGCCCGATTGAACGACGCCAGCCGGTTGTTCTTTGCCAGAATATCTTCCTCAATATTGATTTTTAAACGGATTGGTGGGTTGTCACTGGAAGAATGATGGTCATGATGGTGATTGTGCTCATGCTCATGATGATGGTGGTGATCCGGCTCACAACCGCAGGTTGTACACATGGTCTGGCGCTCCTTGACAGTTAGATGATGATAGTCGAACGATTAGCGAATATGGCATTCTTTGCAGAGCGCCTGATCTTTTTCCAACATATTCAAGTTGTGCGGCAACGTGCTGAACGGGTTATGGCAGGAAACACAACCGAGTTTCCCCCCGACGAAGACAATATTGTTCCGCTTTGGATCAGGTTTTTTAAACGAACCTGGTTTTGATAGCACCATTTCGTGATAATCAATCCCGATTGCGTGCTTCCCGACAAAAGCGTGGAACCCCTTTTCCAGAACTGTTTTACCGCTCTGATCCTTATCCTTTAGAAGGATGGAATTGTGGCATTCAAGACATCCAATGGTCAAACGGTCAATCATGAAAGTCTGACCTTGAAACTCGTAAGGTTTGTAAAGATGGGCGCTCTTTCGAATATAGTCGCCATACAACATCAACGGAAGGCTCATGGCATAATTGAAATGTGCCATGAAATTTTTGCGGGCACTCATATTTTCCTGTACATCCTTAAAATAATCACATTCTTTTTTAGCCCCCTCGGCAAAGGCAGCACCGGCGCTTTGTATAAAAAATATCATGGCAAACATAAAGATTATTCTTTTCATTGGCACTTCCCCTTTCCGTACGGAAACTATACTCTGTCACAAATAGCATATATACACCGTCCAAGACAAGCCACAGATGCCATGCATATTGTAATTTTCCCTTTTAATTTCTATTGTCTTGACGCTTTCGACTCCATCGCATAAAATCTGCTCCCAATTAGCAAATTACATATCCCCCGGAGAAGAGCATTTCCATGAACCATATTGCCGCAATACTCCTTGCCGCAGGCAAAGGAACCCGCATGAAATCTAATCTTGCCAAGGTTATGCACCCACTTGCAGGAGAGCCGATGCTTGCATGGCCTATGCAGGTTGCGCGTGCCAGTGGAGCTGAACGGATTGTGGTTGTGACCGGACACCAGGCTGAAGCGGTGCAGGCGTATTGCAGCTCATACCGTGATACAGAATCTGTGCTTCAAGCTGAACAGCTTGGAACCGGACATGCTGTGGGGTGCAGCAGAGAGAAAATAGGACGGTTTGCCGGAACTGTCCTGATATTGTGCGGCGACACCCCATTGCTTACTTCTGAAACAATAAACCGTTTGCTCGAGCAGCACCATATTGGGAATAACGCCCTGACTGTTCTTACGGCAAATGTTCCTGACCCGTACGGTTACGGTCGCATTGTACGGGATTCTGCCGGAGAGGTTCAACGTATCGTTGAACAAAAAGACGCATCACCGGACCAGCAGAAAATCACTGAAATAAATAGCGGCATATACTGCATGGACGCCGATTTTCTGTTCAATAACATTGACCAGATAAGCAGCGATAATGCGCAAAAAGAATTTTATCTGACCGATCTGCTTTCAATTGCCATCAAAAAAGGTTTGCGCTGTTCAGCGCTCTGCAGTGACAATGCTGATGAAATTATGGGAGTTAACGATCGGGTGCAGCTGGCGGAAGCCGGTCGCATTCTTCGCCATCGGATTAATCAGAACCTCATGATTTCAGGTGTTTCCATGATTGACCCGACATTGACCTATATCGATAATGGAGTCGTTATCGGCAACGACACAACAATTCACCCCAATTGTCATATCAGCGGGAAAACAACCATCGGCAGCGGCTGCACCATAGAGAACGGTGTAAGCATTTCTGACTGTACGATCGGCAATAACTGTCACATAAAAGCCAGTTCTGTTCTTGAAGGTTCAAAGCTGTTTGATATGGTTGCTGTTGGCCCCATGGCGCATCTGCGCCCTGGAAGCGTCCTTCATGATCATGTAAAAATCGGCAATTTTGTTGAAACAAAAAAAGCGGTTATGGCAGAAGGTTCAAAAGCATCCCATCTTACATACCTGGGAGACGCCGAAATCGGAAGGGATGTTAATATCGGTTGCGGAACCATTACCTGTAACTACGACGGCGTCAACAAGCATAAAACCATTATATGCGATGATGTGTTTATCGGGAGTGATGTGCAACTGGTTGCACCGGTAACAGTGGGGCGCAACTCATTGGTGGCAGCCGGAACAACCGTTACAATTGACGTCCCTCCTGACTCTCTCGCAATATCGCGCCTGCCACAGGTCAACAAAGAAGGGTGGCGCCTGAAACGTAAGGACAAAAAAGCTTGAACGACTACAAAGAGTACATACCTGAAAATACGCAGATTCTGATTATTGAAGATAACATTTCCTACTCCGGAAAGATGGCATCAATTCTTCAGGATCAGGGTATTGTCTGCCATTGCCTCCCATCGGGAAGAGAAGCTCTCGCATGGCTCTCGGAGTCAAAACCGGCGCTCATAATTCTTGAATATGCTCTCCCTGACATGACTGGTGAAAGTTTTGTACAGGAGTTGGGGGCAAAAGAGTTCGCAATCCCGTTTATCATGATAACAGGTCGTGATGACGCGAGTCTTGCCGTCCATATGATGCAACTGGGGGCTTGCGATTTCAGGATAAAAAACGCCACATTTCTGGAACGACTTCCGGCGATTGTAGCGCGCGCCCTGCATGAAGTTGAAACACGTGATCAACTCCGTCGGGCTGAAGATTTTTTGCGGCAGAGCGAGGCGCGTCTTGCCAGAGCTCAAAAAATTGCCGGCATGGGAAGTTGGGAATGGAATATAAAAACCGGTGATATTTTCTGGTCAGATCAGTTATTCCATATTTTTGGTCTTGAAAAAGCAGCCCAACCAAACATTACCATGGAGTGGGTTTTCAGTCTGGTTCATCCCACAGACCTCCCTGCGCTTAAAAAAGTCATGCTTGTGACCGCAAAAAGCGGAAAACCTTTCAATATAGTCTACCGCATAAATTCTGCGACAGATGGTGAAATAGTTGTCAACAGCCAGGGGGAAGTCTCTTTGGGTGATGATGGCAAGCCTCTCCTTGTTTCAGCAACAACGCTCGATATCACCGCTCGTATCAGGGCTGAAAGCGAAATCCAGCAACTGATAAACTATGACACGCTTACCGGACTCCCGAACCGCAGCCTTCTCCATGATCGTCTCAAACTTGCAATAGCTCAGGCGGCACGGGAAAACCTGTTGCTCGGCGTATTGATTCTTGATCTGGATCGCTTTAAGGACATCAACGATTCACTGGGGCACCATGTTGGAGACAAGCTTCTTAAGACTGTTTCCAAACGACTGGCTGCCTGCGTCCGTGAAACTGACACCCTTGCACGCCTCGGTGGAGATGAATTTGTTGCCATTCTGGTTGGAGTGCATAACATTGACGGCATCACAACTGTTGCCAAAAAAGTGCTCGGACTTATTGCAGAACCTGTTTACATGGAAGGACATGAAATATATACAACCGGCAGCATCGGCATTGCAGTCTATCCGATGGATGGCGAGGATAGTCAGACCCTGCTTAAACACGCCGATCTTGCCATGTATCAGGCAAAAGAGCTTGACCGCAATAATTTTCAGTTCTTTTCCCGTGACATGAATATAAAGATGCTGGAGCGAATGATGTTGGAAAACTCCATGCGAAAAGCGTTGGATAGGGAAGATTTTTTTCTGGTATATCAGCCACAGGTTGATGCCCGTACCGGGAAAATTACCGGAATGGAGGCACTTCTACGATGGCAGCATCCCGATCTTGGTCTGTTGTCACCGGACAAGTTCATTTATCTTGCCGAGGAGACCGGCTTTATTGTTGCGATTGGAGAGTGGGTTCTCCGCACAGCGTGCCGTCAGAACAAACAATGGCAGGATATGGGGCTTCCTTCTGTCAGGATGGCGGTCAATCTTTCGGCAAAGCAGTTTGTGCAGAAAGGTCTCGATGAAACTATTTCTGCCATTCTCCTGGAGAGCGGTCTTGATCCCCAATGGCTGGAGTTGGAGATTACCGAAAGCGCTGTTATGAAAAATGCCGATGAAAACGCCGAAATTCTCCGCAAATTCAGAGATATGGGGTCAAGCATAGCAATTGATGACTTTGGAACCGGATATTCCTCACTTTCCTACCTGAAACACTTCCCCATAACCCGCCTTAAAATTGACCGCTCTTTTGTGCGTGACATAACATCAAACCCGGATGATGCCGCCATCGCAGAAATCATTATAGCCATGGCGCAAACACTCAAACTTGAAGTCATTGCAGAAGGGGTGGAAACCCGTACCCAGATGGAGTTCCTTTCGTTCAATAACTGTGTCGAGATGCAGGGGTATCTTTTCAGCCGACCGGTCAGAGCCGATGTTTTTGAAAATTATCTACGAAACGGTTTGAACTACTAAGCTTTTAACGGCGTAAAACCGCTCTGCTGTTTTTAGTGCAAACTTCTGCCACAATCTGCGGCGAAACCCCTTTGATTCTTGCTATCGCACCTATCGTGTCAAGCAGCCAGGCAGGTTGGTTGACCTGACCACGGTACCGTTCCGGTGGAAGATCAGGAGAATCGGTCTCAACCACCAGATGTTCAAGCTCCAATTCTTTCACCAGCCGAACAAGGCGCACTGCATTGGGGCGGGTGATAACGGCAGAAATGGAAATAGCAAATCCAAGTCGCACAAATTCCCTCGCCATTTCAGTCGATCCTGAAAATGCATGCATGATTCCGCCGACCTGCTCCGCACCTTCTTCTTTCAAAATCTGCAGAGTGCGTTGAAAAACATGGCGGCAATGAATTAAAACCGGGAGATTGATTGACACGGCAAGCTTCAGCTGCTCACGGAAAGAGCTTTCCTGTTCTGAAATATTGACGGAATATGTGGAATCAAGCCCGATTTCGCCAATGGCAACACATTTACGGAGAGCCTGCCTCAACTGCTGTAACAGCTCTTCATTCAGGCAGTCGGCATGCATGGGATGAACGCCAAAAGCGTGCATAACAGCTGGATAATTTTCACATATTTCAGATATAGCATTCCAATTACCCGGATGTACGCCCGGTATCACAAAACCGGACACCCCCGCACTCCGGGCATCACTGATAACAGCGGACAGATTGGAACGTAGCGGTTCCAGATCCAGATGGCAATGGGTGTCAATCATGTCAACATCTTCAACTGATTTTGATCTTTCCATAATTGTACCGATCCTGAATGAAGCAGAAGGATTACCCGGACTGTTCGATTCTATGGCAAGGCAACGTGGAATCAGCTTTGAGCTTATCATTTGCGACGGAGGATCAAGCGACCATTCTCTTGATCTTGCAATTGCAATTTCATACTACCGTCAAAACATACCACTGGCAACAGAAGTCGATGCAGCTACACTCAAACTCATTGCCAATAGGCAGTTTATTGACTATCATGCCGATTATCAATCAACAGAAGGAGAAACAGTCATTATGTCAGAAATTCGCGTCCGTTTTGCACCGAGCCCAACCGGCTATCTTCATGTTGGAGGTGCGCGCACCGCCCTTTTTAACTGGTTATTGGCAAAAAAACAGGGGGGAACCTTCATCCTCCGTATTGAGGATACGGATGTGGAACGTTCAACCCAGGAATCGGTGGAAGCAATTCTGGAGGGTATGAAATGGCTCGGTCTTGATTGGGATGAAGGACCGTTTTATCAGACCGCCAGTTTTGATCTATATAAGGAATATGTGCAGAAAATGCTCGACAGCGGCAAAGCTTACAAATGTTACTGTTCCCAGGAAGAGTTGACTGCCAAACGGGAAAAGGCAATGAAGGAAGGGCGCAAACCGAAATATGACGGTACCTGCCGTGACCGGAGCGATAATCCTGATGCTCCGTATGTTGTCCGTTTTCGTTCTCCCCAGACCGGTGAAGTGGCATTTGATGATCTGATAAAAGGGCGCATTGCGTTTCCGGCAGAAGAGTTGGACGACCTGATCATCCAGCGTACCGACGGCACGCCGACCTATAACTTCTGCGTGGTTATTGATGATGCCACCATGAAGATTTCCACTGTTATCCGTGGCGATGACCATGTCAACAACACCCCGCGTCAGATTCAGCTATATGAAGCGCTCGGCTTTCCGGTGCCGCAGTTTGCCCATGTGCCGATGATTCTTGGCAGCGACAAGGCGCGTCTTTCCAAACGTCACGGTGCAACCAGCGTGATTGCCTACCGCGATATGGGATACCTTCCCGAGGCGCTGCTCAATTATCTGGTGCGACTTGGCTGGAGCAATGGCGATGACGAAATCTTCAGCCGTGAAGAGATGATTGAAAAATTCGACATCAATAACGTAGGATGTTCGGCAAGTGTTTTTAATACGGAAAAACTGAACTGGCTCAACGCCCACTACATAAAAACCTGTCAGCCGGAACGATTGGCGGATCTGCTGTTACCCCATCTTTCAGGGCGAGGGGTCAGCACTCTCAATGGTCCCGATCTCATGACGGTTTCATCTATTCTCAAGGAACGGGCACAGACTCTGGAGGAGATGGCGGAACGGGCAGTATTTTTCTATAACGCGCCGGAAAATTATGATGAAGCGGCTCTTGCCAAATTTGAAAAACCACATCTTGCTGCGGTATTTGATGCTGTAGCAGGGAAACTCGCATCTGCCACAGCAGAAACAGCGGCAGATTATGACCTGATATTCAAAGAAATTTGCGCAGAAAACAGCTGGAAAATGCCGCAGGTTGGTCAGCCGGTTCGTATAGCACTTTCAGGCGGGACACAGGCGCCCGGCATTGGTGAAATAGTGCTTGCGCTTGGCAGGGACGAGGTTATTCAGCGAATTACGCGCGCACGGCAGGTTGTGGCAGCTTAATGAAGTCGCACCGACACTACTTTTGACGCCCCAGGTTCTTCCATGGTTATGCCGTAAAGAGTGTCGGCGACCTGCATGGTTGCCTTGTTGTGAGTGATTATGATGAACTGGGAAACTCCACTCATCTCCCGCACCATGTCGTTGAACCTGCCGATATTGGCATCATCCAGCGGCGCGTCAACTTCGTCCAGAAGACAGAACGGTGTCGGCTTGATCAGGAATATGGAAAATATCAGCGCCACGGCGGTCAGCGCCTTCTCTCCGCCGGAGAGGAGGGTCACGTTCTGCAGCTTTTTACCGGGCGGTTGCACGATGATGTCAATTCCGGTTTCCAACAGATCCTCTTCATTGGTAAGGCGCAGTTCAGCCCCCCCTCCACAGAAAAGACGCGGGAAGACCTCTTTAAACTTGGCATTCACCAATTCGTATGTTTCCTGAAAACGTTGCCGCGTGGTGCGATTGATACGCTGAATCGCTTGCTGCAGCCCTTTAAGCGACTCCTCAAGGTCATCTTTCTGTGTCGACAGAAAGGTGAAGCGTTCTTCCATGGCGGCGTATTCATCAATCGCCATCAGATTCACTTCCCCCATCTCATCCAGCAGGCGTTGCAGTTCCTGGCGCCGCACACCACGAGAATTTTCGTCAAAATCAGTTGTCTCCAGCCGGGCGAGAGCTTCTCCCATACTAATGCGGCTTTTTTCAAGCATCCCCTGCTCGCCATGCTCTGTCTGCATCGTGAGCGTTGAGTGGCGAACTGTCAGCTCCGATTGCCTTGAACGTATGGTGTCAATTTCATCACGAAGCTTTTTATGAGCTGATTCCGAGGATGATAGGAACTCTCCCGCTTTTTCGAAATCATCCCTTGCCGATTTCAATTGCGACTCTGCAGCGCTCTGGCGGGTCAGTAGCTCCTCAAGAGCTATTTTCCCGGTTGCCAGAGATTCATTCAGCTCGACTTTTTTCACATTTCCGTTCTGCAACTCCTGTTGAACAGCCCCGAAACGGCGGGTTGTATCCTCTCTTTGTTGTTGCAGTTCGGATAATTCCCGCAGATGTGCCTCGTGCTGTTCCCTGACCGTTGCAACCTGTACTCGCGTGGTTGTAACCGCTTCCCGTGTAGCTGCCAGAAGTTGGCGATGGGAATCCAGTTCCTCCTTGAAGCGGGCAATTGTCTCCTCCATCTGGTGTGAAGCTGTTTCGGTTTCGGCTATTGTTGCAGCCATAACCGTCAGCTCCTTTTCCAACTGTGCCTCTTCTTCCGACAAGGTTCCGGTTTCCATGCTCTGAACGGTCTGACGCTCGATAATTCTTGCAATCTCCTCTTCTCCCTGCTGCCGGTCTTTCAGCAACCCTGCAAGCTTCAACTCAATCTGGTGGATAGTGGCATGCAGGTTTTTAAGAGAGTTGGCAACATCCCGGGAGTGATTGCGTAGGCGTTCCCGTTCAGCTGCCAGTGAGCTGACTTCATGCTCCAGCTCTGCAACCCGGCTTTCCAATTCACGTATTTCCCTTTTTTTATGAATGACGCCACTCTGGAGTTGCTCCGGTGAGCCACCTGAAATAATGCCACCATCAGTTATCAGGTCCCCCTGTCGGGTTACAAAAGTTTTATCCGGATATTGCGCGGCAAGAGGGATTGCATCATGAAGAGAGTGGACAAGCAGAACGGATGACAGAAGCAATCGGAGCAGTGGAGCGAGCTCACCTTGAAGCTGTAGTTGGTCAAGCAGCATTGTCGCATTTTTTATATGGCACTCCGGAATAGTTGCTTCCACCGGTATTGCCAGCGAAACCCTACCACCTTTTGTAGCGCGAAGATGTTCCAGCGCCTGCAGCGCATTCTCGCTGTCACTACAGATCAAAGCTTGCAAACGCTCCGCCAGTGACGCTTCTACGGCAGCCTCAAGTTCTTGTGGAGCGCGGATACCATCTGCCAGAATACCGGTGAAACGGGCACGGTAATCCGGAGTTTTCATCAAATTTCTGGCACCTTGACCAAAACCGGCAAACTGCGCTTCCAGCTCTTTTAGCGAATGAAGGCGTGATGAGGTTCGATTCAGCTCGTCATGCCGGGACTGCCACAGTTTTTCCAGCTCGGGAAGTGTCCCGGCAATCGTTGATTCCTCTTCACGGAGAATGGCAAGTTTAGTTTTTGAGGCGCTCTGTTGCTCTTCTGTCAACCGGATAGTTTCAATACACGATGCACATCGTTTTTTTGCTCCATCCAGGCGCTCTCCCAACTGCAGAGCCTCCTGCCGGTTGCGCTGCAGCCGCTCCAACAGTTGAGAATGGCGTTTGCGTCCGTTATCATGGCGGGTTTTATGTTGGGCTGTTTCCGACAGACGGGTAAAGAGATTTTTGCGCTCTTCTTCAAGAGTGCGATTGAGTTGATTTTCCCGTTCCTGCTGTTCTGCCAGAACCGTTTCCAGGCGAATCAGATCAGATGCAAGGGTGGATGTATCGTTCGTACTGGTGTTTTTTCGAAGCTCAAGAAGATCCTGTTTGGCAGCATATTCCTGCAGACGGATTTCAAGCTCATGCGTCTCTTGAGCCAGCTTTTCAAGACGGCTCTCCAGAGCTGCCAGCTCTTTGTGGTGGAACTCCTGACTATTCTCCGTAGTGGCAAACTCGCTTTTCAGGCGATAAATTGTCTCCTGGGAAATGTTAAGATGTTTTTCCTTTTCAATTAACGAAAGCCGCGCAGACTCACCATCAGCACTTGCCGCAACAGCAGCGACGCCAAGCCTCTGCAGCTCTGCATCCACCCCTGCCAGCTCGACCTGCACCAGTCGACTCTGCTCCTGCATCTTCCTGTATTCGCGCGCTGCAAACAGAAGGTCAATCTCACGCGCTTCATCCCGATACTCACGGAATTTTTCCGCTTTTTTTGCCTGCCGTTGTAATGATGAAAGCTGCCGTTTGATCTCCCCCAGAACATCTGCCAGACGGGTCAGGTTCTGACGGGTGCTGTCGATTTTTTTAAGCGCAACCAGCTTGCGTGATTTGAATTTTGTAACACCTGCCGCCTCCTCAATCAGGAAGCGTCGCTCTTCGGGGCGGGAATGGAGAATCTGCCCTATTTTCCCCTGTTCGATGATTGAATAGGCGCGTGTTCCGACCCCTGTATCCATGAAAAGCTCGGTAATATCAAGGAGGCGGCACGGGATTTTGTTAATCAGGTAATCGCTTTCGCCATCCCTGTATAGGCGCCGGGTCAACTGAATTTCAGCATAATCAAGGTATTTGGTCGGAGCCCTCCCATCCTCGGTGGAAAAGGTAAGAGAAACCTCTGCCATACCGAGCGGTTTTCTGGTTTCGCTCCCGGCAAATATGACATCCTCCATCGCTTTACCGCGCAGATGTTTTGCTGACTGTTCTCCCATGCACCAGCGGATAGCGTCTACGATATTTGATTTGCCACAACCGTTAGGTCCCACAACACCGGTAACCGGCTGTTGAAAGTCTATCACTATTTTATCAGCAAAACTTTTGAAACCCGAAATTTCGAGCCGTTTAATTTTCATGGAAGCCTGTTTATTTGGGGGGATATAAACCTATAAACCTAAAAATCCTCTGTGGCTCTCTGTTATTCAACTGCCGTTTATAGATTAATGGGTGACACCGGCCTGTTCAAATGTTGCCATCTCCTTCATGACCTTCACTCCTGCTTCGATCAATCCCATTGCCAGAGCGGCGCCTGTTCCTTCTCCCAGCCTGAAATCAAGATCAAGAATAGGGCGGACTCCGATCCGTTCCAGCATGAACCGGTGACCAATCTCAACCGATTGATGCGCGGCAAAAATGTAATCTCTCACATTCGGATGCAGCTCTGAAGCTATCAACGCACCAGCGGTTGATATGAAACCGTCGATTACCACCGGAATGGAATTGGCGGCACAACCAAGTACCAATCCAGCAATGGCGGCTATCTCAAGCCCGCCGACTTTTGTCAGCACATCCATAGGATCGCTCCTATCCGGTCTGTTGAGAGCCAACCCCTGTTCAATTACCCTGATTTTATTCTCCAGAGCAGCATCATTAATGCCGGTTCCCCTTCCGGTCAGCTCGCGCACAGATATTCCTGAAATAGCGGCAACAATGGCTGAAGATGGCGTTGTATTGCCAATTCCCATTTCCCCGGTGCCGACCAGAGCAACACCTTCACTTTTACAAGCATCCGCAAGTTCGATTCCGACCTGCATGGCAGCCAAACTCTCTTCCCGTGTCATAGCAGCCGTTTTGACAAAATTCCTTGTGCCATGGGCAACCTTGGCGCGGATTAGACCGGTCAATTCCTGGAAGTCATGATCAACCCCCACATCAACAACCCGCACATCAGCTCCGATATGCCGTGAAAGCACATTGATTCCGGCTCCCCCCGCAAGAAAATTGTAAACCATCTGGGATGTTACTTCCTTCGGATAGAGCGATACCCCCTCTTCAACAATCCCATGATCAGCCGCGAAGGTGAAAACAACTTTCTTTGAAATATCAGGCTCCAGCGAGCCGTTAATAGCTGCTATCCTGCGGGCAAATTCCTCAAGCCGCCCGAGCGAACCCGGTGGTTTGGTTTTGTTATCCAGCTTTCTCTGCGCCAGCTGCAACAACTCCTGATTTACCGGTTTTATGCGTGCAACTGTCGATTCTACAATGTTCATGCTATCTCCAATTTATTTTGTTTCCATCTGGAAACTACGGATGTGAAATTTTTCGTTTCCGTTTTGGGAAGCGGGGATTTTTTCTCCTGGCAAGGAAATCAAGGGATTGCGCGGAGGCGTACATCCGTACGCCGCACAAGCAAAGCCGAAGATTGACGCCGCCAGGGGGAAAAACACCCTTTCCGGACGGAAACTATTTTAATCTCATCGGTATACCACTGATAACAACCTGCACCTCATCTGCGGATGCAGCAAGAATCTGATTTGCCTGACCGGCAAGATCACGGAATATCCGCCCTAGACGATGCTCCGGCACTATCCCCATACCGACTTCGTTGGAGACCATAATTACGGGCGTTGTCATACCTTTCAAAACAGCCGATAATCGATCAACCTCTCCCAATATCAGCGATTCCAGCTCTTGTGTTGTATCTTCATTCTGTAACAGCAGATTGGAAAGCCAGATGGTTACACAATCCACAACTATTGCATCAAATTTCCGATCAATCCGCTGCAGTGCTGCCGCTATCAGGTACGGTTCTTCTGTTGTGCTCCACTCTTCACCACGACGTTGCTGATGCTTGCAAATCCGTTCCCGCATTTCCTGATCTAAAACCTGTGCCGTTGCAAGATAGGCAAGCCGATTGCCAAACCGGTGTGCCATTTCCTCGGCGACACCGCTTTTGCCGCTGCGGGTTCCGCCGGTTATAAAGATGATCTGCGACATGACTCTCCCAACGGTCCAATGCTATTTGATCAGTTGATTCATCTCAAAAATAGGTAGTAATACTGCCATGACAACAACGCCGACCGCCAAACCCATTCCAAGAACCAGCAGCGGTTCCATAAGCGCCATCATGCGCGTCAGCCGTGAATTGAATTCCCTCTCATAAGAAACGCCTCCCTTCAGTAGCATCCCTTCGAGAGTCCCTCCTGTTTCACCCACTCCGATCAGATGAACCAGGAGCGGGGGGAAAAGCCGGTTTTTACGCAGTGAAACAGAGAGCGCCGCACCTTGGGCAACTTCTTCCATGGTTTCCCGCAAAACCTGACGGTAGCAGCGGTTAACCAATACTTCGGATGTAATCTCAAGAGCCCGGATAATAGGTACTCCGCTGGCAAGCAGAAGCCCCAGCACCCGGGCAAAGCGGGATAGAAGGAGCTGTTGCAGCATGCTGCCAAAAATAGGGAGTTTGAGGAGCAGAGTGTCGCGTTTCAGGCGAAAAGCGTCCCGTAGCATCGCCTTTCGATAAAGTGGGACAGCGGCAATTGCACAAAACGCCGGTATCCACCACCAACTCCGCAGAAGATGTGAAATTTTAATCAGGGCAACCGTGAGGAACGGAAGGGCAGCTTTGCTGTCTTCGAAAATAACTGTAATTTTGGGAATCACAACCGTCAGAAGAAAGGTCATAACACCGCCACCGACCAGCAGCATAAGAATCGGGTAGGCAAGAGCGGAGGTTATACGTCCCCGAACCTGCTCCTGTTCTTCCAGAAAGTCTGCCAGTCGCTCCAGCACAGTGTCAAGCGCACCACTTGCTTCACCTGCGGCAGTCATACTGATGTAGCTTTCACTGAAAACAGACGGTTCGGCGGCAAAAGCACGGGAAAGTGATGCTCCCTCGGCAATCCGTTCACGAACCCGCACCAGGACATTCTTCAGTTCTCCGCTATTTTCCTGTTCCACCAGGGAACCGATTGCTTCAAAAAGGGGGAGTGATGAGGCGACGAGCGTTGCCAGTCGTCGGGTAAAGAGAGCAAGGTCGGCGGTTGAGATGCCGCGTTTGAAGGAAAACAAAGTCGCTGCAACCGGTTTGATTCCTTCTTCATGCAGTTCACGGGGAAGGAATCCATCTCCTTTAAGCATTGCAAGCGCCTGACTCTCGGAGGTAGCGTCAATCCTCCCCTCCACCGGGGAACCGTGCCCGTTGTATGCCTTATAATGGTACGTCGGCATAATCTTCCTGGGTTACACGCAACACTTCTTCCATTGTGGTAATTCCTGCTGCCGCCTCTGCCAGACCGTTGTCACGCAGAGTCTTCATGCCGCGTGAAACCGCATATTCCTTGATCTGACCTGCGTGAGCGCGACGGATAATCATGGAGCAGATTTCCTGATCCACCGGCATGATTTCGTAGATAGCGGTTCGTCCCATGGTTCCGAGCCCGAAACATTTATCACAACCGCGACCACGGTAAAGTTTTGGCGGCAGTGTGATACCGGCGTGTTGTTCCGAAGGGGTGTATTCCTCCCGGCAATGGGGGCAGATCAGCCGAACCAGTCGTTGCGCCACCACAGCGGAAAGGGACGAAGCAATCATGAACGGCTCGATTCCCATATCCACCAGACGGGTAACAGCAGTAGCAGCATCGTTGGTGTGCAGGGTTGAGAGTACCAGATGACCGGTGAGGCTCGCCTGAATGGCAATTTCAGCAGTTTCAGAATCACGGATTTCGCCGACCATGATGATGTCCGGATCCTGGCGCAGGATTGAGCGAAGCCCGGCGGCAAACGTCAGCTCAATCTTCGGATTGACCTGAATCTGACCTATCCCCTTTATCTGATACTCAATAGGGTCTTCAATCGTGATGATATTTTTTTCGCTGGAATTTAGCCGATTGAGCGAGGCATACAGTGTGGTCGATTTACCACTGCCGGTCGGTCCGGTGACAAGTATGATTCCACTGGTACGTTGCAGCATTCGCTCCATGACAGTCACACCATGCTCGCCGAGTCCGATATCTTTCAGCGACAGTATCCCCTTTTTCTTGTCCAGCAGACGAAGTACCGCCCGTTCGCCGTAAAAAGTCGGAATTATGGAGACTCGGATGTCCACATCCCGTCCGGCGACCAGCACCCGGATTCGTCCGTCCTGAGGAAGCCGCTTCTCGGCGATATTCAGACCTGCCATGATTTTGACCCTGGAAAGAAGCGCTTCCTGAATGATTTTCGGGGGGGATAATTTTTCGTAAAGAATACCGTCGATACGGAAGCGCACCATCAGTTCACGCTCGTACGGCTCGATATGTACATCGCTGACCCGCTCCTTGACTGCTTCTGAAAGAATCGAGTTGAGCAGGCGGATCACCGGCGCTTCGTCTGACAGATCAAGCAGATCCTGCGGGTCATTCAGCTCGGTCGCAATTGTGGAAAGATCTTCCGCCTGTAGCTCCTGCAACACTTCCCGCGCAGTGCCGGAAATACCGGCATAGACCGTATTGATGGCATCAGTCAGAATCTGCTGCGGAAAAAGTATCGCATGCACCGGTTTGCCAAAGGTCAGACGCAGTTCGTCCAGCATGAGCAGCGTCTTTGGTTCTGCGACCGCAACCGTAATGTAGCCATTTTCTTCTTTGAGCGGCAGAAGGGTGTTGGTGCGGGCGTAGCTCAATGGAACTTTTGCAAGCAGTGCAGGGTCGGTGTCATCCATGGCAAGCGTAGCACGGCAGGTTATGCCGAGACGACTGGCAAGCTGTATCAGTTCATCTGAAACAGTCGTACTCATCGGGTTGCGGCTCCCTGAGTTGGGGATGCCTGCAACGATTTACGTTCAAGGGTCGCCGGAACATCAAGCATTTCTTTCTTTTTGATGGCATCGGAAAATTCAACCCTCTGCACGGTCGAGACATTTTTAAGATCATCAGCGTTTTTGACAATCTGCGGGGTAATAAGGATCATCAGATTGGTTTTCTTGCGGGTCTTGTTCTTTGTTTTAAAGAGCCAGCCAAGACCGGGGATATCGCCGAGAAGCGGTACTTTGCTGACCGATTCATCCTCTGTGTCCTGGATAAGACCACCGATAACCACGGTCTCCTTATCCTTGATCACGATACTGGTTTTGGTGGAACGCTTGGTAGTGACAAGGTCGATTGCCTGCCCCTTGTCATTCTTAACCGCAGATATTTCCTGACTCAAATCAAGGCGTATAAAATCACCCTCACTGATCTGTGGCTTGATTTTCAGGTTTATGCCGATATCCTTGCGCTCCACCGAGGTTGTTGTCCCGATAGTGCTCTGGGTTGACTGCCCTTGAAACGGCACGTTTTCACCGACATTTATTTCTGCCTCCTTGTTGTCAGAGGTAAGAATATTAGGGGTTGAGAGGATATTTACCAGCCCGTTTTTGTCAAGGGCGTGGAGAACAGCAGCCACATTGGCAGGGCGCGGGTCGATGCCGGAAAGGGTAGTACCGCCAAGAGTCGTGATGGCGGAGCCGAGTTTGCTAAGGCTGCCAAGAGGGTCATACAGACCGGCAACCGTAAGGTATTTATTCAGTACTCCGCCACCGATGACACCCCCCTCAAGCCCGATGTCACGGGATTTATCGAGGGATACTTCGGCAATAAGCACCTGTACAAAAACCTGTTTACTCCGACGATCCAGTTTTTTAATAACAGCCAGCAGATTGTTGTAATCATTGGGGGATGCCATGATCACCAATGAATTGCTCGCCTTGTCGGGTGTGATGGTGACCTTGCCGCTGTCAAACGGTGAACCCTGTGCTGTTGCAGGAGCTCCGGGAGGGACGTTAGTTGTCATCCCCTTCACCACGCCATCCAGAACCCTTGCCATCTCGGTCGCGTCGCTGTTTTCCAGGTAATACACATTGACCTTGCTGCTTGCTTCCGGTGGTGCGACATCAAGTTTTGCCGTCATCTCCCGCACCGCTTGTTTGATGGAGTCATTGCCGAAAACAACCAGTGCGTTCAACCGTTGGTCTGCCATGACGCTTCCGGCGGCAGCTGAACCACTTGCTGTGGGAACTCCAGGTTTTGCATCACCACCGGCAAGCCATTGGCGTACCGTAGCCGCTGTTCCTTCCGCCGGAGCATTTTTCAGGTAAATCAGATCAACCCCTTCACGGGTGCGTTCCGTGTCAATGGTCTGCAGTATCCCCTGCAGCTTACGGATATTGAGTGATGAATCGACCATCAGCAGGAGATTACCCGGTGCAAAAGCAGAAATATGCCCATCTTTGGATACCATCGGCTGCAGAAAAGATAGCGCCTCTTGAGCTGTGATATTCTCCAGCTTGGTCGCCTGGGCGATGTAGTTTTCATTGACCGGCGCCTGTTCGCCATCCGGAATCAGCGTAAAACCGCCTGCCTGACGCGCTCCGGCAGAGGGGATTATTTTCTGGAATTTGCCGCTAGGTACAACGGTAAATCCTTTAAGATCAAGAACAGATACAAAGACATTGTACGCTTCTTCAGTTGAAAGCTTTGAAGGGGAAAAAATGGAAATTTTCCCTTTTACCCGGTCGTCCAGGACAAAGTTTTTGCCGGTCAGATCACTGATGAACTTGACCATGGTTGAGATGTCAACATCGTTGAAGTTGAGCATCACCCCTTTGCCGGCGGCAAACGATGGCGAGGCGAGAAGCGCAGTTGCCAGAAGCAGGGAGCAGAGTATGCGAATGTATGAACGTATCAAAGGAATCCTCCTTATCGTATATCGTAGGTCAGCGTTTGTGGCTGTCCGTCCCTTATAATATCCATCTTGAGACGGCTTTGTCCCTTCAACGCAATAAATGATTGCAACGCCTTGTCAGGGGAATCCATCGGAAAGTCGTTCAGACTTTTAATCACATCCCCATTTTTGATGCCGATCATGCCGAATACCCCCTGCGGCTTGACTTCCGAAGCACGGAACCCCTCCACCTTGCCATCCTTTTGTTGACTTGGGAGCAGGCGGGCATCGGTCATTGCCTGTGCAGGGTTGTCAAGTGCGGCATTCAAGGCACGCTGGTCGATAACATACTGATTTCCACCCTGATTGGCAACGGAGACCGTACCGGTGTGTGCTGGCGCCGGTTTTGTAGCTGCAGGCGTCATGGGTGTCAACAGCTCGACTTTTTTCCCGCCAATAAGAATAAATGCCTGTTCCCGACTCACCTGCACAAGCAGACCAGCATCAAAAACCGTATCGCCAAGACGAAATACCCGCTCCTCATTTTTAGTTGTGTGACGCACGAGGGCAAAGGTTTCACGATGGGAGCCGACAGCCGTGCCAAGCAGGAGAAGTTCCGACGGCGCTGTTACTGGCGCAGCAATCATTCCCGGCGATGCATTGACTATGGGAGAGAGAACTCCTTTGGATGCATTCCCAAAAAGTCCCTGGGTCACTATTGGAGCATAAAAATCAAGCGGTTTAACCTGAGTTGAGGAGATTGGTAAATTTTTTATCGGCTGATTTTTTGATACAGGAAGAGGTATAAGTCGCCGGGAAAGAGTATCGGACGAAAACGCAGCAATAATGGCAATTATCGCCACACACAGCAGGTAGTTGATAGTGGTAAGGAAACGGTGCATATAATCCCGGTTATTCCACTTCGTATTCAAGCGGCGCCTGTGTTGGCTGCGTCGTCAACGCCTCGATGTACTGTTTAGTACGTCTGCGTCGTTTCCTTCTTGCCGCCTTGGCGTCATCTTGAATTCAAATCGGAATTAAGTACTATCAGTTTTAAATCGAACAGCCTGTTTATAACGTAGTTAGGCGTATTTTGCAAACATCCTGAAACTGTTACCAGCGCCGATGCTTTTTAGCTTTGCTCCTGCCACCATTCAAAGCACGGCGAAACTCCCACGGTGGTAGCGGATTATTTTCCCGCCATAAACCAAGACGACGGGAGCGGGCACGTTCTTCAGCATCGATGTATTTCGATGCGTATGCACCTTTCAGATAATTGCGGTATGCCCATGCCATCCCTTCGGCGACCATCTCCCGGTTGATGTCTCTCCCTTCATAATGAATGACAGCAACAGCGCGCTGGTACTGGTCGGTGTCCATGATATCTGCCTGCACCTGGCGCCCAATGATCTTGTACATGAGGGTACGTTTGGAATTGCTGCCATACGGCTGTCCCGGCTTGTCAGGTTTTTTAGTTTCCGGGGCATCAATACCGTAAAGCCGAACCTTTAGCTTGCTCTGATTGCGTGTCAGCAACAGAACGGTGTCGCCATCGTACACGGCACGGACAATCCCTTCAACCGTTTGGGCATAACAGGTTTCGACTACTAGAGTACATAAAATGATGGTCCATAAAAAAACGATGGAGATTCTTGCAAAAGTCTCAAACTGTGTCATTCCCGAGGGTCTAATCGGGAATCCAGATTTATAATCTGTTGTAACTAATGGATCCCCGATAGAATCATTCGGGGATGACAATTTTTTTGCAAGAGCCGCAATATTTTTCATATCAGCCCCTGCTGGTAATTGAATTCCGTTGTATCGGGGATCTCACGTCCAGTCCTGAACGAAGCAATGACATCATTCCACTTTTCACGGGGGGTATGACACAGATCAATCAGATACGAACTACAACGATTGCGGCGTAGTTCACTGTGCCGGGCAGTCAGGGAAAATGGGGTGTCTGCGCAGATTGTCTGCAATCCGTCACGGCTGGTGACGCTGTAACGTTCGCCCCGATCTGAAACCAGCGGGGTATTGGTATGCACATCCTTGATGCGGATTTTCGTGGTCATGACCGGAAGGGGGGCATAGACGACAACACTCCGCTCAAGCGGCAGTTGTGAGGCGAGCAGTTGACTCAGATTCTCACCATCGTCTTCCAGGTAAAGGGTCGCACGTTCTGCGCCAAGCTCGTGCCACGCCATAAGCGCCTGACTGTTGGTGGAAAAACAGCGGTATCCGGTTGATAGTTTCAGATCATTCAGTTTTGCAAACAGTCCGAAGTGGGAGAGGTTGGTCGCTTCAAAGCGTCGGAACCCGGCACGATGGAGCTGCTGCACGGTGTCACGATATAGCGCCATATCCCGGTCAAAAATCATGAACGGCAACTGCCATATAATCTCTCCCTCTTTCCCCCGCATCTGGTTCAGCACGCCGGGCAGCGCGTGGATAGTCGCCTTTGAAAGCTCGAACAGTACGGAGTCGGCGCCATTCTGCAGCGGATAGCGCCAATCCCTCGGATGTTCCATAGCAACCGTTAACCGCTCCGGCGGGATTGAGCGTGTCGACTCCGTCTGCGATATTTCCCGCACAGCCTTGACCTTGGCTCCGGCAATCTGGGCGCACACTTTTTCAGTCACGGCATCTTCCAGAAAACGGTAGAACTGGCGACGCATTTCCTTGAACAGCGCCGCAGGAATAAGGCGTGGAGGAAAATCAGGAGCACCCAATGATTCAAGAGTAAACGGAGTTGAACCGGTTTTGGAAAACTGGTTGCGCAGGATCCCAACCATCGATTCGCAGCGCGCTTCCTCAAGGGTTCCGACCGGATATGTAAAACGGTACTGTTCACCAAGAACAGCCGCATCAACTGTCAGCTCTTCACCTTGGAGACAAACGGTAAGGTTGCATGGCATCCCCTGACCGACACTCTGCACAGATTCGAGCCTGCGCTGGCAGGCGTTGTCACTCATGGTGAACGCTTCATTGGAGGAGACCTTGTAGATCGAATCGCCGACCTCAAAGCTAAACGGGGTATCCACTTCCACCGTAGCGCCGGCAGCCGCCTCCATGGCTTTTTTACGATTGCAGAAAATTTCCCGGATGGTCCACGCCTGACCTGCCATATCGCTTTTGGGCTGCACCCTCAAGCGATCCCCCACATGAAGCGGAGTACGGGTCTCGAACAGCAAACGTTTTCCCTTGATACTCTTGATATGACCGGTGTAACGACCGGTGCCCCCTTTTTGCCACGGATTGGTAATATCATCCGGGTTCTGGGATGCCAGAAAACCTTTGGTCGGTGTTCTACCAAAAGAGCTTTTGAGTAGTTCTTTAGCTTCAACCAGCGCATCTTTTTGCCCAGATTGCGGCGCATCCAGAACTTTGCGGTACGCCTCAACCACGCTCGCAACATATTCGGCAGACTTCATCCGCCCTTCGATTTTAAGCGATGCCACACCGGCAGCAGTCATGACCGGAATCATCTCCAGCGCCGAAAGATCATTGGTGGAAAAATAATGCCCCTGTTTGCCTCGGTGGCTGTATAGCCGACGGCACGGCTGGGCGCAGCGCCCCCGGTTGCCGCTGTGCCCCCCCAGGTAGGAAGAAAAGAAGCATTGACCGGAAACGGAAAAGCAGAGCGCGCCATGCACAAAGGTTTCAATCTCCACCGGTGTCGCTTTTACAATGGCCGCAATTTCATCCAGCGCCAGCTCACGCGCCAGCACTGCCCGCTGAAAGCCGAGTTTCTGCAGCATCTGCACTCCGGCGGTATTATGAATCGTCATCTGGGTTGAAGCGTGCAATGGAATAGAGGGGAAGTGATTGCGAATCAGGCGCGCCACCCCGAGATCCTGCACAATTACTCCATCGATCCGCATGGCAGCAAGAGCGGCGAGGGTATCGACCAGTAGCGGAAGTTCGGATTCCTTGATGAGTGTATTGATTGTAATGTAGATGCGACGCTGGTATGCATGGGCGTAGCGGAGCATCTTCTCCATCTGGGATAGTGAAAAATTTTTGGCGCGGGCGCGGGCGGAAAACTCCTGCAGTCCCGTATACACTGCATCAGCCCCCTTTTCCATTGCGGCAAAAAATGCTTCCATCGACCCGGCAGGGGCAAGCAGTTCTGGTTTTTTAACAGTCGGAGCCATTGGCATCTCGTTTCTGGTGTAAGTTTCGATTATTTTTCCAACTATACCGCAATGTGGCGGCCACTCAAAACAAAAAGCCTGTCGTTAGTATGACAGGCTTTCATAATTGAGAAAAATGGCAGGTGAAGTTTTATATGGTTTGGACTTTAAAATTTATGGTTTTGTCTTTCCAAGACCTCCGGCAATACAAAGAAGACTATTTCGATGCTCTTCAGATTTTATCTTTCTGCATTGGCTGTATCGGTAAGGTATTTCTTGCCGTCAGCGGCTTCCATTTTCAGTCGGTTACATTTTGTAACCGACTCACTACCTTCTTTGTTTAAGCGGTTTTTCAGTACCTTCCAGTAATTTCGAGCTGCCTGAAAATCCCGCTGTTGCGTCAGTGCCTGAATAATGTCCACCACAGAAAAATACCAGGTTTCAGACGTTTCATCGTACAGTCGTCGTATTTTGAAGTCTTCAAAAATTGCCATGTCATTTTTCATAGCGGTTCTCCATAAAGCAGAATCTGATGTCCCACAATTTTTTTCTGGCTGGAAATAAGATTAAAGTCAACAAAATTAATCCTAAACAACCCCAGTTGGTTGCTTGCACAAGAGTAAAGTGTACCGATTTGGAGTGCCATTACTGCTTGACACCAAGTTAGCATATTGTTAACATTGAATCATGTACGCGATAGAATTCAGCAAAAAAGCCAGGAAAGCAATGCTTGGTTTACCGGCAAACAGTCGTCGCCTCATTCTCGATAAAATATATGAGTTGGCTCTTGACCCGCTTGCCCCGAACAACAATGTAAAAAAACTGACGGGGCGGGAAGGCTACAGACTGCGGGTTGGCAACTGGCGAGTTATCTACGAAATAAATGCCTTAACCATCGTACTTTATGTGGTGGCAATCGGCGCTAGAGGAGGTGTCTACCAATGACAAGAGTCCAAATTATTGAGCAGGATGGTATTCCAGCCTTTGCGGTCGTTCCCATGGATATCTGGTTAAAGGTGCGTGACCGTGTGGAAGATCAGGAAGATGTTATTCTGTTCGACATGGCAAAGAGGGAAGATGACGGTTTTCATATTCCCGCCAATGTTCTGAAGGGAGAGCTGGCTGGAGAAAACCCTATTAAACTATGGCGTGAGCAACGCCTTTTCACACTGGAAACTTTGGCAGCAGCAGCAGGCATCAGCAAGGCATACCTTTCGCAGATCGAGAACGGCAAACGTACCGGTACGCTGCGGGTCATTAAGGCTTTGGCAAAAAAAATGGAAGTACCGGTTGATCTACTGGTGAGCAACGAAAAGATGAAGTTGGCAGCGTAACGAAGCAGATAGACTTTTTGCTAACCCATCGAAACCGACACTTTCGGTAACAGGACCACTGATGACAATTAACAGCATTAAAACCGATCTCAAAAACCTCACGCTTCCCGCACTGGAACAGTTTATCCAGGGGCAGGGAAAAGAGCGTTTCCGTGCCACCCAGCTGTTCAAGTGGATTTTCCAGCATGATGCCGACAGTTTTGAAGATATGACCAATATCTCCAAAGCTCTTCGTGCCGAGCTTTCAGAAAAAGCATACATCAGCAACCTGCATCCTGAAACCATAGAACAGGGGAGTGATGGCACACGCAAATATCTGTTCATGCTGGATGATGGCAATTCGGTGGAGTCTGTGTTGATTCCGATTGAAGGGCGTAATACCTTGTGTGTTTCATCCCAGGTCGGTTGTGCCATGGGGTGTGAATTTTGCCTTACCGGCACCTTCAAGCTGACACGGAACCTGACTACAGCTGAAATCGTAAATCAGATCATGGCGGTTAATCGTGACCTGCAGAAAAATCCTGTGACAGTTCTCTTGAAAGATGATGGCGATAACGATGACGAATCAGCCGATAATCGTGACGGCGATGCCGCTGACCGGATTCGTAATATCGTTATGATGGGTATGGGGGAACCGCTCCACAATCTGGACAACCTGATTCATGCATTACAGATTATGATTGATGGCAACGGTTTGCAACTATCCAACCGGAGGGTGACGGTTTCAACCTGCGGGCTCGTCCCGGAGATGGAGCGGCTCGGGAGAGAAGTGCCGAATGTCAATCTGGCTGTGTCGCTTAATGCCACGACTGATGAATTGCGGAATCGAATCATGCCGGTTAATCGTTCCTATCCGATGAACGAGTTGCTGAAGGGGTGCAAAGGTTTCCCTCTTCCGGGGCGACGTAAAATAACATTCGAGTACGTCATGCTTGGGGGGATCAACGATTCGCTTGATGATGCCAAGCGACTGCTCAAGCTTATCAGCGATATTCCGAACAAGGTCAACCTGATTCCGTTCAATGAACATGAGGGGTGTGGCTTCAAGAGCCCGAGCCAAAAGTCGATAGATGCATTTCATAAATATCTGGTTGATCGACATGTTACAGTTATAACCCGTGATAGCCGGGGGAGTGATATTTCAGCTGCATGTGGTCAGTTGAAAGGAAAACTGGAGAAGAAAATTCAATAACACGGATAAACTGAACACACGGAGAAAAGCAGTATAAAGCTCCATCCAGCATCCAACATCCAAAATTGCCTTATCTATCCGTTCATCAATTTTACCGTCTGCCGACCATCCGCATAATAATCAATAACGTTGTAACAACCATAGTTTTGCTCGATGTTGAACATTCCCTTGAGCGGCGCACCGATGGCGTTCAGCAGGATAATCCGGTTGACACCGCCATGCCCGACCACCAGCACATCCTGACCGCGATGCCGCTCGACAATTTCCCGCACCACAGGCATGACCCGCGCTTCAACATCCAATAGATTTTCACCGTTCGGCACCCGGTAATTCACCAGATCGGCGAGCCGTGCCTGCCATTCATCCGGCCAGCGTGCAGTAATCTCGTCCCAGGTTAATCCCTCCCAGATACCGATATTCAATTCCCGTAATTCCCTTCGATGCACCGGCTCAAAATTCCGCTTGCTGCAGATTATGTCAGCTCCGGTGACACAACGGATCAGATCGCTGGTGTAACACGCTGATAACGGTATGTCGGCAAGCCGCTCCTTCAGTCGGTGATACTGCTCTATGCCGATGTCGGTAAGCGAAACATCAGCCTGTCCATTGTAGCGTGGCTGATCAAAGCCGACGACCTGGCCATGGCGGATGAGATGGATACGGGTATGCGGTGTCATAAATCTTCTCATTTCGTATTCTGTTCTGATTTTTGACCATAGAAACAAAAAAAAGAGCGCCGGTCAACCGGAAAGCTGCCGTTTTTTTATGCATAAAAAAAGAGCATTGCATTGAAATGGGGCTCTCCACACTCTCCCTACAGAGCGATTTATTGAATACAACATATTGTAAATATTATTAAAATACAGTTGGCACGCTATGTGCTAAATAATGTGAAAATACAACTCTACAGAACATGCAGCGATAAGAGCTATCAGCCGGGTGTTCAAAATCAACGATGAAAAGGAGAGGGACAATGAAATTCGGAAAAATCATGGCAACAGCAGCAGCAATGGTAGCATTGGCAAGCAGCGGAGCAATGGCATTACCAACCGGACAAATCTGGATTCCGTCAACTGATGCAAAAGGTTTTAAAGAGGTAACTGTCAACGTGATTAATGTTGCCAGGTTTTCTTCAAAAGCAGATGCAGGTGCAAATTCATACGATGTGGGTGTTGTTGCCGGTGTTCTTCCATTTGAAGCAGTCAAAATGGAAATTGGTGTTGATTATCTGACAACCGGTGGTAAAGCGGGCTTCGAATATGCTGACTCTCACCCATTTCTTTTTAATGCCAAATTGGCAACAGCAGAAGATGCCGGTTTCAAAGGAATGCCTTCATTTGCAGTCGGTGCATACAATCTTGGCACTTATGATAAACCGGAAGTTGGACTGTCAACTCGTCAAAACATCACCTACGGTCTGGTTGCAAAAACTCTTCCTGTCATAGGTCGTGTTTCTGCGGGTGGTTATATTGGCGCGAAGCGGGCTCTCGCTAACGGAACCAATACGATTTCCAGCAATATGAACAGTGGAATTATGGCTTCTCTTGATCGCAGCATCCCTGAAATTTCAGACAAACTTTGGATGGCTGTTGACTATATGAGCGGAAATAACGGCAATGGTCAGGTCGGCGTAGGCGCTTCCTGGGCATTTAACAAACAAGTTACTGTGTTAGCCGGTCTCCAGGTTTTCAACCCATTCTACAAACCAACCGGTGGCGAGTCACTTCCTGGTGGCAAGCCTGCATTTACCACACAGCTCTTTATAAATTTCTAGGCTGTCCCTCCTTCAATTCGGGGGTTGGGTGCCACCCACCCCCGGCATTTTTTGAAGGTAGTTTTCATAGAACTTAACGCACACAAGGAGGTCTGCACCATGAAAATGATCGAAGCAATCATAAAGCCGTTTAAACTTGATGAAGTAAAGGATGCCCTGAATGATATCGGCATCGAAGGTATAACCGTTAGTGAAGTGAAAGGTTTTGGGCGTCAAAAAGGACATACCGAACTGTACCGTGGTGCAGAGTATGTCGTTGATTTTATCCCGAAAATCAAACTGGAAGTAGCGGTAAGCGATGAGCTGGTAAACAAGGTAGTTGAAACGATTCAAAACAGCGCTAAAACTGGAAGAATCGGCGATGGCAAAATTTTTGTCATAGCACTTGAAGAAGCGGTCCGCATCAGAACCGGTGAAACCGGTGCAGAGGCAATCTAGCAGGACTTACAAAAAAACGGAGGTTATCTGTATGAAACTCAAACTATTTTTTGCATCAATGATGCTCATTATTTTGGCAGGAGTCGTTCCAATGGTCGCCATGGCTGAAGAAAAGAAAGATTCAGCCCCAGCTCTCTCTGCACCGGCAACAACTCCGGCGGCTGATGCCGTAAAACCTGTGGAACCTGTTGCCGCCATCGCAACTCCTGCTCCTGCTGCCACACCGGCAGCGCCAGCAACTCCGCCGGATGTCAAACCTGTTCTCAATACCGGCGACACAGCATGGATGCTGGTTTCTTCAGCGCTTGTTCTGCT
>Ga0172367_10001290_pt1 | contig 36942 bp, 22 predicted proteins | sample Lak10m_FD_114542 | JGI IMG/M metagenome (GOLD analysis project Ga0172367, IMG submission 114542) | Freshwater microbial communities from Kabuno Bay, South-Kivu, Congo - kab_022012_10m | ecosystem: Environmental > Aquatic > Freshwater > Lake | place: Democratic Republic of the Congo: South-Kivu... | reverse complement strand
CAACACAATCAGCACTGTTCTAAACAAAAAGAGGAAAGAAGTCTTTGACGCAATTCTTTCATTTCTCATTCTGCATTCTACATTTAACAGATATCCATTCTTGCAATGGAATTGCATAATTAAAAATCCTTCGTTTCGAGTAAATTACACAAAACGGAGGAAGACCATGTATATTTTTCAAGTTCATCACTATATCAAACCTGAAGGCATCGAAGCCTATAAAGCTGTCACATTGGAGAACGCGCAGAAGACGCGCTTGGAGCCCGGTGTATTACGCTTTGAATTCTTTCAAGATACGGCTGACCCAACCCACTTCAGTCTCTTTGAAGTCTACGCCGATGTGGCGGCACGGGATGCCCACCTTGAAACCGAGCATTTTCTAAAATGGAAAGATGTATACCTCGCCACGCAAGCGCGTAAAGGCGAGGGGCATGAATTTACGGCGATCTATCCAGAAGAAGGGGAATGGAAAAAAGTTTAACGAGCCAGTTCAACCACAAGCGTATCGAGAGCCAGGTCTAATGTGATCTGGCTTGTTTTTACCTGCTCATCAATTTGCAGCAAACGATGGTAAATGCCCTCAAGCGCTTCCATTGAAAACCGGTTCGCCTGTCCGGCGGTTTTCTCTGCCACAAACGGGTGAACGGATAGCGCCCGCGCCACGTCGTCCTTGTTACCGCGCGCATCCAAAATCTCTCTTGCCTGAATCAACAAACGGAACTGGCGCACCACCATGCCCCACAGTGAGAACGCCTCTTCATTTTCCAAAAGCCGATGCAATAATTTTTGCGCCTTTTGAGCATTGCCCTGTGATAAGGCATCGACGAAGTCGAATACGCTTTGCTGAGATGTGACAATGCAAACCGCTTCAACATCCGACCCGCGAACGGGTCGCTCCCAGTTGACATATGCCAGCAGCTTTGAGATTTCCATGCCCGCCTGACGGGTATCCACGCCGACCATTTCCGCGAGTTTGGCGGCGGCAGGCGGCTCGATCTGCCCGCCTTGATTCTTTGCTTCGTTGATGATCCAACCCGGCATGTCGCGCTGTTGCGGCAGGAAGAAAGGCTGCGAACGGACTTGCGGTTTTTTCTTCTCGCCCCATTTCACCAGCCAGTGCTTTTCTGCGTCTTTTGGTTTTTCAACCGTATCGTATAAAACCACTTTCGCTGTGTCTGGCGCTTTTTCTAAAAATTCCAAAAACTTTTTGCGGGTATCGGGCTTGCTGAATTTTGCAGACGGATAGGCGATGAAAACCAACCGCTTCGGCGCGAGGAACGGCATGGCGTTGACCGCGTTGTTGAGGTCGTTCTCGGTCATGGAGCGCGCTTCGAGACGAGTCGTGTTCATGTCCGCGGTGGTGGGGTCAGTGAAGTCAGACTCAAAGTCTTTGAGCTTGCGAGTGATGGCAAATTCGTCGTTGCCGTAGAGGAGGAAGATGGTTGGCATGGGAATTTATATGTCATTGCGAGGAGGGTGCTTTTCCCGACGAAGCAATCCCCTTGTAACAGGAGGCTGCTTCGTTCCTCGCAGCGACATGATTTATTTGGTGATGACTCGATGCACACCCTTGCGAACGGGCACAATATCCACGATCTGCAAGTTGCCAAGGTTTGCTTCGGTGGTGACGTATTTTTGGAGCCACGGTCCGAGTGGACGGCTGAGTTGGTAGCCAAGGATGGCGAGCAGCAATGCCAACGGCACGAGCATGAGACGCCACAGCGTAGACTTGGTCCCTCGAAGCGGGAACCAGGCAAAGGTCCCGGCAAGAAGCGCAGTGGTCGCCATATTGGTTCCGCAACCCGGATGGACGGCGAGTCCGCTTTCACCGGCATTGAGTCGTGTGTGTGCATCCTGCACTGATTCCCAAATTTGTTCGGTGGTGAGATCGCCTAAAAGGAAAAAGCCGGTGGGGTTGGAGTGACCTGCCATGCGCTTGCCCGGGTGTTTGCGTGCAAGCAAGTGAATGGTGGCATGTTCGAGCGCATGATTGCGGCGGGTTTCGAGAATGAGGGGAAGGTCGAGGATCATGAGTTGATTATACGTTATACAATATGCTCTCGGCGGCGTCCTCGCCGCCGGGGACGGCGGCTTGAGCGATGATTGGTGAGTCGTAAATCTTCTCGAGCAACTCAAGGAATTCAGCAGACGGTCGCGAACGTAAAATTTCGCGGCGTTCGTCGCGGGTGAGGTGATTCATCATCACGTATTGCACGGCGTTCTTGCGGAAGAGGCGTGAGCCGTCCTCGTCGCCGTAGAATTCCACGCTGCGGGCAAGGTGTTTGCGGATGGTTTCTTTGACCAGCTCCGGCGGTACTTGATCGCGGTCGAGGCGTGAGAAGATCCACGGGTTGGGGATGGCGCCGCGCCCGATCATGACTGCATCGACATTGGTGTGCGCTTTCATGCGGTCAATATCGGCGACGGTTTTCACATCGCCGCTGCCAATGACGGGAATTTTCACCAGTGATTTCACTTCGGCGATGGCGTCCCAATCGGCGTTACCTGCATAGCGTTGTTCCTTGGTGCGCCCGTGGACGGCAATAAGCGAGCCACCTTCTTCTTCTACGATACGGGCAATCAGCTTGTAGTTTTTGCAACGATCCCAACCGAGGCGAATCTTGCCCGTCACCGGCACGCGCAGATGTTTGACCAGTTTGCGAAACGTGCGTGCAATTTTGAGCGGAGTGGGCATCATGCCTACGCCTGCTCCGCGCTCTGCAATGGTCTTGGCAGGGCAGCCCATGTTGAGGTCGATCACATCGGGGTTATTCTCTTGAATTTTCAGCGCGGCTTGCAGGATGAGGTCGGAGTCATCGCCGTAGACTTGAAATGTGATGGGACGTTCCGGCTCGGTAAAGTACATGCGTTTGGCGGGCTGTTTGGATTTGCTAAGTATCTTCTCCACCTTGATGAATTCGGTGTAACTCATGGCTGAACCCAATTCACGGCAGATCGAGCGAAAGGGCCAGTCCGAATATCCATCCATGGGTGCGAGAATGGTGTCGCCATAAATGGGCAGGTCACGAATGTAGAAGTTGGGTGTCTTGCTATCGGTCATAAGTTTGGAAAGTATAACAAATTATTTTCCCCGTTTATTTAGGTGACAGTCACTTTGCCCGCTCCGCTTCGCTACGGGATGCTTCGCAAAAGTGACTGTCACCTTTTTTTCTTACACCGCTTGCTTCTTCCACAACTCCAAAAAGTGCTTGCGGAACTTGCTCACCTTCGGCGCGACGACCGCCATGCAGTACGGTTGGTTCGGGTTGTTCGCAAAATATTCCTGGTGATAATCTTCAGCGATATAGAAATCCTTGAGCGGCTCCACCTCGGTGACGATGCGGCTGCTCCAAACCTTCTGCGCCTCCAACTCACGGATGGTTTGCTCTGCAATTTCTTTTTGCTCCGGCGTGTGATAGTAAATGCCAGAGCGGTACTGTGTGCCCGTATCCGCGCCCTGACGGTTCAATGTAGTTGGGTCGTGGATAACAAAGAAGATGTTGATCAGATCACGAAACGTAATGACAGACGGGTCGAACTTGATCTGCACAACTTCGGCATGACCCGTATCGCCGTTGCAAACGGCGCGATAACTCGGGTTCTTCACATGTCCATTGGCGTAGCCTGACTCAACAGATAAAACACCTTTCACTTCATCATAAACAGCTTCCAAACACCAGAAACATCCCCCAGCCAGCGTAACCGTTTCAAAATTCGTATTCATAATAATTTCTCCTTTTTACCCTGTTTCAACAGGGTTCCATGGATAAGACGCGGTGTACCGCCAAAAAATTCTTAACAAAGGATTACAAAAAAGCCCGCCTCAAAAAGCGGACTTTTGAACTGCTTGCACAACCCAAACTTTTATCTCGTCCCTGAAACGGTCACGAGTCCACTCGTCACCTTGGCGCTGACCAAATTCAGACCGGGGGCATTTGTGTTGATGGCATCTGTCAGAGCCTGATTCAACCAGGTTTCTATTTGAGCGATCAAAATACCCGGAACCTCCTGCTGCCCGATCTGCACCGATTCTAATTTGAGGTGAGGCTGCTGATTTCCACTTACCTGCAACTCGCCAACGATCAGCGCCGATGTAGAATTTTCATTCCCCACCACCATGCCCCACACTTGTACACTGCCATCGCGCAAATAGACTTGCACATCGCTCAAAGGCAGGTCTGGGCTGTTTTTCATTTCCAGGGCAAGCCAGGAGGTGATCTCCTGTTCGGTGAGGGTGACTGTGCTCATGGAGCCCGGCTGGGGCAGCCCATTTTGCAGTTTTACCCTGGCTGAATCCCCCACGGAATCCGAGGTGACGATAGGGTCGCCGGGGCGTTCGGGGGCGCCTTCCATGCCGTCATTGGCGTTATCCACAGCGAATGCGAGCAAGGTATCTACCAATGAGGCATACTGCGGGTACATTTTGCTGATCTCTGCCCGGGTTTGCGGAGCAATATCATCGGCGAGGTTGGAACTCTCTGCAACTTCATCGGTTTGCAGGGAAAACACCTGCGCCACAGGCGAGTTGGGGTTGTTACGGGCGATCACATAGGTGGTCGTGCCGAACAACAAGACAAGCACCACAGCGATCACCACGCCGCGCATCATGTTACGCAGCGGATTTAGTTTTGCCTGTGCTTGCGCCTGAGCTTTGATCTGTTTTGGTAATGGGAGAGTGGGGTTAACCGTTGCCTGCACCCGTACAAGCGCCAGTTTGGCTTCTTCGTTGCGCGGGTTGATGGTGAGAATGTGTTTGTAAATCTCAACCTTGCGTTCTTTTTCTTCCACCACTCTGGCAAGCAGCATCCATGCTGGCTCGTCTTCCGGGTAGGCGTTGAGCAGGTCGGCTAGATATTTCTTTGCCAGATCACGGTTTCCGCGTTGGAAGGTGTAATCGGCTTGGGTTAGTAATTCTTGTTTATTCATAGTGAAAGTGTAGGGGCGACTCGCGAGTCGCCCCTACAAGGTTTTATTATAAACTCGGCTCTATAACCGGTTCGCTTGATTTCTCAAGCATGATCTCACCGTCGTCGTCCACTTTCACGGCAATGTTATCACCGTCGGCAAATTCGCCGGAGAGTAGTTTATCAGAAAGCGGGTCTTCAACCTTCATCTGTATCACGCGGCGCAGCGGGCGTGCGCCAAACTCGGAGTCGTAGCCCTGTTCGGCGAGCAGGTTCAAGGCTTCTTCCGCAGCGACCAGGCTCAGGTCATGTTCTTTGATGCGTTCGGCGACCTTCGCCAATTCCAAACGGACGATCTTGCCGATATCCTCTTTGTTGAGCGCCCGGAAGATGACGACTGCATCCACACGGTTGATGAACTCGGGGCGGAAGGCGCGCTTGAGCGATTCGCTCAACTTCTTGCGCATGTCTTCATACGAGAGTTTCTCTTCGGTGGCTTCATCACGTTTGAGCGCAAAACCGAGATTCGACTGGCGTTTGATCACATCGGCGCCAATGTTGGAGGTCATCACAATGATGGCGTTGCGGAAATCCACTTTGCGTCCCTTGGCGTCGCTGAGCTGACCTTCTTCCATGATCTGCAACAGCATGTTGTGAACTTCGGGATGCGCCTTCTCAATTTCGTCGAAGACGATGATGGAGTACGGGCGGCGGCGCAGCGCTTCGGTAAGCTGACCGGCATCTTCGTAGCCGACGTATCCGGGAGGGGCGCCGACCAAACGGGAAGCGGTGTGGCGTTCCATGAATTCAGACATATCCAACTGCACGGCGGCATCTTCGCTGCCGAACATGAATTTGGCAAGCGCTTTGGTCAATTCCGTTTTACCAACACCGGTGGGTCCGAGGAACATGAAGGAGCCAATCGGTCGGCGCGGATTTTTCAAACCGGCACGGGCACGGCGCACGGCGCGTGAGATGGCAATGATGGCATCTTCCTGCCCAACGATGGCTTGACGCAGATCGTCTTCCATTTTGAGCAAGCGTTGTGATTCTTCTTCGGTGAGCTGCATGAGCGGAACGCCCGTCCACATGGAGACGACTTCGGCGATATCTTCCGCTGAAACCACGGGGCTGGTGGCGCGATCCCAGCCGGTGCGCAGGCGTTCGATCTGCTGGCTGAGGTCGGTTTCGCGTTCTTCCCATTCACGCACATCTTCGGTGTTGCCTTCTTCGTTGGCAAGTGAACGGTTCTGGCGGGCTTGGCGCAACTGGCTGAAAAGGTCTTTCGCCTGTTTTGCGGCGGGGCTTTTGTACATGCGCACACGCGAAGAGGATTCGTCGATCAAGTCGATGGCTTTATCCGGCAGGAAGCGTTCGGTCACGTAGCGGGTGGAAAGGTGCGCGGCAGCTTTGAGCGCTTCATCAGAAATCACCAAATGGTGATGCTCTTCGTAGGCATTGCGAATGCCCTTGAGAATTTCAATCGTCTCTTCTTCTGAGGGTTCATCCACCTGCACAGGTTGGAAGCGGCGTTCGAGCGCGGCATCTGACTCAATGTGCTTGCGGTATTCTTCGAGCGTGGTTGCGCCGATGACTTGCAACTCTCCGCGTGAAAGTGCCGGTTTGAGAATATTGGCGGCATCGACGGAAGAGCCAGCGGCTCCTGCCCCGACGAGCATATGAACTTCATCTATGAACAGGATCGCGCCTGATTGCTTCAACTCATCTATGATGCGTTTGAGGCGTTCTTCAAACTGACCGCGATACATCGTTCCCGCCACAAGCGAACCGACATCCAATTGGAGCAGGCGTTTGTTCATGAGCGGGGCGGGTACATCGCCATCGATGATGCGTTGGGCGAGCCCTTCCACAATGGCGGTCTTGCCCACACCGGGTTCACCGATGAGGGCGGGATTGTTCTTTGTACGGCGCGCCAAAATTTGAATAACGCGTTCGATTTCCATTTGGCGTCCAATGACCGGGTCGAGTTTCTTTTCCTCGGCTTTGGAGGTCAGGTCGCTGGCGAGTTGATCGACGAGCGGGGTCTTGGGGTTGTTGCCCGGTGCGCCTTTGCCTTGCTGAGGTCCGCCAGCGGGTGTAGCCGCTGTGGAGGATGGCGAGGACGACTCATTCAACACGCGGCGGGTTTGGCGGCGGATCTGGTCTGGGGTTACGCCAAGGCGGCGCAGGGCTTCGAGTGCGGTGGAATCCACGCGCACCAGCCCAAGCAAGATATGCTCGGTGCCAATGTAATGATGACCAAGGCGACGTGCCTCGTCTACGGCGAATTCCAAAACCTGTTGGGTTTCGGGCGCCAGTTCAATTCGGTTGGGGTCAAAGTTTGGGTTGCCGGTGGTGATCCGTCCGATCACCTCACGCACACGGTCAGAGGACATGCCCAGTTCACGCAGCACACGTCCTGCTACGCCGCCTTCCTCATCCATTAATCCGAGGAGGAGGTGCTCGGTTCCAATGCTATTTTGGCGGGCGCGTTCTGCCTCTTGATGGGCGAGGCTAAGTACACGCCGTGCTCGCTGTGTAAAACGTTCCATTCCAGCCATGATTTTTCTCCTAAATACCTTGTGGGAATTCTACCAAAAAGAAAAAATCCCGTTGTAGGAAAAAGGTTAGAGTTTCCTTACCAGAATAGGGGATATTGAGAGTTTTAGGCGTTAAAGGCAACGATTTGTATAAAACCCATACTTTTGTATAGGTTATTTTGCCCCAAAAATGACACAGGTTCTGCGTCATTTTTGGGGAGTGTCTAATATCAAAGATCAAGGAATGTCATTGCGAGCCCGGTAGGGTGAAGCAATCCTGGAATGTAGGAGGAGATTGCTTCGTCGGGCTACTGCCCTCCTCGCAACGACATCTTCTGGTATGTCTGGTGTTAGACGCTCCCGCTTTTGGAATACTACCCTGTATTTCTTAATCCTGCTGCAATGCCGTTGATGGTTAACGCCATGATCTCGCGCAAGGGTTTGGCTTCTTCTCCATCGGGGTTGGGCAATGCCCGCAAACGCTGCAGGGTTTCCACTTGAATGTAATTCAATGGGTCTACATAGGGGTTGCGAAGTTGTACCGCTTGCTGGGTCGTTGCTTCCAATTCAAGCAGAGATGTATGCCTGCTGACCTTTAAGACCAGGTCACGCGTCTGTTCGTATTCAGAGCGAATGGAATTAAAAATTTTGCTTCCTAATTTCTTATCGGGAACCAGGCTCACATACAGCGCGGAGATATCCATGTCTGCTTTGAGTAGGGAAATCTCTGAGTTGTTTAACAAGGTTTGGAAGAAGAGCCAGCCATCGTACATTTCTTGTAGAAGCGCAGCGTCATCCACTGCGGCAAGACCTGCGCCAAGGCTGTACCAGCTTGGCAGGTTAAACCGGCTTTGCATCCAAGAGAAGACCCATGGAATGGCGCGGATCTGATTCACTGCGCCAGCTTTGGCGCGAGAGGCGGGGCGTGAGCCGATTTGCAGGCGTTTGATTTCATCCAGCGGGGTGGCGGCTTCCCAAAATTGAATGAAGCCGGGGGTTTCGTAGACGAGTGAGCGATATGCCCGAAAACCCGCGTTGGAGATCGTTTCTATTGTCTGACGCCATTTGGCGGGGATGGGTTCTGCCTTGTGCGGCGCCGATGCAAGAATGACCGCGCTTGCGATCTGTTCAAGGTGGCGGTGCGCCAAACCTGGGTTTGAATACCGTGAGGTGATGATCTCTCCCTGCTCGGTTACGCGGAAACGCCCGTTGATGCTGCCGGTAGGCTGGGCGCGAATGGCGTTGTTTGCAGGTCCACCGCCGCGGGCGATCGTGCCGCCGCGCCCGTGGAAGATGGTTAGTTTGACCTTGTGTTTAGCGGCAGTTTTGGTGATCTCTTCCTGTGCCTGATACAAAGACCAGTTTGCCATGACGTAGCCGCCGTCTTTGTTGCTGTCGGAGTAGCCGATCATGACCATTTGTGTATTCCCAAGGGATTCCAAATGTTTGCGGTAGTACCCTGAGGTAAATAGCTGTTCGAGGATCTTTGGCGCATCTTTTAGATCTTGCACCGATTCAAAAAGCGGGGCAATGGGCGGCAGTTGTTTTGCGCCTGCCCATTTCGCAAGCAGGAGGACCGTGAGCACATCGGCGGCGGCGTGGGTCATTGAAATGACGATCGGACCGAGCAGGTCGCTTCCGTAGAGTTCTTTTGTTCGGCTGATGAGTTGGAATAAAGCCCAGGTTTCAGCGGTATCTGAAGTGACGCCCGGGTGTTTGGAGAGGTTGGGCGCGGGGTTATTCAAGAGTCGGTTCAAGAGGGTGGCGCGTTCTTCATCTGGTAAGTTTTCAAAATCTTTTTCGATGTTGAGGGCGCGTAATATCTCGCTGAGTGCGGCGTTGAAGCGGCTGGAGTCTTCGCGGATGTCGAGGTGGGCGGCGTGCAAACCAAAAATTTCGACCTTGTGAATAACGGTCTGGAGTTCGTCACCCACCAGGCTTTTCGGCATGGCAGAGGCAATGATCCGCAATGGTTCCAGCAGGTCGTTCACGTTCAGCCTGGATTGGTGGGTATGTTCGCCCAGCAGGTGACGGGTCATGCCATCTTTCGAGGCTTCTGCAAGATCGTTCACCAATAACGAAAGTACCAGGCGGTAGGGTTCATTTGAGTAGCGCTGCTCAATATAGGAGACGTGTTCAGGAAATGGGCGGCGCTTTTCGATCCATGCCAACAAGGCTGGGGGCGGGGCAATACGGTTCGAGCTGACGCTGAGTTGACGCCCAAGCTCGTGCAACTCTCGGCGCAGGTTTTCTACTACAAGCCCACGATGCAGGCGCAGCGTCTCTGCGGTGATGTGTGATTTGACAAAGGGGTTGCCGTCTCTATCGCCGCCGATCCACGAAGCGAGTTTCAACCATCGCTGCGGAGGAGAGACGCTGGGGTAATATTTTTCGAGCGCATCTTCAAGGTCACGGTAAAGCACAGGCAGGGTGTTCCAGAAAAAGGAATCGACATAATACATGCCTGTGCGCACCTCATCTGCCACGGTTAGTTTTTCGGCGCGCACACGGTCGGTGAGCCAGAGCGCAGAGATGACGGCACGCAGCGCATGAATGGTGGCTTGCCGTTCACGCGGATAATTCTCGTTTTGACCGAGTTCATTCAGCAGGGCGGTGATTCGTTCTGTTTTGGAGAGGATCGTGCGCCGCCGCGCTTCAGTTGGATGAGCGGTGAGCACCAGCTCGATGGATAGGTTCTCCATCAACGCTGCGATTTGCACTGGTGTTACGCCCTGGCTTTTGAGAATCGCAAAGGCTTCACCAATCGACTCGTTGTTGGATTCGGGGAACACTTCAGCTTCACGTTGACGGAGTATTTGCACACGGTGATCTTCTTCCACAAGATTTACGAGATCAAAATAGGCGGCAAATGAAGCAGCCAGAACCCGCGCATCTTTGATGGAAAGGGCGGAAATATTTTGCTGCAAATTTTGGGCAGCCTGTTCATCTCCGTTTCGGCGTTCGCGGGCAAGCGCCCGAATGTGTTCTTCTTTTTCAAACAATTCTGGAGATTCAAGCTCGGAGATCACCTTGCCAAGCAGGTCTCCGAGTAGGTGAATTTTTTGTGAAATATCCATAACAACCTCGTCCATTCATCATACACAGGTCAAATATATGGGTGTAACAACCCCATGAACACAAAGACGGCACGTACTATTCTTTGTCGCCTCTAAATTGTGTTTCGTATAACTGGCTATAGATCCCGCCGGTCTTGATCAATTCTTCATGAGTGCCGCGTTCCACGATCCTGCCGCGATCCATAACGAGGATAACATCTGCCGCAAGGATTGTAGACAGGCGGTGGGCGATCACGATGCTGGTGCGCCCTGCCATGACTCGCTTCAACGCTTCTTGAATTAATGATTCAGATTCGCTATCGAGTGAGCTGGTGGCTTCATCCAGAACAAGGATGCGCGGATTCTTGAGAATGACACGCGCAAGGGCAATGCGTTGTTTTTCGCCGCCGCTGAGTCTGTATCCGCGTTCGCCGACGATGGTGTCGTAACCTTCAGAGAGGTCCATGATAAAGGCGTGGATGTTGGCTGCTTTGGCGGCGGCTTCTATTTCAGCCTGGGTTGCATCGGGTTTGGCGTAGGTCAGGTTTGTGCGGATGCTGTCATGAAAGAGGTATGTCTCTTGTGTGACCATGCCGATGGAATGTGAAAGCGATTCGAGTGTCACTTCTTTTAAATTGCGACCGTCAATTTTTATATCCCCTTCGGTTGGGTCGTACAGGCGCGGGATGAGGTAGGTGATGGTGGTCTTGCCTGCGCCCGATGGACCGACAAGTGCAACCAATTGCCCGGGGCGGGCGGTGAAGGAGATTCCGCTCAGGGCGATATCTCTGGCTTGAGAGGCTGCGCCCGCTTCGGCGGAGTCTGAGGCGGTGTTCTGAGTCTGTTGAAGGGCGCTTCTTTCCACCCGTCGTTTGATGCTTGATGCGTCGGCATTTCCTCCGCTGAGAACGGCTGTCACATTTTCCACCTTGCCATAGCGTTTTACATCTTTGAGCAAGATCGATTCGTCCACCTTGTAATTGAAGGTGACATTTTCAAATTGCAATTCACCTCGCACATCTTTCAACTCGACGGCATTCTCTTTTTCGGCAATGTCTTGCGGAAGGTCAATGACTTCGAAGACTCGTTCAAAGCTGACCATGCTGGTTGAAAAATCCACCGGCGCGCTGACAAGCCCCTGAAGCGAACCATAGAGTTGCCCAAGGTATGAACCAAAAGCGACGATGGTCCCCACTGTGAACACATCGGTGATGACAAAGTAACCACCAAGCCCATATACAAGCGCTGTGCCCACGGCTGTGACCAGACCAAAGATGACGAAAAAGGATGAGCCGATGACCGCGCGTTTTATACCAATATCGCGGACGTTCGCGGCGCGTTCTCGAAAACGTTTTTCTTCTTCACGGGTGCGCCCAAAAAGTTTTACAAGCAGTGCGCCGCCAATGTTGAGGGTTTCGTTCATGTGGGCATTCATCTGCGCGTTGATATCCATTGCTTCGCGGGCAATATCGCGCAGGACGCCGCCAATACGCTGGGCGGTGACGATGAACAGCGGCAGGATGAGCACACTGATGATGGTGAGCCGCCACTCAAGGGAGATCATCACAATAAGCAAAGCAACCGTTTGAATGAAATTGGTGACAATATTGACGATGGTGTTGCTGATGGCATTTTGCGCACCCACCACGTCGCTATTGAGACGCGACATCAATTCACCGGTTTTTGTGTTGGTAAAGAAACGCAAAGACATGCGCTGTAAATGTGAGAAGAGTGTGGAGCGCAGGTCGTAGATCACGCCTTCTCCCACTGTGGAGTTGAGGCGTCTTTGAATGACGCTGATGCCGCCATTGAGCGCCGGAATAAAAAGCAAAGATACGCCCAGCAAGATAAGCCGCTGCGTATCTTTGGCGGGCAGAACCACATCGATCATATTGCGAAAGATCAGCGGAGTGAGCAGGGATAAACCGGTGCTCAACAAAATGGTTGTGAGCATCCCTGCAATATGCCGCCAATAGGGTCTGGCATACGCAAGGACGCGCAACAAAAGAGCCCGTGTTACTTTGGGCTTTTCATCGCCCTGCCGCATCGACATCCACCAACCGTATCCGTGCATAAAATCATCTCCGAATTTTTTCAGGTAACTATAAAGCCTTCAATGGAATGAATCAACTGGAAAAAGGACGGGGGGATGCCTGCGTCAAAATAACTTGAAAAAATTAAAAAGCCAAAAGGCTTAACGCGCTTTTTGCATTCAGATTTTAAGGCTTTGAGAAAGCCGTGGTGACGATGGTTTTCGTAATTGACTCAGGGTATCCTCCATGCTATTATCGCTCCGCAATTATTTTTTCTTTATTTTGAAGGAGCACCATGAGTTTTGAATTTATTCTTCGTATTATTGGCATGATCACATTAGGGGTAGCCGGGGGTTTTTGGGGGTTTGAAGTAGCGCAATACACTCCCGAAGATGCAGTTCGCACCACCCTTATTTTCAGCCTGGTCGGCGCATTGACGGGTTTGATCTTAACCCCATATTTCACCACCCGCCCTGCGCGAGCGCTCCGTTCCCTGCTGGGGCGCATGTCTGCCGAGAGCCTGTTTGCCGGTCTAACCGGTCTTGTGGTCGGATTATTGATCGCGGCGCTGCTGGCATTTCCGCTTTCCATGTTGCCGCAACCCTTTAGCCAAATACTGCCTTTCGTCGGTGTTTTAATTTTTTCATACTTCGGCGTCTCTCTGTTCGTGATGCGGCAAGGCGATATTATGGGGCTGCTCAGCGTTCTAAGCGGACGCACCGAAGGCGGGGGATCATCCTCCTGGACAAACCTAAATCGCAATATCCTGCTCGATACCAGCGTCATCATCGATGGGCGCGTGGGCGATATTGCCAAAACCGGTTTCCTACCCGGAACCCTGCTCATCCCCCGCTTTGTTTTGAACGAACTGCAATACATCGCAGATTCTCCCGATGGGATGCGCCGTCAACGTGGGCGGCGCGGCATGGAAGTGCTGGCAGAACTGCAAAAACTTCCGAACATTCTCGTCCGCATCTCAGATATTAATGTAGACGGCGTCCGCGAAGTGGATGACAAACTGGTCGTGCTTGGCAAACAGCTTAAATGCCCCGTACTCACCAACGATTACAACCTCAACCGCGTGGCTGAACTGCAAGGCGTTACCGTGCTCAACATCAACGAACTGGCAAACGCGGTCAAATCGGTTGTCCTGCCGGGCGAATTGCTCCGCATCAACATCATGCAGGAAGGCAAGGAACACGGGCAAGGCGTAGGCTACATGGATGATGGAACCATGGTCGTCGTCGAAAACGGACGCGACTACATCGGCGAATACATGGAAGTGAACATCACCAAAGTCCTGCAAACCGCCGCCGGTCGCATGATCTTCGGGCGGGTGGAAGAAGAGAACGGACGAAAAGCCAAAAGCAAGTGACCAGTAAACAGTAAGCAGGGCGTCGAGAGGCGTCCTGCTTTTTTTTGCAGAAGAACAGACCGCCGACAGCAGACCGCGGTCTGTGGTCGACGGTCTGCCGTCTGGGGTAAAATACACCCGCTTACAAAAATCCTTTTGTGACCTTATGGTAAATAAAATGCTGAAAATCTACAACACCCTCTCCCGCAAAACCGAAGAATTCCAGACCCTTGAACCCGGCAAAGTACGCATGTACGTCTGTGGTGTCACGGTCTATAACGACGCCCACGTTGGGCACGCCATGTCTGCCATCGTTTTCGATATCGTCCGCCGTTACCTCGAATATCGCGGATACGCCGTCAAACACGTCATGAACTACACCGATGTAGACGATAAGATTATCAACCGCGCCAACCAACTCGGCGAAGACCCGCTCAAACTTTCGGCGCGTTACATCGCAGATTATGCCGCCGACCTCAAGAGCCTCAACGTCCTGCCTGCCACCTCCAACCCGCAGGTCAGCACCACCATGCCGCTCATCATTCAATTCATCGAAGGGCTCATCCAAAAAGGTCACGCCTACGCCGCATCGAATGGTGATGTCTACTTCCGCGTGAACAGCGACGACGATTACGGTCGCCTCTCAGGTCGCAAGCTCGAAGACATGCAAGCCGGTGCGCGCATCGAAGTGGGTGAAGCCAAAGACCATCCCATGGACTTCGCACTCTGGAAAGCCGCAAAACCGGGTGAAATCTCATGGGATAGCCCCTGGGGCAAAGGTCGCCCTGGCTGGCACATCGAATGCTCCGCCATGAACCTCGCCGAACTCGGCGAACAGATCGACATCCACGGCGGCGGCAACGACCTGATCTTCCCGCACCACGAAAACGAAATCGCCCAAAGCGAATGCTACACCGGCAAAGAATTCTCGCGCTATTGGATCCACAACGGCATGTTGCAACTCGGCGGCGAGAAAATGTCCAAGTCTTTGGGCAACATCATCAGCATCAAAGAATTCCTCTCCAAACGCTCTTCAGATGTGATGCGCATGTTGGTTTTGAATGGGACGTATCGCGCCCCGCTCATGTTCAATGACGAGACTCTCGACGCTGCCGAACGAAACGTCGAGCGCCTCAAATCCGCGCTCAAACCTGCCTCCCCCTCAGCAAGCGGACTCTCCGCTGATACCTTATCCGCTTCGATCGAATCCGCCACCGCCAACTTCACCGAAGCCATGGACAACGACTTCAACACCGCCGGAGCCGTCGCTGCGTTATTTGAACTCTCCAAGTCCATCAACACCGCCCGCGATAACGGCGCGACAGCTGACCAACTCAAGCCCGCACAAGAGACTTTCAAACAATTGGCTGGCGTGCTCGGTTTGAAACTCGAAGAGAAAAAAGGCTCCAGCGAAAAAGAAGCCGAAGTGGAAGCCCTGATCGCCGAACGCACCCAAGCCCGCAAAGACAAAAACTGGAAGCGCTCCGACGAGATCCGCGACCAGCTCAAAGCGATGGGCGTCACCATCGAAGACAGCAAAGACGGCACCACCTGGAAATGGAGTTAAATAATAAAAAAGGTCACGCACCACGCGTGACCTTTTTTGATACACAATAAACCTATAGCAAAAGTCTCCTGAAGTTTTACTTTCAGCAACGTTACCTGAAGTAGAACTTCAGGAGACAAAATCAATTACCTAAGAGGTTCAATACAGCTTATGTGGACTCTAATATTGAGATAAATTCCTTTGCAGTTCCAAAGCGCTCACTTGAATTTTTTGCCAATGCTTTTTGGATGGCATGAGCGGCATGACGGGATATATCTGGCATGGTTTCGCGAATGTCTGGTGGGGGTGCGTTGAGATGTGCAAGTAATATGGCGCCTGTATCAGGTCGTTCAAATGGGAGTCGTCCGGTCAGCATCTGGTAAGTCATCACCCCGAGGGCATAAATATCGGCGCGCCCATCGACAGAAGCGGAGGCTTGTATCTGTTCAGGTGACATGTAATCGAACGTTCCAAGCATACCGGCGGTATTCGTAATGCGTGTGTGCGCATCTACCATTTTAGCGATACCGAAATCAGTCAACACAGAACGCAATGGTATGGTGGACGAATCAAGCATAATATTCGATGGTTTGATGTCGCGGTGAACAAGTCCCTTTTGATGGGCATAGTCGAGCGCATCAGCAATTCCACGTAGAATACTGACTGTATTTGCAAGTGGGATGCGTTTTTCCTGTTTGAGCAGAGTATTGAGATCAGGACCAGACAGTAATTCCATAACAATAAAATACGAAGTCTTTTCCATGCCAAAGTCCATCACTTTGACAATGTTGGCATGTTCGAGCCGCGAGACGATCTCAGCTTCACGCATAAATCGTTTTTGGAACTGCTCATCGCCTGCCAATGCGGCACGCAAGACTTTGACGGCAACACTTCCCCGCCCATTAGAGTCAGTGGCACGGTAAACCTCTGCCATGCCGCCATGACCGATCAATTTCAGGTTTTGATAAGAGGAAATAGTAATGCCAGTGGAATGCGTATCCGCTTCAGCTCGAATTTCGATGGGTGTTTTCTGGTAATCAACCTGAATCTGGTAGAAGAATTTATCCACAAACCTTTGAAGTTTCTTTCGCAATGGCTGAAAAGTTGCCCCCGCAAAAACAGAAAAAATGACCGCCACAAAAAAGAACTGGTCACTGGAATGCAAACTTCGAAAGGCGGCTGATGCAACAATAAAAACCAACGCGAAGGTCAAAGCCAGCCCAATGGAGAGAATGCCGTACACCAGAGAACGGTTGATCAACAGATCAATATCGAACAAGCGTGTGCGGACAATTGAAATGGCAATGAATAACGGCAGCATCAGGAACATAAATATCCCTGCCAGACGTGAGATCGCATCAAAACTGGTTCGGGCTGTATCCGATGTACTTAATACAGGGAAAAGACCTGCAAACACCTGAAAAATCACAAACCAGAGGAAAGGTCCCATTGTGCCAATGAATATCCAACGGATCTGTTGCTTTTGGGCAAGTGAGGAATACCACGTATATCGAACAATGCCGCTGCCAATCCCAATGAGATACCATGTAACGGCGGCGGCAAAATACAACCCGTTGCCGGTCATCTTCACCCAGTAGATGGGCGAATCAGGAAAGAGGTACATTCCCAGCATGGTGAACACAAGGACCGGAACAAGGAATTTCATCCAACGCATCACAAATTTGCCGGTTGGAAACAGCATTGAGAACAACACCACACCCATATCGCCCATGGCAAGGATCAACCCACCTTGCATCTCATAGCCTGGAGTTTGTGAAATAACGTTAACCAGATTTGTGATACGCGCGCCAAAAACAATAAGAAAAAGGGAAGTAAAAATGGCAAACCAATCGTCAGAACGATTGACAACCAGCATGATCGCAATCACTGAAAAGCCGAACATCAACAACAGGTCCACGCCGTAATCAACGATCATTCTCAGCATGGATGGAATCCCAAATAAGATTTGGGGGATACTTGAACTTTGCAAGGATGAAAATTGCGGGGAAAGAACCGCCCCCAAAACCATGAGTGTGTAAATAACAACAACGCCCCAAATACCCAGCAGCAGCCACCGTAAGGCGGGACGGTTCGTTAGAGAGGTTTCGTGTGTTACAGGTGTGGTAGACATGATTGTCCGGCTGTTTCAATCATAAACCCAAAATACATTGAATTTAATTACCTTTGGTTATTATTTTTGGAAGGTGTACAAGTTCTGATTGTCAGTCCACTTACGTGGAAACTTCGAGAAAGTTGCTGGAGATACGAATACCCCTCCCACCAGCGATTTAGACTTCTGAAGCTCTACTTCAGGTAACACAGCCGAAAATATTTTTTTTCGAAGTGGCGCGCGACTGGACTTAAAACAAAACACACTTGCAAACCAAGTGTGTTTAGCGGAGAGGGCGGGATTCGAACCCGCGACTGGTTTTAAAGCCAGCACTCACTTAGCAGGCGAGCCCATTCAGCCACTCTGGCACCTCCCCATATCAATTTGCAACTGCAAAATTGACGGTTTCTATTGTAATCGTAAATCTGAAATCGTCAAATCTGAAATCACAAGGCGGAGGGAGTGGGATTCGAACCCACGTTGGCTTGCACCAAACATGTTTTCAAGACATGCGCCTTCAGCCGCTCGGCCATCCCTCCATGGGAGCCTCTTTTTGCCCGAGGCGGATGCGATTTTACCATAAGAAGCGGACAAACCATCATTATGGCTGTGCCTGAAAATCTTCGATCCAAAAACCGCTGCAACAATCCCCCACTTTGGGGTTAAGCAAACCCTCGCCAAAGAAAAAGCCGTCTGCATAGTAAGTAATAAACCCATACTGGGGATCAAATTCCACCTTCAACACAGCGTTGGGGGTATGGGTTAGCATAACTTCCAGCATGGTAAAGATGCGATCCATATTGAAATGCCTATAATCGCATAGAAACGCCTCATCCCCCCAGTCAGGGTCAAACCACCTATCGGGCGGCAATGAACGCGGAATGGGGGTCTCCACTGTCAACTCCATAAGTTCCACCTTTACCACTTCACCGCCCTCCACCGTAACTCGCGCAGACGGTTTACAAATGGAACGCTCATCACTACGGATGGAAAACGAATAACTCGTAATACCCGCAGCTTTCCACTGCGCACGCGCTTTGGGGAGCAGCGATTGAATTCGCCAGACATCCACACGATGTTCGGCAACAGAGATCGGGTCATATAAAAGCTGCAATATGACCAAGAAAGCTAAAAAAACAATCCCTAAAAAAAATTGTTTATTTGACATCTTCATTTGAAAAATATAACACAGGCAAAAAAATAAGTGACCGGTTGTAAATCTTTAGAAAACAAATTCTGGGTCTACCATTTTTAACAGGAAACCTTTACCCTTTCGGGCACTTTACCCCATACTCTCTGCATTCTCTTAAGACTATAATCACAATAATGAATAAATACGATGTCATCATCATAGGCGGAGGAGTTGCTGGTCTCACTGCCGCTCTACACCTCGCCGAGCGCGGACTGAAACCGCTCGTGCTCGAAGCGAATGATCATATTGGCGGTCGCCTTGCAGGCTTGCCCGAAACCGAAATCAAAGGAAAAAAATTCCCAGCCGAACATGGGGTGCATGGAATTTGGTCTTCGTATCGCAACCTCAAATTCATGTTTCATCGGCACGGGGTCATGGGTCAACTGCAAACCGCGCAGGACGAGCAGTGGATCTATCGCCTGAACACGCTAAATCTTGTACGCCGCGCCAATATTGGCAGCGCCATTCGCAACAGTATTTTCCCTGCACCTTTCCACTATCTTCAATTATTCCTCTCTCCGCGCTTTTGGGGCATGCTCACCCTGCACGATATGCTTTCGATCTTCAAAGTCTGGTCGGTGATTTCCATGTCCATCGGCATCGACCCATTCATGGAAAACCAGCCAATGGAAGGCTACTCCTTCGGCGGCGCGCTCAAAAAATGGGGACCATCCCTGCGTTCGCTGTTTTTCGGTCTTACCCGCAACGGACTTTCCACCGATCCCGATCAAGTTCCGTTGGCAGGCTTTCTTGGCTTCCTGCGCTTTTACACCGTCATGCGCCGCGATGCATGGGCGTTCGAATATCTTCCAAACGGCGGCGGCGAGGTGTGTGAAAAACTCGCAGCGAAGATTCAAAGTTTGGGTGGGCAGATCCAACTCAACTCACGAGTGAAGCGGTTGGAAAAGGATGAGGCGTGGACTGTGCATTGGGAGCGGGATGGAGTCTCCGGCGTGGATGAAGCTCCCTTCGGCATCCTCGCTTCAGACTCACCCGGGGCTGAAGCGATCATCAAAGGCAGTTTCAACGCTGATGATTTGTTCTTCCCGCATGGCTTGGGTCATGCGGTCATCCGGTTGTGGTATGGCAAGCCGCCCCGCCGCGGACCTGAGGCGGGGATGTTCAGCGGCGATTTTGTGATGCACAATTTCTTCTGGCTGCATCGTATTTATGACTCGTATAAAGTTTGGCACACAGAGACGGGCGGTGCGTGTTTGGAAGTGCATGTGTATGGACCGCCCAGTGTGCTGGCACAGCCCGATGCAGTTTTGTTGACGAACGTCATCACAGATGTGTACCGTGCCTTCCCCGAGTTGAAAGGCAGCCTGCTTGGACAGTTGTTGCAGCGCAATGCGGGCACGCATACTCTACCCTCCATTGGCACGCGCGGAACTCATTTGGGCATCGAAACGCCGTGGGAACATTTATTCTGCGCAGGTGATTGGGTGCGCCATGAAACGCCCGCCTTCTTTTTGGAACGCGCCTGTGTAACGGGGCTTGAATCTGCAAACCATGTATTGCGCGCAAAAGGACTGGATGAATTCCCCATTGAAAGTTACCCCCCACCCGAACCCCTGGCAGCATGGATCGAGAGTTTGATGATGAGAGGTAGAAAGAAAAGAAGGGAAGCAGGTAAGTGAGTCAAAAAGAACTCGGAGTTGCAACTCCGAGTTCTTTTTTTACTTCTTCTTTCCCTTTGCGGGTTTCTTCTTCACAGGTTTAGACGCTTTGCTTTTTGCGCCTTTTTTATTTGATGCTGGTTTTGCCTTTGCTTTTGGAGCCTTTTTAGCAGAAGCTTTTGGGGCTTTCTTCTTTTCACTTTCCGTTTTCCCCTTCGGGGACAATGCTACATAACTATCCAACGCCCAGTCACTGGCTATGGATACGATGCTCTCGCCCGGCTTGACCTCGATGACCACATCACCCTTGGACGATGCGCGTTTTCGCAGACCGGCAGAATCGAGCCGGGTGGACTTGGGCGCACCCTTGGTCATGTGGACGGTTGCGACGTGGTTCGGTTTGCCGCTTGCAATGGCTACAAGCTGTGATTTGCCGGGCAAATCCCACGCCGCTACACCCTTGCCGTAACGACCCTGAACGGGGAAGTCTTTTTCAGAAACACGCTTGGCTTTGCCTTCGTTGGTAAGCATAAAGATATCGCCTGCGGCGGGCAAAATCTCCGCGCCGATCACTTCATCTTTTTCTTCCAACTTCATGCCGTTCACACCGGCGGCGACGAGCCCCATTGGGCGCACGTCATCTTCCTTAAAGCGGATCGCCATGCCGTTTGCGGTGACGAGCAGCACTTCCTTCTTTCCATTTGTAATGCCAACCATGCCAAGTTTGTCGCCTTCGTTGATCTTGACCAACGCAAAGGTTTGCGAAGAAGGACCCGGCAGTTCTGTAATAAGGCTTTTCTTGATCATGCCAAAACGGGTGGCAGTAATGACACAAATCTCTTCGCCGAGCGAAGATTTATTGGACGGCAATGCAAAGACAGCCGCAAGAGCGTCCGAATCACTCAGGGGGGAAACACGGTGCCACGGCACACCCTGGCTGAGTTTATTGGCTTGCGGGATCAAGTGAACAGCAATGGCAGCAGCTTTACCGCGATTGCTCACAAAGTAAACCGTATCTGTAGTGAATGCCTTGACAAGGTAACGCGGAGCATCGTTACCAGAATGGCGCGGCTGTTTTTCATCAGCAGTGCGTGAGACCAACCCATCGTTGGTTACACCGATCCACACAGTTTGCTGCGGCAGCAGCTCGCTGGTGGTGAGCGCCTTGCCGCTTTTTGCGCCTTCCTTCACACTGACGATCTGGGTGCGGCGGCGGTCGCCGTAGGCTTCTTTCACTTTCAGCAATTCTTCCGCCACAAGGTCACGCATCAGTTTTGGGGTTTTCAAAAGTTTGGTCAGGTCTTTGATGACCGCTTCCACTTCCTTGTATTCGGTTTCGATTTTCTTGCGTTCGAGCGCGGCAAGACGGCGCAACTGCATATCAAGGATCGCGGTTGCCTGAATCTCCGTCAGCTTGTAGCGCTTCATTAGTTTTGTCCGAGCCGTCTCAACGTCTGGCGCAGAGCGGATGAGGTTGATGATCTCATCCAGATTTTTCAGCGCGGTCAGATACCCTTCGAGGATGTGCGCCCGTGCCTTTGCCTTATCCAGATCGAATTGCGCGCGCCGCTTAATGACCGTAAGTCTGTGTTCCAAATAGACGCGCAACGCCTGCTTGAGAGTGAGCGTACGCGGTTCGCCATCAACCAATGCCAGCAGGTTGATGCTGAACGTGGTTTGCATGGGAGTGCGTTTGTAAAGGTCACGTAAAACGAAATTGGGGTCAGCGTTCTTGGTCATTTCAATGACGATGCGCATACCCTGACGATCCGATTCGTCACGCAAGTCTGAAAGACCTTCGATGTGACCATCACGCGCCAACTCGGCAATACGCTCAATGAGGCTGGATTTGTTGACCATGTACGGCAGTTCAGAGACGATGATGCGGCTCTTGCCGCGCTCCATCTCTTCGATGTGCGCCTTCGCCTGCACGGTGATACGTCCACGCCCCGAACCATACGCGGATTCAATCCCCGAATCGCCTTGTTCTTCGATGATGAGCCCGCCGGTGGGGAAGTCTGGTCCATGCACGAATTTCATCAACTGTTCCACGTCAATATCGTCCAGCTTTTCCCAGCGCGCAAGCATGAACACAAGGGCATCCACTACTTCGCTTAAATTGTGCGGCGGAATAGACGTCGCCATACCCACGGCAATACCTGTTGCGCCATTTACAAGCAGGTTCGGAATTGCAGCAGGCAGCACGCTCGGCTCTTCGAGCGTATCGTCAAAGTTGGCAGTGAAATCAACTGTATTTTTATTGAGATCGGTCAAAATATCGAGCGCAGCAGAAGTCAGCCTGGCTTCGGTGTAACGCATGGCAGCAGGCGGGTCGCCATCCACCGAGCCGAAGTTTCCCTGACCATCCACCAGCATGGTGCGCATCGAGAAATCCTGTGCAAGGCGAGCCATCGCCTCATACACAGATGAGTCGCCGTGCGGGTGATATTTACCCAACACTTCACCAACAATACGGGCAGACTTTTTATACGGCGAGTCATTACGAATGCCCATATCGTACATCGCATATAAAATACGTCTCTGTACCGGCTTCATGCCGTCACGGGCATCGGGCAATGCGCGAGATACGATGACAGACATGGCGTAATCGAGATACGCCTGCTGCATTTCGCTATCGATATCTATCTTTTTTACGATACCAAGTTCCATGTAAGTTCCTTTGATTCACCATAAAGGACACAAAGTATCACACGTGTGCTTGCGCACAGTGCAAGCAAAGTTTCCTTCGTGTACCTTCGTGCCCTTATTGGTGAAAAATTTGTTCTAAAATCCTGCTTATCTTACGGGCAAAAAAGAGATGCGTCAAGTCATTTTTTCTGTGTGCTCCATAAAAAAACGCACACAAAAAGCGTGTGCGTTTAATTTTTACGTTATGGCGGCTTATTGGTTCAAACTAATTGTTTTTATCGCACAAGGTTCTTGCAAACCATCTGCCGCACATACCTTCACAGTAATTGATATCTTATTATCTTGAAAATTGTAATCAAACCTGGGCCCACTCACCCGCACATCAGTATCTGAGATCGAAATCTGATCATCAAAGCTCATCGGGTTACACGCGATCAATAGCGGAAAGTTATCAGTCGTTGTTGAGCGGGTGGTATTCTTTGTCTTATCCGTCATAACAATACTGACAGACTGTAAAAATGTTTTCCCTGTATTTGCAATGTTTAAATTTAACCAATGCGAACCGTCGCAGGTTTGCTTGCCGCCCAACCTCACCGTGAAATCAATGAAAGGCGCAAGCGTACCCGTAGGCGTGGGCGTACCCCCTTTTTCAACCAGGGGCACAAGGAATTGCGGACCTGTAAGCGTGGCATACTCACCAGTCACCCAGCAATAATCGGTGAATACATATGGGTTGGGAATATACCAATATTGGCTGGTTCCATCCCGCCCAATCACCGGCACCGTAACCCCAGGTACAAGCGACCCCACCACATCATATTCCTTGCCCGGACCCGTACGGCAATTTGTAGGACGCGAAACCGTTAGCTCCACCAAAAACGGCGTCAACGTAGGGGTAGGACCCGCAGTATTCGTAGCGCCCAAAGGAGTATCCGTGAGCGTTGGTGTATCAGAAGGAACACGCTGGGTTATCTGGATCAAGGTTGGGGTATAGGTTGGCGTATCTGTGGGACCCGGCGTAAAGGTACGCGTTGCCGTATCTACCGGAGCAATCGTTGCCGTGGCAACAACCTCTTCACTGAGCGCAACGCCAGGCAACGCACAAGCCAGTGACGCAAAAAGGATCATTGCAATAAAAACGTTGAAACGCTTCATTATCTTCTCCATTGAAACAAACCGATAGAGTTTTGAAATCATACGACGGAGTCGTCCACACGATTATGACACGAAATTAAAGCCGCCAGATCAAATACCCTTTGCCAAGCCATTTTTTATGCAGGTCAATATTAAATCCTTTTTGCGCCAACGCCCCGGCAGCCGCAGAAAACCATTGTTTCAGCCCGAACGTTTTTGCATGGGCGCTCTCCGCCGCCGAACGCTTCCACGCCTCGAAAAAATGAAAAATATTTTCGCCCTTCACCATGCGATGGATGTAATTCTTTGGAAGGATCGTCTGGAACTCCTCGACATCAAAACCGGCATGAAAATTTGTGGAGAAAACCAACGCCTCAAACGACCATTGGGCTGGTTCCACCCTTCGAGCCAGATTCGCCGCCCAAACATTCCCATACGGCGTGGAGGTTCCTTCCACCATTAGACCGCCCGGCAAAATACAGCCAGCAAGCTGCTCGTAAGCAGGGGAAAAATCCTGTTCTTCATATTGACGAAGCACATTGAATGCGCGGATAAGCCGAACTCTTTCGGCAGGGTTCAGCGGCAGGTTAAAACCGCCAAGGCGAAAGAAGGTTTTATCATCGGCGAAAGGCAGGGCGGCTTCCACTCGTTCTTTATCAATTTCCACACCCAGAATTTTTAGATCTAGATTCACACGCCGAAAACGAGAGGCGCTTTCGAGAGTGGTACGCGCATCAAAGCCATAACCGAGGTCAACGAACAGGGAATCAGCGAACAAGCCATCGGTCCGGGTCAGAAGCGATGGCTCATACAGAAGGATGAAGTTATCCACCCGCCTCAAACGGTTATCGGCAGTCTTTCCCCGCGTGGGTTTCCCCATCCGCTTTTTAGTGGTTGAAAGATGCAAAAGCGATTCACCATCCGGTTTTTGTGATGTTCGTTTCATTGGGGTGATTATAAAATACGAATAAAAAAATGCCTCAAACTTTCGTTCGAGGCATTTTCATTTTAGTTAGTCACCCGCGACTGGGGTGTCGGTCTCTTCGGAGGCATCACCTTCAGCGGGCGCTGCTTCCTCAACTTCACTGTCGCCGGTGGTGAAACGTCCGTGAATGAAACCCGTACCCGCCGGAATGAGTTTGCCGATGATGACATTCTCTTTCAAGCCGTAGAGCGGGTCGGTGGTGGAGCCGATGGCTGCGCTCGCCAGCACCTTGATGGTGTGCTGGAAGGACGAAGCGGAGAGGAAGGAATCGGTGCTGAGCGAGGCTTTGGTCACACCGAGCAATACTTCGCTGAAGCGAGCCGGTTGTCTTCCTTCGGCGATAAGCTGTTCATTTATCTTGCGAATTTCAAGGCGGTCAACCACATCGCCAGGCAGGTATTTGCTATCGCCCGGTCGGGTGACCTGCACTTTGCTCAACATTTTGCGGATGATGACCTCAAAGTGTTTGTCGTGAATGTTCTGACCCTGTGAGCGGTACACTTTTTGAACTTCGGTCATCAGGTACATCTGGCAGGCATCGCGTCCCTGAATTTTGAGAATACGGTGCGGGTTGAGTGAACCTTCGGTGAGCGGGGTTCCGGCTTCAACGCGTGTATTGTCGCGAACGAGCAAGCGGGACGTATTGGGAACATCCAGAATGGCTTCTTCGCGCTGTTCGTAGGAGACGATAACCTTGCGGTCTTTCTTTTCCACTGCCACGCGTCCGCCATGCTGCGAAACGATATTTGCCTTATCAAGCGAGGCGAGAATATCGCCAGCCTGCACTTCAGCTTCATCTTTGACGATGATCTTCCAATCTTCGGGGATGGCGTATTCGTCATGCACCATTTCGGCATGTTCGATATGGATCTCGCGCATGTCGGCATATTTTTCAGATTGAAGAATGCGAATCAAGCCGCTGATCTCGGCGACGGTGGCTTCACCCTTGGGCTGCTTGCGCGCCTCGAAGATTTCTTCCACGCGGGGGAGACCTGTGGTGATGTCGCTTGCGCCAGTGGATGCCACACCGCCGGTATGGAATGTACGAAGGGTAAGCTGCGTACCCGGTTCACCGATAGATTGGGCAGCAACGATACCAACCGCAGAACCAAGGTCTACCATGTTGCCGCGACCAAGGTCAATGCCGTAGCACTTGGAACAAATGCCGTGGGTCAATTCGCAGGTCATGGGCGAACGCAGTTTGACTTCAGTAATACCGGCTTCTGCGATCTTGCGCGCCAGGTCGTGGGTGAGCACTTCATTGTATTCAGCGAGGATTTCGCCGGTGTTCGGGTCGAGAATACGCTGGGCGGCGAGACGGCTGTACATACGTCCCTGCATAGACTGACCAGCAACATCGTCCGATTTACGGATCCAAACGCCGTCGTGAGTGCCGCAGTCATGTTCATTGATGATGATGTCCTGGGCAATATCCACGAGACGGCGGGTGAGGTAACCGGCATCTGCGGTACGGAGGGCGGTATCGGCAAGACCTTTACGCGCACCGTGCGTGGAGATGAAGTATTCCTGCGCGGTAAGACCTTCGCGGAAGTTCGAGCGGATGGGCATGGGGATGATACGACCAGAAGGGTCAGCCATCAAACCACGCATACCCGCCAATTGCGAGATGGTGGAGAACCCACCCTTCGTCGCGCCGGAGGTCGCCATGGTAGAGAGATTCCCATCGGGGTCCATGTGCCTTTTCACAGCATCACCGACCTTATCAGTCGTTTCCTGCCATACTTGAATTTCGCGTTCGTTCTTTTCCTGCTCAGTGAGCAAGCCACGGCGGAAGTCGCGCTGAACCACTTCGATGGCTTTCAAGGCTTCATCGATGATGGGCTTGCGTTCCGGCGGAATGGAAATATCAGCAACCGCCAGGGTGGTGCCAGATTTCATGGCATATTCAAAACCGATGCTCTTAACCGCATCTGCCACGTGGGTGGTTACATCCTGCCCACACAGTTCGTATACTTCGGCGATCAAATCTTTCACGCCGCCCTTATCCAGTTTCTTATTAACGAACTGAACATCGTAAGGGAGAATGCGGTTGAGCAGTACGCGACCCACAGTTGTATTGATAATGCGAGTCTGCGGTTCTTCCATGCGTTTGTTGTTATCGTCGTACCAAGTGGTGGCTTGCAGTTTGATCTCGGTATGAACTTCAACTTGATCGAGAGCATAAGCGAGTTCCACTTCATCAAAATCGGCAAAGGCGCGTCCATCACCCTTGTGGGCAGCTTTCTGCTCCATCGAAAGGTAATACACACCCAACACCATATCCTTGGAAGGGGAGATGATGGGTTCACCGTCTGCAGGCTTGAGCAAGTTCTTGGAAGCGAGCATCAAATCACGCGCTTCTTTAACCGCCTTTTGTGAAAGGGGAACATGAACAGCCATCTGGTCACCGTCGAAGTCTGCATTGAAAGCGGTGGTGACGAGCGGATGCAAGCGAATGGCAGACCCTTCGATGAGGATCGGCTCAAAAGCCTGAATACCGAGGCGGTGCAAAGTGGGAGCACGGTTCAGCAGAACAGGGCGGTCACCAATCACACTTTCGAGCGCTTCCCAAACTTCAGGGCGGTTGCGCTCGATCAGGCGGCGGGCGCCCTTCACGTTAGCGGCATACCCATTCTGTACCAGTTTGGAAATGACGAACGGACGATACAGTTCGAGCGCCATGCTCTTGGGCAGACCACACTGATTCAGTTTCAGTTGTGGACCCACCACGATCACGGAACGACCGGAGTAATCCACACGTTTACCAAGCAGGTTACGGCGGAAGCGACCCTTCTTACCCTTGAGCATATCGCTCAAAGATTTAAGTTCGCGGCGTCCACGGCGGCTGAGCGCCTTGCCGCGCTGGCTGTTATCGATCAGGCTGTCAACGGCTTCTTGAAGCATACGCTTCTCGTTGCGGATGATGACATCCGGCGCGCCGAGTTCGAGCAATCTCTTCAAGCGGTTATTGCGGTTGATCACGCGGCGATAAAGATCGTTAAGATCAGAGGTGGCAAAGCGACCGCCATCCAACTGCACCATTGGGCGCAGATCGGGAGGGATCACAGGCAGCACGGTCAAGATCATCCACTCGGGACGGTTGCCAGAGCGCTTGAAGGCTTCCACAACCTTGAGGCGGGTGGTGGCTTTCTTGCGTTTCTGCTTGCTCTTGGTGGTTTTTACTTCATGCCAGAGTTCTTCAGAGAGCTTATCGAGGTCAAGGCGTTCGAGCACATCGTAGAAGGCTTCAGCGCCCATGTCGGCACGGAAGACCTGTCCCCAACGCTGCTTTAGCTCACGGTAACGGATTTCGCTGATGAAGGTGAAGGGGCGCAGTTCAAGCAATTCATCACGCAAGCGGGATGAATTATTTGAAGAGGCAGATGTTTGTGTTTCGAGCTGGTTGCGCAAGGCTTCCATCTCATTATCCGCTTCGGCTTTGATGGCGGCAGCCTGGGTTTTGAGGGCAGCGATATCAGATTGACGCTTGTCTTTCAGTTCGTTCTCAAGAGATTCGAGTTTCTTTTGAACGGTCTTCTGAATAAGTGTGATGTGCTTGCTGGCAACTTTATCACCAGCATCAATGATCTTTTCACCGGTCTGTTCAAAGACAACCGCTTTCTTTGCCGCCTCACCCATCTGATCCTGAAGAAGACGTTCCAACTTCTGACCTTCTTTGATGATCGGGTCAAGCTGCTCGGCAATGCCTTCATCATAGCTTTGTTCGAGGGTGGCTTGCTTCTGCTTCAGTTCGGCGATATTGGCATCACGCTTCTGTTTGACTGCAATGATATGGTTGTTGAGTTCAGTCGCCTGCTCACGTTCAGAAACAGTAATCTCATCTTCAAGACGCTGGAGGGCTTTTTTGCGGGCTTCCTCATCCACATAGGTGACGATATATTGGGCAAAGTAAAGCACACGGTCGAGGTTGCGGCGCGAGATATCCAGCAGCATACCCATCTGTGAGGGAATGCGGCGGGTATACCAAATATGCGCAACCGGGGCAGCAAGACCAATATGCCCCATGCGTTCACGGCGCACGGCAGAGCGGGTTACTTCAACACCGCATTTTTCACATGTAATGCCTTTATATCGGGGGTTCTTATATTTTCCGCAATAACATTGCCAATCGCGGGTGGGACCAAAAATCGCTTCACAGAACAGCCCGTCTTTCTCGGGGCGCAGGCGGCGATAGTTGATGGTTTCTGGTTTCAGCACCTCGCCATACGACCACGACATGATCGTTTGGGGTGAGGCTAGGCTGATACGGAGTGCTGTCAATCCCTTGGTTTCCACTGGATCCTCTCCTACAAAATAAAATTCTTTTGAGCAATAACGGGCAGCGTGTAGGTAACGCGCACCAGAGACAAACAAATGCAAGCGCTCAGAGGTTTTTCCTCAAGCGCTTGCTTATGTGTGCTCGTTTTTTTATTACATCCAACGCTGGATATTATATGGATTCAGGGTACTTGAGTCAAGGTCTTAATTAGTGAAGAGAAGGCAACTTTAAGGCGGATCTAACGCTTCTTCCCCGTACCATGCCTGTTTCTACAACCCAGGCACTTCCCTCACCTGAAGGTTGGAAAACCCAAGTTCAAGCGACGATTTAAGGGTTGAATCTGCTTCCAGAAAGATTTTGCCCATTTTGTAGCGGTCATCCTGAAAAGATGTGGCAAAGACGCCGTTCAAATACACCCGAAAAGAACTGCCGCTGCAAATGACCCTCAGGCGGTTGGGTTCGTTAAAGCCAGCGCGCAAGGCGGTGTGATACGCCCATGGCATGATCTTGAAAAAGGTTAGTTCGTCTTTTTCATCTCTGGCAATGTAACCGAAGGTGTAACTCCCCTGCACCGAAATCTTTACGCCGTACCCCCCCACCGCCGGGTCGTACCGCAAAAAAAGACCGGCATGTATCCGTTCCTTTTCGCCGTCATAAAAATTAATGGATACACTCACGTCAAAGTTATCCATAAACCCGGAACTCTTAAGCAGGTTGTATGAATTTCCGTGCGGTTTGAATTTGCCGCGCAGTTCGGGCGTTCGCCCGTTATGGAAGGAGAGCATTTCCTCATTCACCGTTTCCCAGCCGGGGATGTGCTTTTGGCTGAAATCGGCGCCGAGGATGAGATCGCCGAGGTCTGGCTGCGGGGTGAGGGTTTTTGCCAGACGAAAACTCGTGCTGCAATACTCGCACACGGCAATATCTTCTTTCAAATTTTGGGCAGGCAATGCCGCCCCGCAATTGGGACAGTTAAGCGCTTTCATGGCGTGGGTGTTTCACTCGGCGTTTCGGTGGGGATGAGTGTGGGTGTATCTGTTGGGACGATCACCTGGGTTGGCGTTTCTGTCGGCACGGGAGAAGGTGTCGGCGTATCGGCAGGTGCGGTTGGAGTGGGCAGGCTCAAATTGAGTCTGATGCGTTTGTCCACTTCTGCATTTTCGCCGATGATGGTCAGGCGCAAGCTCACGATCCCGTTTGGCAGGTTGGATACATCCCAATTGGTGAAGGCGCCATCTTCCACGGGGTTGTTACCTTCGGCAAGGAGATTCCACGAGCCGGGGTTTTCACCCAGCCCAAATTCAAGCCGCCATGATTTGAAGTTTTCATCGGCATTGGCAGTGCCTTTGACCTCAACCACAGGAGAGTTTAGCAATTGCCCATCGGCAAGGTCGATTTTGAGTTTGGGTTGCGGGTCGTCGGCTTTGCACTCGCGTTCGGGGGCATAGGTTGGGTTTTTAGGCAGCCCGTGATCTTCGAGCCAGGCTCTACCCGCTTCGGTTTCAAACCAATCACGCGCCCACTGGTCGCTGACGTTCATAACGATGCGGTCGTCAGTGGGACCATCACAGGCATTGGATGCCTGGTAGCCGGTCCATTGGTCAATTTCAATACGACTGATGAGACCTTGTTCTTTGGGCAGGGGCGGCTGGTCGAAAGCGAAGATTTCGGTAAATTGACCGCCGCATTCATTGGTGGGTTCTGTGCCGCCAAGCCGACAGACGATGGTATCCACAATACCGTTGGGGCGGGTAAATGGAGTAGGCGAGTAGTTGGTGAGGTAGGGAACGGCGTATTCCATGAACTGTGACCAGACCGGCGCTGCGCCGCTCAAGCCGGATGAATTAAGCATGGGGGTGTAATCGGCGTTGCCAACCCACACGCCGGTGACGAGGTCTGGGGTGTAGCCCATGGTCCAGTTATCGCGGATGTCGTTGGTGGTGCCTGTTTTGGCGGCAACTTGAAAGGAGAGGTTGAGCGCGGAGTTGCGTCCAAAGGTGAAGCTGCGGGCTTCGTTATCAGAAAGGATGGAGGAAATCAGGTAGGCATGTTCGGGGCGAATGACCTGCTCGCCTTCGGGTTGTTCATATTCGTAGACAACTTGCCCATCAAAGGTGGTGATCTTGAGAATGGATACTGGCGGAATTTTTACGCCGCCATTGGCGAGCACGGAATACGCGGCTGTCCATTCCATCAGGCTGACATCGCCACCACCGAGGGTGAGCGAAAGACCATAATCGTCACGTGTGAGCGAGGTGATGCCGAACCGCTCCAGGAAGGAGATCAAGCCTTCTTTTTCATCTGTGTTGGGGTTATCGTAAACGCCGACGAATTCGAGCGCTTTCACTGCGGGGACATTGAATGAGTTGGAGAGCGCCGTGCGGACGGTCATGCCGCCGTGAAAGGAGCCATCGTAGTTGCGCGGTTCGTAGGGCGGGTTGGCGCCATCGGGAAATTTGGTGGGCACATCCCATATCCAGGTGGAGGGTGTCCATCCTTTTTCAAAGGCGGCAACGTAGGTAAACGGCTTGATGGATGAGCCGGGCTGACGGGTGGGGCTGGTTGCCATATTGATCTGCCCTGCGATGGCGGCATTGTTGAAATCTGGCGAGCCGACCATGGCAAGGATCTGTCCGGTGGAGGGCTGCATGGCGACCAGTGCGCCGTTTTTAGTGTTGTTGTTTACCATTGCCGCAACTTGGTCTGTCACCAGTTGTTGGGCGCGGTCTTGCAGAACGGGGTCGAGGGTGGTGTAAACCACAAAGCCGGAACGATAAATGGTTTGGGCGTCAAACTGTGCTTCCAACTGGGCGCGAACATAGTTGACCCAATGCGGGTAACGGGCAGCGCCATATACGGGGGGATTGAACGTGTAGGCTTTGATCTGCTCGGCGGCTTGAGTGGCAGCGATGGGGTCTACGCAGATACGTTCTTCGCTGTTGCTGACTTCGATGCAGTTATTTGCCTGGCTTGTCTCGAACATCAGCACCAGAACCTGCTGCTGGCGGATGAGGGTGTCTTCGGGGTTGGTGTAGATGTCGTACACCGCTGGAGATTGGGGCAACCCGGCAAGGAAGGCGGATTCTCCCAAGGTGAGGTCTTTGGCAGATTTGTTGAAGTAGGTGTGTGAAGCGGCTTCGATGCCGTAAGAGAGATTGCCGTAGTAGATTTCGTTCAAGTACAGTTCGATGATCTCATCCTTGCTATAGCGGCGGGTGATCTCGGCGGCGAGGATGATCTCACGGGTCTTGCGTGAGACGGTGCGCTGGCTGCGCTCTTCGGGTGAGAGCAAAAGCGCACGCGCCAATTGTTGGGTGATGGTGGATGCACCACCGCCCTGCCCATCGGTGATGTAGTTCGTCCACAAGGCACGCGTAATGGCAACCGGATCAAAACCGGGGTTGGTGTAAAAGTCTTTGTCTTCGGTGGCGATGGTGGCGGCAACGAGGTTCGGGGAAATTTCGCTCAACGGGATGTAGTTGCGGCTTCCGGCGTTGGGGTCATTTAGCTCGAACAAGACCTGCCCGTTGCGGTCTAGAATGCGGGTGGTTTGGAACTGGGAGGTGCGGTTTTTCAAATCGCTGACATCGGGCAGTTCGCTGGCGATGGAATAATACTGATACACGAGGATGGAACTTCCACACAAGCCGAGGATGACCAACCCGAAAAGCGAGACGATCAGCCCACGGGTGAGACAGCCGCGATTGCCTCGTAGTTTTGAAATGAGCATTCCGAAGAAATTGGAGAGGGAATCTACAAAGGATGTGTTGCGCGGCGCAGGAGTTCTATGTTGTTGAGGAATATGCTGCTGTTGCTGTTGAGGCTGTTGCCGTTCCGGCAGGCGGTAGACGGGGCGTTGTTGATGGGTGGGTTGCTGCGGCGGTTGACGGTAGGCGGCATTGGTAACCCGCGTCCCTTCGAGGTCGGTTTCTTCCACTCGGCGGGGCAGCGGCATGTTGTTTTCGTCGAGGTCGGGGAGATTCAGAATCGGCGTGGTATTCCCTGTCGTTCGGCGCGAAGCAGCCGTCCCTTGGGGAGGAAGCGCAGGGTCTAAGTCCTTGCGAGTCTCATCTTCCGAGCGCATCAGGCGGCGCAGTTTGTCATTATCTTCGTTGCTCATTTTCAAAACCTTTATTTGTTAGGGCTTACGCAAAACCATTTTTTAACCAGAGATAAACAGCGATAAACAAAGATATTTTGTCCGTTTTTACAATCTTTGTTTATCTTTGTTCATCATGGTGAATTCTGCGTAAGTCCTATTTGTAAAAAACAGGGGGGCAAATCAAACAGGATGGGGGGCGAGCCCCATCCCTACTTGGGCTTGCTCATCATTAATAAATTAAGTGCGCCTTTTTGAAGAATTTCATTTTTATGGTTACGGATCTCAACCGCCGCGATGATGGCGCCGCCGCCAATACGGGGCAGGGCTTTGGTTTCGGTGACGGTGAGCACGGCATGGATGGTATCGCCAATGTACACGGGTTTGACAAACTTCCACTCTTGAATTTCGCGGAAGGCAAGTACGGTGCCTTCAAGCAGCCCCGTGCGCATGATCAACCCCACGCCGATGGATAAGCCCAAAAGTCCATGTGCGATGCGCTGACCGAACGGCGTATTCTTTGCAAACTCTGCATCCGTATGGATCTGGTTATAGTCTCCGGTAAGACCTGCAAAGGAATTGATCGAATCCTCACCGACGGTGCGCGAGAGGGTGGTTACACTTTGACCCACTGAAAATTCTTCAAAATAAAGTCCAGCCATGTTCGTCTCCTCGTCTCCTCGTCTCCTCGTTTTGTAGTTTTGTAGTTTGATAGTTTGGTAGTTTTGTAGTTTGATAGTTTGATAGTTTGGTAGTTACCACAAAACTATGTAACTATTTGACTACTTGACTAATAAACTAAATTATACCTGTTTGACCATCCGCTCATTCGCTCGTACAATTGCGCCCATGCGCGACTGGTCACTTCGCTTCGGCGACCCGCTTCACCTTACCATTTCAGCAGATGCCCGTCTTTGCAAGCCAGATTACCCCAACGATCATAGCTGGGAGGTTGAGCTTGGCAGCAACGACCCCGAGAGGTCTGCGGTTGGCATCTATACCACCTATGGTTCCAGGGCGCGTTCCATGCGTCTTTTTTTGCGCTTCACCGAAGGCGAAAAAATAGCTACAGACCCTAACACTTTCCCCGTCAAACCGTCGCTGCGCCGCTTTTACCCAAACTTCCTCACCATTGATTATTCCCCGCTTGAAAACCTTCAGGCGACCACCGATTTCTGGGTTCCCGAATCTCATTCAGTTGCAGGGCGCGTCACCCTCACCAATACCTCCAATGCCGTGCGCACCATTTACCTTGAAGTGTGCGCTGCGCTTGCCCCGCTCAATGGGCAATCCATCATCCCTACCCAACAACAGCTTGTCAATATTCTGGCAGGACAAACCAGCGGAATCGCTCCTGTGATCTTTATGACGGGTGGACCCAAACACGGTCCAGGTCCGCACTCCTCGCTCATGCTGGACCTTGAGCTGGGTCCTGGCTCCACTCGAACCTTTTCCTTCGCCGAAGCCGCTCTCGATACCATCCCCGAAACCTTTGACCTTGCACGCAAGACCGCTGCCCGCCCCTGGCAGGCGGAACTGACCCGCATTGAAATGCTCAACGAAAGCCAGACTCTCGACATCCGCACCGGTGATGTGGAATGGGATGCCGCGTTTGCGTTCAGCCAGAAAGCCGCGCACGCTCTCACCATGCAAGGCGGAAACCTGCCGCACCCTTCTTATGTATTGGCGCGTCACAGCGACCATGGACATTCGAACAAAGGCGATGGCACAGATTATCCGCCCTCATGGAACGGTCAATTCGCTTTGGAGGCTGGGTATCTGGCAAACGTGCTCACAATTGCCCCGCAGGTTTCAAAAAATGTACTGCTTAATTTTCTGAGCACACAAGACGAAGATGGCGAGGTGGATGGCAAGCCCGGTATTGCCGGTCAACGCGGGCGGTTCCTCTCCATGCCCATTCTTGCAGATATGGCGTGGAAACATTACCAAACCGCGCAAGATCAGGATTTCCTTGCCGAGGTGTACCCGAAACTGGTCAAGTTCTTCTGGTCCTGGTTCTCCGGCGAACATGACCGCAACCGTGACGGCGCGCCGGAGTGGGATCATCTTTTACAAACCGGTTTGGAAGATAACCCGCTTTTCGATGTGTGGAATCCGTGGTCGCAAGGGCTGGATATTTCCTACGTCCACAGCCCTGCGCTCGAAGCCATGCTCTACAACGAAGCACAAATGCTCGTCAGAATGGCAAAGAAACTTGGCAAACCTGAAGATGAAACGTCTCTGATCGAATCACAGGCGCTGAAATTAAAACAATCGCTGGATGACAGTTGGAATGCGGAAACTACTTTTTATTCGTACCGAGATCGCGAGACCGGTCTGGCGACAAAAGGCAAACTGATCGCCAAACGCAAAGGCAATGGGGCGATGCGCCCCAAGTTTGAGGTTGAGGCGGGGGTAAGGATTCTGGTGGAGATCCAGACCCAAAGTCCGGCGGCGAAGCGACCTGAGGTGGAGATCAGCGAATACTTCACCCGATCCAAAGGAGAAGTTGAGATCATCTCCGGGCAACAATTCCAGTGGTGTTCAGGCGGGTTGGTTGCCACATCGCAAATGCTTTTCTCGCGCATTGGACGAATTAATGTGCAAGGGTTGGAAGAAGAGGATAAGGTCAATATCCGCGTCGTGGATACGACTGGCGAGGATATTACGCTGGCGCTGCCATTATGGGCTGGGGCAATGGATGTGCAACGCGCTGAGGCATTGATCGGGCGAAACCTGATGCAGGCGGCGCGGTTTGCGCGTCCATTTGGGATGCCTGCACTCACAGAAATGCCTCATAAAAATGCAGAAACGGTTGCAATGGGTGTGAGCCTGCCGTGGAATAGTATGCTGATCGAAGGACTGTTGAGGTACGGTTTCCGCGCCGAGGCAACCCGCCTGACGGCGTATTTGATGAATGCCATTGTGACAAACCTAAAGCAGAATCGCGCTTTTTATCAGCGGTACCACGCTGAAAAAGGCACAGGGCTCGGCGAGCGTAATGCATTGACAGGTTTTGCGCCGGTTGGGCTGTTCATGCAGGTACTGGGCGTTACGGTTCATTCGGCAACGAAAGTTCGGCTTGAAGGAAGAAGTCTCTTTCCATTTACAGTGACCATTCGATACAAGGGGTTATCTGTTGTGCGCGGACAGGATCAAACTACGGTGACCTTCCCGAATGGGGAGAGTGTGATCGTGAAAGACGAAACTCCCTGCATTGTTGAAATGTAAAACGTTTTGAAAGACTGCGGCAGTCTGTTGGCTGCCGTTTATGTTTTAACTGGAATTAATCTTAAAATACAGAAAATCTGGATAATAACTAGCCACCTGACAGTTTGCTCAAAGCGAATATAAGGGCAGGGAAAAGTGCAGAGAATGGAGCAGACAACGGTCAATGAAACGTAAGCCAATCTGAAAAAGGCTCAAGTCACGTCGGTCTTTG
>Ga0172367_10001288_pt1 | contig 36981 bp, 32 predicted proteins | sample Lak10m_FD_114542 | JGI IMG/M metagenome (GOLD analysis project Ga0172367, IMG submission 114542) | Freshwater microbial communities from Kabuno Bay, South-Kivu, Congo - kab_022012_10m | ecosystem: Environmental > Aquatic > Freshwater > Lake | place: Democratic Republic of the Congo: South-Kivu... | reverse complement strand
TGGCATCTTCTGGCGTTCCAGGGCTGACCACTTTCAGACCGGGGAAGTGCGCGAAGATGGCGTCGGGAGTCTGCGAGTGGGTGGCGCCGAGTTGGCGTCCGCCGCCGCCGACGGCACGAATGACGAGCGGCAGCATGAACTGTCCGCCGAACATGTAGCGCAGTTTGGCAGCTTGATTGACGATGTAGTCCATTGCGGAAAAGGCGAAGTTGATGGTCATCAACTCTGCAATGGGACGTTGTCCCACCATTGCCGCACCGATCGCGCCGCCAAGGATGGCGTTTTCTGCGATAGGGGTATCTTTGATGCGGTCAGGTCCGTATTTATCGTAAAAACCTTTGGTGACGGCATAGGTACCGCCCCAAACGCCCACTTCCTCGCCCATGATAAAGACGGCGGGGTCGCGGTCCATTTCTTCCATTAAGGCTTGCGAGATCGCCTCGCGCATGGTTATCTTAGCCATAGTAAGTTCCTTGTTGTAAGAGATTGGTAATTAGTAATTGAACCGTCTACTAATCTCCATTCTCTAATCTCTATTTTCTATTTTCTAATCCGCGTAAATATCCGCGTACAGGTCTTCCATTGTCGGTTCGGGGGAAGTCTCGGCGAATTCGACCGCCTTCACAACTTCCTCTTCCACGCGGGCTTCGATCTCATCGAGCGCCTTGCGAGTGGCAACTTTCTTGTCAAGCAGGTATTTGTTGAAGATACCAATGGGGTCTTCTTCCTGCCATTTTTTTACTTCTTCGGCTTTGCGGTAGCGTTCCGGGTCGCCCATGGAATGCCCACGGAAGCGGTAGGTGTCGATCTCAAGCAAATACGGCTGCCCTTCCTTGCGGATGTATTCCATTGCCTCTTTGGCAGCTTCGTAGACTTTTGTCACATCCATGCCGTCGACCTGACCGTTCTTCATACCGTAGCCTTCTGCCTTCTGGCGGATTTCGGTCACAGCAGAGGCGCGCTCCACAGAGGTGCCCATGCCGTATTGGTTGTTTTCACAGACCCATAATACGCGCAGCCCCCAAGTTTTGGCGAGGTTCAAAGATTCATGGAAGTAGCCAATATTGGTCGCGCCATCGCCGAACATACAAATGGTAATGTTATCGTTTTTGGCATACTGATCTCCAATGGCAAAACCAGCCGCAACGGGCAAATGCCCGCCGACGATGGCATGTCCGCCCCACATGTTTTTTGAGACGTCTGCCATGTGCATGGAACCGCCCTTGCCCTTGGACATGCCCGTCGCCTTGCCAAGCAATTCCGCCATCACTTCATTGGCAGAAATGCCGCAATTCAATGCCACACCGTGGTCGCGGTAGGCGGTGATGACGCGGTCGCGGGGTTCACGCGCCGCAATAAGACCTGTCGAAACAGCTTCCTGCCCAATGTACAAGTGCATAAAGCCGCCGATCTTGCCAGCCTGGTACAACTCGGCGCCGCGTTCTTCCACGCGGCGAATGAGAACCATCTGGTAATACAAATCGAGCAATTGTTCTTTCTTCATTTGTTTAGAACTCCGATAAGATTTGTCATGCGTCTAAAAACGACGCTTGTGAGTGAGTTTTTACTTGGTGAAAAACACCAAATAAGGGATTACGTTATGAATACCTAGACCGAATCGGGGATTATATCAGAGAAAAAAACTCCAAATTTCATCATGAGAGGATTTGAAAGTACATAAAAGCGCCTCCTGTGAAAAAAACCACAGGAGGCGCTTCCCATTATTTTTGTTTTTGACTAGTTTACATTGTGTATTTTCTTACTTACATGCAGGCACGATCTGAATTGCCTTTTCTGACGTGCCATTTTCGTTCACGGCTTCGATCTCGTACGTCAGGTTCTTGTTAAATGGAGCGTTTGTATCTTTGTAATTGAATTTATTTGGCTTCAGCTCGATCAACCGCTTCCCATCCCGATAAATCCGAAAAGCAGTCTCACCGCCGCCGCTCGACCAACTCAAGGTCACTGTAAATTTTTTGGGTCCAGGCTGACAGATCTGATCTGCAACAAAAAAGCTCAAAGGAATTCCCGGCAAAGGCGGCGCTTCGCCAATAGACATTCCACTCAGGTCTTGATTCGTCCTTACATTCTCAAAATAGATCCAGCACTCACGCCCTGTGGCATTCAGCACCTGCCACCATTCATTATCTTCACTACGTCCGATCACCGGCAAATCCGTCCCTGAAGCAATTTGATCGACCACAACATAAAATTCACTCGGTCCGAGGCGGCAATTCGAATTTTTAGAAAGATTTAACTCAGGCGGCAGGTCTGGTGTAGCAGTAGGAGGGATGGGGGTATCAGTGGGGATGGTCGTGGCGGTATTTTCCACGATCACAACATACGTTACTTCCGGCTCAGCGGCGGGAGAATCGCCCCCTTCACTTGAAACCGTCCCCGGCATATTACACGCAAGTGTTGCAAGAAGCAATGCAATCACCGCAAACTTAAATTCTTTGCTTGCTTTCATGGGCGTAGCTCCTCAATAAATCAGCTTTGTCGTATTATACACGCCGCAATTTAATTTCATGTAAAATACAGATATGGATTGGTTTAAGAGTTCAAAAAACAGCGAAGCAAAAAAGATCATTCCCCTTCTCACGGATGCGGCAAGACGCAACCAGGCGGCACAAGATCTGATACGTATGGGCGCAGATGCCGTTCCACCTTTGATCGAGGCGCTTCAAACCCAGGATTTGAACCTGCTCGCCATCTATCAGCAGATCCTTGCCCGAATCCCTTCCGCCTCTCCCGAATTGGCAAAAGCGTTACAAACCGCACATCCGATCATCCGTGCGCGGGTGGTGGATGTTTACGCCATTAATAAAGACAAAAGTGCAGTTCCCATTTTGCTCGAAGCCTTGCACGGAGAATTTTTCACAGTGCGCGCTCATGCAGCGTTGGCACTGGCAAGCATTGGAGATGCACGAGTCATCCCCGAACTGCTCCCCATCTTAAGAGATAAAGACGATGAAGCGCGTATTGCAGCCTGTGATGCTATTGGTACATTCAAAGACCCCTCTACTTTTGATGAGCTTGCCAATGTAGCCTTGGATGACTCAAAGATCGAGGTCCGCCAGGCAGCGGTAAAAGCGCTGGGCGATTCACACAACCCTGCCGCAATTCCATTTCTAATGGAAGCGCTGCGAGATTCATTCTGGTGGTTTGAACGCGAACAAAATGTCAGCGTGCTATTGAATGCCATTTTAGGAATGGGCGAAAAGGCAGTGACTCCGCTGATCGAGGCGCTGGCAGACCGCGAAGGTACAGTCCGCAGATATTCGGTGATGATCTTAGGCAGGTTGAAAGATAAACGCGCCCTTGATGAATTGGGTATGGCGGTTTACGATCTCCATCATGATGTGAGCAAGGCTGCGGCAGAGGCGTTGGCTCAATATGGCTCCCCCGCCATAGATCTGTTAACCGAGGCGCTTATCCACCCAGAAGTCGCCGTGCGCGAACATGCCCTGATCGGGCTAGGGAAAATTCAAGACAGCCGCGTTGTCCCATTTTTGATCGAGATGATGCAAGACCCCGAACCTGTGGTGCGCAGACAGGCATTGTTTTCGCTTGGAAATTTTCGAGACCCTCGCGCCATCCCCGCCTTGCAGCAAGCCGCTGCCAACCGCGCCGACCGTGAAATGGGCGCGCTCGCAAAAGAACTTTTAGCAAAGATTCAATAATGCATATCTGTCATTGCGAGCCGCCGATCTTGTTTTTTGGTGGCGAAGCAATCTAACCATTGAGGTTGTTTACCCACGGTCTGCTTTCAACAATGCGTTAATTACGGGTGCAACCCCTGTCAGGTCAGAGACGTCTTTGAAGGCGTCTCTATTTTTTTTCTCTCCAAACAACAGCAATGGAACCTGGGCGGCAGTGTGTTTGCGTGTACCGAGGTCTTCCATATTGCCATGGTCTGATGTGATGAGGATGAGGTCATTGGTGATATCCCAATGAAGGAGCAGTCCTTTTAGAACGCCGTCAAAGATTTCAAGCTGCCGAATTGCCCACGGCATATCCTGTTTGTGACCTGCGTAATCGCTTGCCCAATATTCAAAGAAGGAGAGATCGTATTTTTTGGCAAGGCGGGCGAGTTCCTGTCCCGCGGCTTCGGGGTCAAAGGTTGGGGCTTCGGGAATGCCGAGAAAGCTATGCCAGCCTTCTCCGGTGAAATCGGCGGCAAGGGCGTTGCCTGCGAAATAATCCTGGTCGGTGAATAGCGGCAGGTCGGCATTTGTGACGGCTTGCGGAATGGACGAGTACAGTCGCTTGCCCGAATCAATGCCATCGAAATAACGGGGCGGATAGGCGTTGAGAAGAGCCGCCATTTTTCCTTTTTGTACGGCATTAGAAAAAATGGTCGGTCCGTTTAGGTACTGTGCCACTTCTGGGTTGGGTTTGGGTCCGTAGTGATAGCCGAGTTCGGCAGGGATGTTGACCCCGGTAAGCAGCACTGCCTGTCCGGTTGCAGATTGAGGGAGTCCTTTTACGCCAAGGTTGGGGTCAATGGCTTGGAGGGTGATTATTTTGCCTTCAAAAGGTGCGGTAGATCGGGTGAGCTTTTTGCCGCCCAATAAAGATTCCAAATTTGGCATTTGGGCACATAGAAGCGGATTTGTTTCGGGGTTATCTTCGCCAAGACCAATGCCATCGAGAAACAGAAAGAGAATTCGCATAAGGGTGGGGGGAGAATCACGCGTTATGTATTACATAATACGTAATGCGTAGTTCGTAAAAACTTATTTTTCAGCCTGCCACAGAAACCAGGCGGAGGGTCTTTCTCTTTGATCCCAGCCGTCTTTGCGGGAAGAGAGGGTCAGGTTATGGCGTTGAATAAGCTCCAGGTCGGAGGGAACAAGCCCGGGTGTGGGTTGAGCCGCATCTTGTTTAAAGAATCCGTACACAAGCCAGAATCCACCCGGGGCGAGGATGCGAGTCAGGTGGGTTAGATAATCCGTTTTGTTTTGTATGCCGTGAAAACAGCCAAGGTCTAAGGCGAGGTTGTATGGGGGGACGGCGTGTTTCATTTGGGTGGCGTCATCGGTGTAGACGTTTGCGGTGATGCCCGCCTGCTTGATCTTTCGTTTTGCAATTTGAATGGCGCGCGGGGCGAAGTCGAAACCTTCTGCCTGCCAGCCTGCGTTGGCAAGGGTGATGATGTTGGTGCCTGTGCCGCAGCCAATATCCAATGCGCGTCCGACGGGGTGGGAGGCGATGAAGTCGTAGAGTTCCGGCGGGCTGATGCCGCTATCCCAGGGGGCGTTGCCGAACAGGTATGAAATATCGAATTTTATGCGTCGGGAGAGGTTACTCATTTGCAAGAGAATCACGCACGCGCTGGGGGTCAAATTCGCCGACCATGCGCCAAAGTTCATTGCCTTGTGCGTCAAAGTAGATGAAGGTGGGGGTGAACTCGAAATCGTACACGGGGGCGAGTTCCATGCCTACTTCTTCTTGAATGTTGACGTGAATGATGAGGATGTCTTTTCCAAGTTCTTCTTCGAGCTCGTCCACGACGGGCTTCATCGACATGCAGCCTATTCAATAAGGAGATTGGAATTCAAGCAGCACGGGTTTGCCCGAGCCAATCATTGCCTGAACTTGTTGTGCTTCATCCATTAGGAGGGTTTGGCGCGGGTGAAGGAGGGTCCACGCAAAGACCAGTGTGCCAAGAATAACCCCGAATGCAAGGTAGTCGTTCCAGCGGGGGCGGTTACCAAGCAGAATAAACCCTGCCACAATGGCGAACCCCAAGGAAAAAATGACAAAGGAATATGTGATGAAGAACGAAGGCAATTAATTATCCCGTGTATCAGTCCAAAATGTCATATTTTTTGTGTGACGCTCCACACTTTGACATTTCATTTGAGTTCTTTTACAATCACCCAACTGCTGGACAATCTTATAATAGGAAGGTAACTTATTATGAAAGAGTATACCACCGAGTTTATCCGCAACGTTGCGTTGGTTTCGCATGGGGGAGCAGGAAAAACCATGCTGGCAGAAGCATTTTTACATGCCACGGGGGCTGCGACCCGCCTTGGAAAGATCGAGGACGGAACAACGGTATCTGATTACGATGATGAAGAGCATCGCAGGAAAATATCGTTATACACAAGTTTGATCCCAATTGAGCACAAAAATTACAAAATAAACGTACTGGATGCGCCAGGCTTCACTGATTTTGTGGGCGAGATGGTCTCTGCCTTAAGTGTGGCTGATGGCGCAATTATTTTAGTAGATGCTGTTTCAGGCATCGAAGTGGGTACCGAACTGGCATGGCGCTATTGCGACCAGTTCAACCTGCCGCGTTTCTTCGTCATCAATAAGATGGATCGTGACAACGCTGATTTTGAAAAAGTGTACGCCGAGATCGAAGAGTTTGTCAAACTGCACGAGAAGCGCGCCATCAAAGTTCACCTGCCGATCGGTGAAAAGCATGATTTCAAAGGCGTCGTTGATATCATCGGCATGAAATCTTATATGGGAGATGGAAATTCCACCGCCGAGATCCCAGATGAGTTGAAAGAAGCCGCAAATAAAGCCCACTTTGATATGGTGGAAGCCGCCGCTGAAGGCGAAAATGAATTGATGGAAAAATATCTTGAGAACGGCTCTCTCTCTGATGAGGAGATGGTGCGGGGTCTCGAAGATGTGGTCTACGCTGGAGAGTTTGTGCCGGTATTTTGTGCGGCTGGCGGGCATGAGGTTGGCGCGATTGCCCTGCTCAACGATATTATCGACTTGATCCCCCCACCGACCATGGCTGTGAAACGCCTTGCCGAAGGCAAAGATGGACCTGAAGAATTGAAGCCTGCCGATGATGCGCCATTGGCTGCTTATGTCTGGAAGACCACCGCTGACCCGTTTGTAGGTAAGATGACTTACTTCCGTGTACTTAGCGGCTCCATTCAAGACAATGCCCATGCGTGGAACCAAACCAAAAATGCGGACGAGCGCATGGCTGGTATGCACTTCCAGCGCGGAAAGGAAGCCATTCCTGCAAAGGTAGTCCACGCTGGCGATATTGCCGTGGTGGCAAAATTGAATTCAACCACCACAGGAGATACCTTCTGCGATAAAGGTCACCCACTGACCGTCCAACCGCCCAAGTATCCGGTGGCATTGTACCGTGTGGCGATCACCCCGAAAACTCAGGCAGATGCTGCGAAGATTTCCTCCGTACTTACCCGCCTCACCGAAGAAGATATGACCCTCACCTGGCAAAATGATACGGTCACACATGAAACCGTATTACAGGGCATGGGCGACCAGCACATTGACGTTGCAGTACATCGCGCTCAGGCGAAATTCCAGGTTGGCATCAATATTCATGAGCCGAAGATCCCCTACCGCGAAGGCATCACCCGAAAAGCGGAAGGTCATTACCGCCACAAGAAACAATCCGGCGGCGCTGGTCAATTTGGCGAAGTGTTCCTGCGCGTTGAGCCCTTTATGGAAGGTGACTTTGAGTTCGTGGATGCGCTCGTAGGCATGAACCTCTCCCGTTCGTACCTGCCCCCCATTGAAAAGAGCGTCCGCGCAACCATGGAAAAAGGCGCCTTTGCCGGTTACCCGATGAACAACGTCCGCGTGACGGTGTACGATGGCAAGGAGCATGAAGTAGATTCAAAGCCCGTGGCGTTTGAAATTGCCGGTCGCGAAGCCTTCAAAGTTGCAGTGAATGAAGCGGGTCCGGTTCTCTTTGAACCGATCATGAATGTCCACGTGACCTGCCCGGATGCGAACATGGGCGATGTGATGAGTGACCTCAATACCCGCCGCGGACGTGTGCAGGGTACAGAAACAGAACGCGGCAACACCACCATTATTGCGCATGTTCCCATGGCTGAAATGTTAAGATACACAACTCAAGTCCGCTCGATCACCGGCGGGCGTGGTTATTTCACCATGGAATTCGACCACTACGATACTGTGCCAACTCATATCGCTGGTCCGATCATTGAAGCGCATAAAAAGGAAATGGAAGCAAAGAAAGACGAGTAGGCTGGCAGGAATTAAATTAACATTAAATAAAATATCCCGAGGCAAAATACCTCGGGATATTTTATTTACAGCTTATTTCGGTGAAAATAAAATATCTTCCACGGGGGTCTTCATGCGAATGCGCCTGCCGGTGAATGTCATTAGATCGGCGAGAGATTTTTTCTTGGTTCCATCCCACAGCACTAGGTTATCCCGTTGCTTTTTCATGTAGGCTTCCAGATCGCCAAAATCAGAATACCTGTCGAAAAAGCCGACCAACCGCCGAAAGAGTTTAGGCATAACCAGTACATCCTCTTCCAGTGTGCGAATATCAAGCAGGGTGAAATCAGCAGTCTTATCAATGGACCAAATTCCGCGCCGTGTTTTGCGGGCGCGGGCAACCACAGCACGGATCTTTTCGGCAAAAATACGATCTGTTGTGGTGTAAAAAGTTGGGTAGACCAACCCCTCACGAGCCAGTTGAAAGTTGACCGAATCTTCAATGGGCAGGGTTTCAGAGTCCATCACGGCTCCATCGGTCAGTTTTGCATCCTTGGGGAAAATGTAGCTTACGGGGCGCCCGAAGGGGTCTACAGTTGCCGAGGCGACAAACCCAGCCTTGTTATCATTGGCATCCACTACCTGGGTTACAGCAAGGCTATAGGTTACATCCGTAATATTGAGCATTTCCAATAGAGATTCAAGCGCCGCCAAGGCAAACGGACGCGGCTGGTGAAAACCTTCATAATGTGTTTCAAGCGCATCAATAGACTCAACACGAAGCTGCTTCTTTTTGACAGCTTTATTTGCCGCCGTATCCCACTTGAAGAAATCCCAGTTTTCCTGTTTGTTTGCCTGAAAGCGGATCGAGTCTCCATCGGGCTGAAAGCCTTTTACATGAAACGTCCCTGCGATTACTTTGTATTGTGCCATGTGAGTCTCCTTGGTTGATAAGATCATTATAGAGATTTTGATGGCAAATACAACATACAGACCTGTTAAAATAAACCCATGCCGACCGTTAAATTCCCGCCTCTGATGAAGTTCTATGTAGATAATCAAACCGAATTCAAGGTAAATGGGGCAACCATTGCCGATATTCTTGAAAATATTCTTCTTCGGTACCCCACTTTGCAGCCTCACTTGTACACTCCCAAAGGCGAACTGCGCCGTTATTTCAACATTTTTATAAATGGAGTTCATATCCGCGACCTGAATGGTTTACAAACCGTTGTAGAAGAAGAAGATAAGGTCATTATCATGGCTTCTGCCGCTGGTGGGCAGGTATAAATAAACGAAGCATTTCAAGCATTTATGTTGAGAATTTCCTGACTTGAAAAAGCCATTTGCATGTGATTTATTTTTATTGACTATCTATTTTTCCCATGTTATTATCCGTGACGTTCGATAAACAACCCAATAAGACGCTCTTATCCAGAGAGGCGGAGGGAACGGCCCTGCGATGCCTCGACAACCGGTCAGCGAAAGTTGAACACGGTGCCAATTCCGACAGGAGAAGCTGGAAGATGAGAGGGTAGCACAAAGCAATGAGTGATTTGCCCTTTCCGCTCGTCTGAAAGGGCAAATCTTTTTTTTACAAGGAGACAAAGTACATGAGCAATACCTTTATGACCTCCCCCAGCCTGATGTTCACATCAGAGTCTGTGACGGAAGGACACCCCGATAAGATCTGCGATCAGGTCTCGGATGCCGTTTTGGATGCCTGTTTGGAACAGGATCCCCGTTCACGCGTAGCGTGCGAAACCGCTGTAAAAACCGGTTATGTGATGCTGCTTGGTGAGATCACTACCAACGCCCAATTCAATTACGATGAACTCGTACGCAAAGTGGTTAATGACATTGGATACGACTCCAGTGACAAGGGCTTTGATGGTTCATCCTGTGGCGTGTTGGTTGCCATTGCAAAACAATCTGGTGATATCGCCATGGGTGTAGACAAAGCTCTTGAAGCCAAGAGCGGTGAAATGACCGAAGCCGAAGTGGAAGCCGTTGGCGCGGGCGACCAGGGCATGATGTTCGGTTACGCTTGTAACGAAACCCCCACCCTGATGCCCCTGCCCATTTACCTCGCTCACAAGCTCACCCGCCGCCAGAGTGAACTTCGCAAGAATGGAACCCTGCCCTGGCTGCGCCCCGATGCCAAGAGTCAGGTCACTGTCGAATATGCATTCGGTCAGCCGAAGCGCATCGATACCGTGCTCATTTCCACCCAGCATTCACCTGAAATTTCGCAGGAAGATATTCGCAAAGGTGTGATCGAGCACATCATCAACCCTGTTCTGCCCAAGGAATTGGTAGACGGCGATCTGAAGATCTACGTCAACCCGACCGGTCGTTTCGTAGTGGGTGGTCCGATGGGCGATGCCGGTGTGACCGGACGTAAGATCATCGTGGATACCTACGGCGGCATGGGTCGTCACGGTGGCGGCGCATTCTCCGGGAAAGACCCCACGAAGGTGGATCGTTCCGCTGCGTACGCTGCCCGCTATGTGGCAAAGAACGTTGTGGCTGCGGGTCTGGCTGACCGTGTGGAAGTTCAGGTCTCCTACGCCATTGGCGTGGCTCATCCGCTTTCCGTGAACGTGGAAACCTTCGGCACCGCCAAGATCGACGATGCCAAGATCGCCATGCTCATCAACGAACACTTCGACCTGCGCCCCGGCGCGATCATCCGTGACCTCGGTCTGCGCAAGCCCATCTACCGCCAGACCGCTGCGTACGGTCACTTCGGTCGCGATGACATCCAGTTCCCCTGGGAAAACACCGATAAGGCTGAGACCCTGAAAAAGGCTGCCGGACTGTAAGTTCGTAGTGCGTAATTCGTAGTGCGTAATTCGTAAAAATCAAAAAAGCGCCACTGAGAAATCAGGGGCGCTTTTTACGTTTTACGTATCACGAATTATTTTACGGCTTCTCCAGCCCGTGGGCGTTCAACAAAGATTCGTCCTTCAAAATATCCATGGTCAAGCCATCGGCGACTACCTTGCCTTCATCCATCACAATAGTGCGCGGAAAAAGTTCCTCGACCAGTTTCATATCATGGGTCGAAACCAGCATGGTAATGGGAAGGTCTCGCAACAAATTGATCAGCGTCCGGCGGGCACGGGGGTCAAGCCCTGCCGAGGGTTCATCCAATACCAACAGACTGGGGTTCATCGAAAGGACAGTTGCAATGGCAATGCGTTTCTTCTCCCCCACGCTTAGGTGATGCGAGAGGCGGTCGCGGTAGTTGGTCATGCGCACAGCTTCGAGCGCAGATTCCACCCGCGCACGGACTTCGTCCTCGGGCAAGCCCATGTGCAAAGGACCAAACGCCACATCCTCGAACACCGTCGGCGAGAAAAGTTGGTCGTCCGGGTTCTGGAAGACGAGCCCCACCTGGGCGCGGATGGCAGGCAAATTGTCACGATTGAGGCGCATCCCTGCAATTTCCACCTCACCCTTGCCGCCCAAAATCCCATTCAAATGCAGCATCAAAGTAGACTTGCCCGCGCCGTTCGGTCCCACCAATGCCACCTTATCACCCTCGCACAACTTCAACGAAACGCCATGCAAAGCAGAGTGTCCATCAGGGTACGAAAAATGCAGATCGTTCACCGCGAGGATGTCTCCATCACATTCGGGGGCTTTAAAATTATTTTTAATATGCGTAACCGGCATTAGAACCTTCCAATAACTTGCATCACAAAAATGATCAACACCGCAAAGGCGGTCACATAATAATCACGCGATTTCATTTCATGCGGATTCAACGTATAAAGATGACCGGCATAGCCGCGCGCGATCATCGCATTATAGATGCGGTCACTGCGCTCGTAACTTCGCAGGAATAATTGACCTGCCATATTCCCAGCCACTTTTGCGCGCCAGAAAACGCCTCCCCCCGACCTCGTGCCTGTTGCGGCAGCCGAGCGGCTTTCCCTCGCCCGAAGCAGACGGAAGACCTCATCCGTCAGCACAAAAAGATAGCGATATAAAAAGGCAATAATGGTTGTCAACACGGCGGGCACACGCAAATGCTCCAACGCATGGATAAGGTCTGGAAAACGCGTCACTGCCACAAGGAGGATTGCCATCTGCACCGAAAGCCACGAACGGATGAGAATGCTCACAAAACGCAGAAGTCCCGCATCCGTGATGGTAAAGTCCCAGGTAATAAAGCGAAAAGTGGTGAGTGGATTCCCCGGTATTGAAAATAGAACCGTGATGGCGATCAACGCAAACGGCAGGGCGATAATGGAACGCTTGAGGCTATATCCCAAGCCAAGCTTCGAGAGGTAATTTGCCAACAGCAAAAACAACCACGCTGTTAAAAATGCCAACCATGCGCCATCTGGCAAGAGGGCATTAGACAGGATAAAGACAATGGTAACTACCGCTTTCACACGCGGGTCAAGCCGGTGGAGAAAGCTTTCTATATCGTGATAACGATCAAAGGCATCAAAATGCATAATAAATAATCTGTGATGCGTAATGCATAAAAAAATTACGCATCACGTTTTATAGTTTAAGAGTGGGCTTTCATTCCACGACCCACAAGCAAAATGATAACGCCGACTACAACGACACCCACTACACCTGCAAAGATCGTCGATAGCGCCGTTTCACCGAGGAAGGGCAGTGCGTAGTCTGGAATGATCTCATACGGTGCAGATTGACCAGCATTGATAAAGCCCATATCAGTGGCTACACGCTCAAGACCGTCGGGGTCGGATGAGGCGAGCGGGGAAAGCAGAACGACCAGCAGAGAAATGATCCCTCCGACAAATACCCAAGAGCGGCTGCCCTTCGCAGATTCAGAACCTTCACCGAGCAGGTCGGGGCGGGTTTGCATAATGAAAGCCACAGCAAAGACCGTAATCAATGCCTCGCCGAGACCGATCAGTGCATGAACGCCAAGCATGGCAGGGATGACAATTTCAAGTTGTGACGTACCGCTCAACCACAATTGCAAAGAAGTGAGCAGCGCGCCCGCCATCACTGAAAGCCACGCAGCAACGCCGATCACGCCCAGTTTCACACCTTTAGAACTTCCACTAACGGAGCAATACAAGCCGTAGCCAATCGCCGCTGTGACCAAACCCATATTGAGGATGTTCGCTCCCATCACAAGCAAACCGCCATCCTGAAAGAGCAATGCCTGAACGGCAATAACCGCCGTCATAACGAGCATCCCAGCCCAAGGTCCGAGGACAATGGCAGCAAGCGCGCCGCCCAACATGTGACCAGATGTGCCGCCTGCCACAGGGAAGTTGATCATCTGTGCGGCGAAAATAAAGGCAGCCATCACGCCCATAAGCGGAATTTGCTTCTCGCCCAATGCCTTGTTGGTCTTTGAAACAGCAACGCCAAGAACGGCAACGGTGATCACCCAGCAAATGACTGAAACAATAAGGCTAAGAAAACCATCGGGAATATGAAGAGGGGTTGGAGAATAGTACATGTTAGCTTCCTTTCTGACAATTGGAACAAATACCGAAAAAAGTTAGGTGGCTATCGGTTAACCGATAACCGCTGACAGATTCAAGTTGGTGATACAGCGGTGTCAATAGTTCGTGTTCTACCTCCATTTCGCTTCCGCATTTTCTACACTTCAAATGGTGATGGTCGTGTCCTGTAATTTCGTATACGAGATGACCATTCCCCATGTGCGCAGGGCGCACCAAGTCGTTTTCGGAGAGAAACTCCAGCGTACGATAGACTGTCGTTTCAGTGAGACCGGGCAACTCGACACTGGCTTGCTCATACACTTCCGTTGGGGAGAGATGTATTGTCGCATGATGAAGCACATGCAAAATGGCAAGTCGTTGGGGGGTCATTCGGTATCCGCGCGCGCGCAGTTGGGGTGAATAATCATTTCCGCAGGACATGGGTCTCCTTATTGCAACTTTTTGCAATAACATTTTTTAGAATATCATAGAACGGAAAATCTTACGTGAATGGAAGTTAAGGTTCCCACATAAAGTGGACAAGTGCCGCAAGTGCAGGGCTGCCCTCCTGCCGTACCATGCCCAACAGCCATGTTTCCCAATCCAAATAGCCGTTTTGTTCAGTCCCGGTGAAATGGACAGAGTAAAAGTCCATGGTATTGTAGGGAAATTCAGGAGTGTAGGTTGCCCCGCCTGTCATAATTTGATTACAAGTGACGAGTGAATTCTCAGAAAACACTTTATCCAACGAAGGCAGAACGATCTCATGGAAAGAACCAACCACCGGCTCGCCGCTGCCCGCTCCCAGCCCCCAATCTGCTTCGTAGGTGGTTTCAAAGATGAATTGGATATTTTCAAAATAGGTAATGGGGTTTCCGTTGCGGATATACGTCACGCCCACCCCTGAAGATGGGCTGACCAATGAAGAAAGCAATTCACCGTCACGGGTTAGAAGCGCGGTTTGAAGGTCTACAATCAATTGCAGGGCGCGGGTATCTTGGCAGAGGTTTCCGTCAGTTTGTTCAGGTATGGCGGTGAGCAAAGCGGGAATATCGCCAAGGGTGATTTCTGCGGGTAGGGCTGGGGTGGCAGAGGCAGGTATCAGTGTAGGTAAAGCCGGTTGTGATGAAACAGGCAAAATGGCAGTCGGATCCGGCGGTGCATCCACGGGGATGACACAGGCGGAGAGGATAAATACAAAAGCAAGGAATAGTTTTCGTTCCATTTTTAATCCTCAAATTCATTCAGTAAAAAATTGAGCCACAGTTTGCAGGGCAGGTTTTCAACCTGCCTATGTGAAATTTCTAAAGGGTGTCAGGCTAAAAGCCTGACCTACAATTGACTTATGCAAGAAGTCAATTAAATAAAAAACTGGCGGAGTGTTTTCCGCCAGTGATTGTACCCTTATCAATTTGACTCTTCTGCTGCGCGTTTTGCTATGCGTTTGATAACCTCTGCAACACCGCTGATGGGATTCTTGAGGGTTTCAAATGCAACCTCTACAATCTCGGGCGCCATGCGTTTGACGTTGCGAAGACGGCGCGCAATGAAGGTTTCATCGGGTTTGGGTTCTGCGAGGGCGGTTTGCACTTCTTGCAGTTCCGCTTTCACATCTTGTTTGTCTGCGGGAGCTAGTGTTTTGTTTTCATCCAATGCACGATAAATGATCTCAAAACGGGAATTAAGTTGGGAGGTCTGATTGGTGATGGTGTTGTTGTTTCCCACCACAATAGTGCTGCTGCTAACGCTGCCGCCAACCACTACACTGCCATTGCCTGCACTGATGCCATTTTTTTTGTTATTTTCAGTCATGATATTTTCCTACACTTTCTTTGGCGCAATCGCCACACGAAAACCGAGATCGTCATTGAACATAAGCGGGATGGACCAATTGCAAAAATGCGAGCGCGCAAACCATTGATACCCGATCCACGAACCGCCGCGCACAAGCCGGTATTTTTTGTCGTCATCATACCATGAGCTAGACCACTCCCAAACATTGCCGCTCATATCCCATGCTTCAGTTGGGCTTACTCCTTGTTTGAATGTTGAAACTGCCGTCGTACCGCCCAAACCAGAACCAGTGGGATCGCTATCCCATGTATTGGCTGCATTTTTATCAAAGCCATCGCCCCAGGGATATTCACGTCCGTCGGTACCGCGTGAGGCGCGTTCCCATTCGTCACTGGTCAACAACCGCACGGTATAGCCTTCAGGTACTGCTACGATCTTTTTTGAAAGCCAGTTGCAATAGGCTTCAGCCTCATACCAACACACCCCCACCACCGGCACAATCGGGTTCCCCAATTCGATGTTGTGCCAATAGTATGGCATGTTCCGTTTTGAGAGCGGGCGATGGTCAAGCCAGTCACGGACTACAGCTTCCATTGTCCGTTGATCATATTTGCCGGTACGCCACTCCCAGCCAAGTTCGCTCCACAGTTCGCGGTTTTGATAGCCATCTTCTTTAACAAAACGTGCAAATTGGATGTTCGTAACAGGATATTTGGCAGCAAAATACGAATACGGAATTTCCTTCGCTTCTTTCTTAATTCCGGCTTGAAACTCACCATTGGGCACTTCTACAAACCGATCCAACTCTGTGGGTCGCCAGCCCAACCTACCCAATAATAAGCCTGCCCTTCGCCGTAGTTCAGAGCGAACTTCCTCATCCTGCATACATTCAACCAGCGCGTTAATTACACGGTCACGAGTGGTATGCGGAACACCGTTCGGCGATGTATCCAAAACGGCATCTCCCGCGAGAACCACTGCTTCGCCTGGCGGTCCTGGTTTGCGATCTATGATCGCTTCCACGACCTGACCGGCAACTTTGGGTAATTGCTGGCGAATGCCAAGATACCCAATGGTTAACAAGGTCACTTCACGCCAAGCTTGTTCACCCACATGACGAGAGAGAGTATCAATGATGGGCGCAGAGTCGCCTTGTCCCATCAAAGCGAGGGCAACAGCGGCAAGGTATTCTTCAAAAGTAAGGTGGATGAAACCGTACTCACCCGGTCCACGTTCGAGCAACAGGGCGGCATGTTCACGGACATCAAGCATAAACTGGCGCGCAGATTGATGAGGAGAGCTTTCGCCACGTTCTTCAAAAAGTTCTTCCAATTTGCGGCGCATTTCCTCACGCCCGATCAACCCCACCCCGGGGTTAACTTCGTGCATCCACAACGCCAATGGCGCAAGAATGCGCACAGTTTGAACATCGTCAATATCGCGTCCGGGGGCGCGTCCGCTCAAACTGCGGGCGCGGTTCCATGTGGAGAGCAGGGTCACTACATATTGGTCATATAGTTGAACACGGCGCTCTGGCAGCGTAACACCCTGACGTTTCATCAAGGCAAGAATCGTCAACAGCAAAGGAGTCGATGCAAGTTGGCGCACACCATCATTGTGTTGGATCGCATCCAATAGTTCTCGCCGGTCGTTTTCAGCATCGGATTGGGCAATGGATGTATTACCCTGCACCTGTTTTTCCAATGCAGAAGTCCAATGCTCAACGAACTTTTCGATCTCGTCGTCCTCGAAATCCACAATGGTGCATTCTGCCAGGTCTTCGGCAGAGGGGCGCACAGCGCGATAGCCAACGACACGGCTGGTAAGTACAAATTTGTTCCCCTGATGGCGGTGAAAGGAATAAAAATCCACTACACGTTCGACAACGGTATTCCGCATGTTGAGGTCGCGGACTTCATCAAGCCCATCCAACAAGATGAGGGCGCGTCCGGCTTTGAGCGCTTCGACAAGCATCTGCCCAATCGGCAGGGATGAGCCGATCAACAGCATGAAGTATTCGGCTATGAATTCATCCAGGCGTATGTCTTTTTGCTGGAGGGCATTTGCAAACGCCGCAAGCGGGAGCAAAATGGGCAGGTAATCATCCAACCCCATCTTTGCGCCTTCGCCGCGAGCCAGTCTTACGGCAAGGTATTTTACAAAGGTGGTTTTTCCAGCGCCCGGGTCGCCAAGAATGATGACGCCTGAATTGTTTTTCAAGACGTTGAGCAGGGGAACCGGTTCACCAAAATGAAGGGGTTCTTCGTATTCAGAAACCTCACGTCCGGCGATGCTCAAGTCACGCTTCCAGGTCTCCCCTTCTGGCAATTCCATACGTGCCTTGAGCGGAACATAGAGGTCTAATAATTTCAAGCGCAGGGGAATACGATCTGCAACACCCATGCCCTTAAGGCTGAGGTAATAATGCCGGTCTGTAAGGTAGGCAAGATAAGCCGCGGTAGCTTGTGCAATGGTTTCGGGTGGAAGTTCTGGCTTTAAGTCTTGCCAGAAGCGGTTGGCAAGAATAATCGTCTGCCCGTGGATAATGGCGCTGTCTGTGACAGAGCCGCCAATGGCGACACTTTCATTTCCCGCCTGAATTTCAAGATTTTTTCTTGATTCTTTGTTCGATTGTTTTGAAGGTGTTTTTTTACTGGTCATACCAGCCTCAATGTTTTGCCAAGTATACAACCAGAATGAAGTGATAACTTCTATCTTGCAAGGTTGTAAGGATGACCGCGAGTTTGGCTATACGAAAAAGCTCACCCATTGAGGGTGAGCTTTTTTATTAGGCTTATTTTTTTACCCTACACAAGGCGGCAGGGACTACTACAAGAGCAAATTGCTCAAAAGGTCTATTCTTTCGGTTCGCCGAAAACGATAACAAGAATGTGTTGGTTGAGGAATTTTGGCTTTGCCTCTTCATCTGGGGTAAATACCTGTCCCAGAGTGTACCCGCCAACAATCGGTACAGTTTCGCCAAGAATTTCCTGTACGGCGGTGAGTTCAATGCCGGGGTATGCTTTGAGCAACATTTGCCAGGCAACATCTACAAGCACAAGTGCGAGGCGGGGTTTTGCGTCCCCAAGTTTTTTCAAAGCTTGCTGAGCGGCAGCTTTGGCGGCACGTTCACAGGAGGCGCGGCTTCCAACCAACAGGAAGGCATCTACCCCATCTCGAACAACTGCGTTCATACGAAAACTCCCGTCGGCTTCTACACGGATCGGGGCGCGAACCACCATACCATCGTTTTGATCCATGCCAAGGGGGTAGAGACGGGCAAGGTAGCTTAATGGTGGAAACGCCCAATCACGCGCGGGGTAACCAAAAAGGCTGGCGTACGCCTCAGAGGCAGGGCGACCATCCAATGTGCGCAGCCAAAACCCACGCGAGCGTGTGATGCGAAACTGATTCCCTACTGGGTCCCAGCCATGGTCTACCCCAACGCCGATGGATACATTTCCACGCAGGATGGCGGCGCTCAAGCCACCTGAGCCGGTTTGATTTCCAAGCATCTGGTAGGTATTCCCTGTATGCAGGTCGCCGCTGGAAAGACCGCCGATCACATCCAACGCGGGGGGAAGTCCGTTGCAAAATTGTTCGGCATCTCCATTGAAGCCATCTGCAAAGAAAAGAACTGATTGGCGTTCAACCCGCGCCGAGGTATATTGATCTATCTTTGCGGCGGTTTCACGTCCCGATTGGGCATACCCGGGAAGCCAAAGCGTTTCGACTTGAAAATCTCCGCTAAGTAAAGCAACCACTACCGAGTGCGGGTGCTGCCCATTGACGGTGAGTCCGGCTGGTGAACTGAACCCCAACAGGGGCGTATCGCTTAACAAACTGGAAACGCCGTTCAACACTTCACGTGGTTGGTATTGATGCGAAGAAATGACAATTGCCAACCCGGGCACATTTGCCCCGAGCCGGTTCAGTGCCTGGTGTGTAGCCTGCAAGCCTGCTTCGCGCCCATCCAACGCTTGTGCGCTGCCGACAGAAGAGATAATCGCCATAATATGCCTTTATCCTTCCGCCACGGGTACGGTAAAGTGGAAGGTGGTGCCTGAGCGGTATTCACTCTCAAACCAAATTTTGCCGCCCTGCATTTCCACAAGACTTTTGGTAATGTTTAACCCAAGCCCTGTACCCGGGGCTTCGCGTGCTTTGGGATCGTCAGAGCGGAAGAATTTTTGGAATATCTTTTTCTGGTCTTCCGGGGTCATACCAATGCCGCTATCCTTCACCCAAAGATGAATAACATGCGGCGCGCCTTCGGCATCCCATTGATTTTGGGTTGCTTCCACCCCTACTTGGATCAATCCGCTTTCGGGGGTGTATTTGAATGCATTGCTTACAAGGTTGGTAAGCACTTGTGCCACACGGATGCGGTCTGCCCACATCAATGGTATTTCAGGAGGAATTACCAGTTCGAGTCTTTGCTTCTTATCTTCCAATTGGCGTGTGAAAGTCCGAATAACATCATCCACAAGTTCCGGGATCGGTGAAGCCTTGAATTCGAGTCTTAACCGCCCAGCTTCGATCTTGGAGTTATCGTTCAAATCTGTAACCAAAGTAGACATACGTTCAACATTGGATTTGATCGTTGAAAGGAAATTCTTTTGCATGTCGGTGATCTGCCCCACAGCGCCGCTCGCCAGTAATTCGGTGTAGCCTTTTATGGAAGTCATGGGGTTCTTGAGTTCGTGCGCCACAAAGGAGACGAAATCGCTCTTGGCAAGATTTGCGCGTTGCACCTCACTGTACAGTTGCGCATTTGAAATGGCGATGGCGGCATGATCGGTAAGGCGGGTGAGGAATTCAATATCTGCCTGTGTACCACCTGCGCTTTCAAGATACAGTAATCCGATCACTGTCGTTTCGCGGCGAATGGGGATAACCATTTGCATTTTTGCAGAAATAAGTAATTTATTAGCAGAGGCGCCAACTTCAGCCACAATATTTTGGGGCAGCCCCGTTTCAACTGCCTGTTTCATGGAAGGCAGTTCAATCTTCATCAACTGGTCTTCACCCAGAGATGCCATTTGGGCATCCAACCCCTGATGCGCCATGATGCGAAGCCTTTCCTCTTCAAAGGTGCCGATCAAGCCTGCATCTGCGCCCGATTGACGCAGCGCCCAATCGAGGGTAATGCGCATGGCGCGATCCATTTCGAGGCTGGCATTCAATTCGCGGTCAATGCGTTGCATGACGGAAAGTTCTTCCACACGGTTGGCAAGTTCCTGGTCGGTCAATGTGTAGAGGCGGGCGTTTTCGATGGCAACCGCAGCCTGACCAGCAAAGGCGGTCAAAAGGGTTTGATCGTTGGCAACAAAGGGAAGCCCATCGCGGCGGTTGATAACCTCAATAACGCCGATCACGCGGTCTTTGGCTTGCAGAGGTACAGCCAGTAGAGACTTACTCGAAAAGCCTGTTTGTTGATCAACTCCCTTGAAACGGTGCGAGGAGCGTTCTTCATTTTCGATGACCGGCTTCCTTGTATCCACTGCGCGACCGACAATGCCGGTTCCGGGTGCGAGCCTTTTACCGATCAAGTTACCGGCTACAGGACCAACTGTTACACGGAAAACCAATTCATCGGTTTGGTCATCTACCAAAAGCAGGCTTCCTGCTTCGCAGTTTAAGATGCCGACCGCATTTTCAAGAATATTTTGCAAAAGCGGGTTAAGTTCCAAAGTGGAAGTTAACTGACGGGTGATTTCGTTGAGAGTTGTTAATTGATGGGCGCGTTCCTGGGTCTCTTTCAACAAACGTGCCTTAACGATAGCGCCTGCGGTCTGATCGGCAATGGCTTGCAAAAGTTCCATCTGCGCCCGGGTGTAAACAGTGGATCCATCACGGCTGCCGACACTGAGTGCGCCAATGGATTCAGCTCCCGCGTTAAGTGGGACGCCAATCCACGCGAAGATATTTTCAATAGTGGGTGTATGATTCCGAGCCTGACATTCACGAATGTAATCCTGCGTAACAATCGGGCGGCTTTTGCGAATCACCTCGGGAGACAGACCAACATTTGAAGCAAACGGCTGGTTTTCGCGCTTAAGAATGCGTTCATTATTCTCAAGGCAGAAACCATAATAATAAAAATCACTGTTCTTATCATACAGTGTGATATGAAAATGAGATGTGGGTACAATTTGCGCGGTCTGGGCGTAGATCAATTCCAACACATCATCAAAGGTCAATGTGACGTTAACACCCTGCGATACACGGGTCAGTGCGTTCATTTCCTGAATTCGCCGTTCAAGATGCACAACGGTTTGAATGCGTTCAATGGCGACCGATGCCTGATCGCAAATGTTTTCAAGAAAGCGCAGATCACGCGGCGAATACGGCTGCCCGGTCAGGCGCGGACCCAAAGCCAGCCAGCCATTGGGCTTCTCTTTGCCCGGAAAGGAAATAAACAGACGGGCGCCAAGCAAAGCAATGCGTGAGTGTTCCGGTTTTAAGGCTTGCGGCAGATCATCCATGTTATCCAGATACAACGGCAGGTGTTCCTGCTTAAAATAGGAAACCAGCGAGCTGGAAGAAGTAAAACGGATATCCGTGGTGGGTCGATTTCCATCGCCATAAGCTGCCACAAAGAAATCATTGGCAGCATCGTATGTAAATACATGTAACTGTTCAGGGGCAAGCGATACTGAGATCTGATCGCGCAACAAAGCGCTGATCGAATTCATATCCAAGGTGGTGGTAAGGCGGTGTGAAAAATCCTCCAACTGTTCGGTAACCACACGCGTACCTCGAAAGAAGAATGCATCCGTCGTATTCTGCAAGCGAACACGGAGCGGCTCCAGCACCAGTGCGAGCACAAATATGAACAACCCTGCCAGTATATTTCTAGGGAGGGCGTTCCCAAAGATCAAAACCGCGCCCGCCGTCACAACAGCATAACCAACCGTCACCAAGGCAGATAGGAAGAAGTACATCACCCCGCGGCGCACCAGATCATCAATGCGCAGGAAACGAAAACGCATGATGTTATATCCCATCACAGCCGGAAAAATCACCGCAAACAAAAACAGAATGGGGTTGAAGGTAATTCCAAAAATATTTCCAAGTGTAAGGTACACAACCAACGGCGCAAAAGCAAATAACGCACCGATCAAGGTGTTACGCGCTTGTGATTGCACCACCGGCGACTGGGCATAAAAAGCATAGTAAAAGTTAAAGCCCAATAAAGCCAGAATTCCAACCGCATCCAGATAGTAAATATTCTGCCAGGTTGGAATATACCCAAGCGGGTCATTGGCGTTAAAAAGGGTCGGGAAAGAGATCGCTGTAAGCAGCAGCGCTACAATGAAACCCATCCACCTTAAATAAGGACGGTTAATTAAGATGCGCGGCGAAGATGGAAATGAAAGCGCCAACGCCAGCGCCCCACCGCCTGCCATGGCACAGGCAAATACCCAAACCAGTGTCAATTCGTGGCTGGACCAGATATTAAAGGTCGTTGCGGTAATCAGGGAGAAGGAAGTAGCAAACATAATGAATGCGCGCCCAGCCGCTTCATTACGCCGCAGACCAAAGGTCCAGATGCTCAGCCCAAGAAATAAGAGACTGAGAATGGCGGGCATGACCAGGTAAAAATTCACGCCATCATCAGGAAACTGCTGTAAGACCACATTCAGGTCTCGTATTTCCCCATTTAAAAATGCCACCGTTAAAATTACATTTTCGCCGGGTACAAACCCGTCCAAAATTTTCCGTACATCCCGGCTGGATGCCACCGGAATACCATTCACTGCTGTTAAACGATCTTTATTATGTACAAGGCTGTTTAATTCCCAAGCCCCTGTATCATCACCAGTGTCTACAAATACAAGTGTATGCTCGTAAAATGAACCCAAAAACGGTTCCTGTACCCAGCGAACAGCAAGGACAAGCGCCCATACAAGAACAGCAGCCGCCAGAGCCTGGTAAAACAATACAGCCCAAGTCAGGATGCGCCCTAAAAGTTTTTCATTAAACTGACCGTTCAAAATGTTGAATCCCATGAGTTTTGTGACTAAAATTTTACTCCACAATCACTTCGAAGGTATATGGTACTTTCATGACAAAGGCGAAAGGTGAAAACGGATGGCTGCGCCTCAAACCCACCCATCACTGTCTCTGCTTACCCAAACCTTTCCCTACGCCGCAACCATATTACTCCTGCGGCACGTGGATTTCCAGCAACGCCTCATATACCGATTCGGGTATCTCTGAAACCGCATAAATATAAATGTACTCCAAACCATTAATGGTTATGATCTTTTCCGGCTTTACGGAACCTTCCAACACACCCAGTAGTTGTTCGGTTTCGGGCTGCTTCGTCCGGGTAATAGGATATAAAACCAGGTAGTCAGCCTTGCTTAGTTCCTCTACAATGACGGCAAAATCATTATTCAATAGATATACACGTTTTAGAACCACCGTCTCGCCGGGGAAGAAAAAGGAGAAGGTGCCCAGTCCGTTGTACACATAGGCGCGCAAATTACTGGCGCCGGGTTTCATGGCAAGGTAATCTCCAGCCTCTGCAAACCCTTCACCATAGCCATAAGTTGCCGCTTCACTCGCAATGGGGCTTTGATACGTGAAGTAATACGGCGCGTAAGGCAATCCTTGTGCGATCTGTACAAGGGGCAGCAACACGCACACAGCTGCTGATGCCCCCGCGTAGACCGATGCACGGAAACGCGGTTTCATCTGCATGATAGCCCATCCCCAGCCCAAACCCGCCATGACATCAAATGCAATGTAAGAACTTAAAATGTAATGCTGCGAGTCGCGTCCCTGTGCCAGACCAAACATCAGAGCAAATCCCAGCCCAAGTACGGCGAGGTAGACCAGCATGGAATTTATCGTCTGTTTGTCTTCGGCGTAGAAAAAAAGCGGAATGGTCAGAAGCAAGCCAAACCAAGTCAGAGGCGTGGTTGAATCTGCCCATTTATCCATAAAGTAGAGGAATCCATTCCCGCTATCTTCCAATTCAAATTGCTGCGGGGCGAGTTCTTCGGTCACTTCGAGGCGGGCTCCTTGAAAGGCGTAACTAAAGGCGTTGCCGTAAACATCCTTCAGCATTTTGCCGGGGGCAACCCACATGCCGGGCCATAAAATGAAGTAGGTTAACGCCGCCGCAACGAACCATAATATGAACGTGCGTATTGCCCGCATAATGCGATCACGCCAGGGAGCGCTGGAAGACAACATATTCCAAAGCAGCATCAGCCCAATGACACCGACCGCCGCAATGGATGATGATTTGGATAATTGCGCCAAGCCAAACGCCGCACCTGAGATCGCGAGGTAGAAAATCTTTCTTTCGCGCGTAAGGTAAACCTGCAAGCTTAAAAGGGACACCAATACAAACAGGGCAAGCATACCTTCAAGGTTCATCAAACGCGAATGACCAAGGTAGAAAGGCGAGACCGCCGCAAGTGTGATCGAGAGAAATGCCGAACGCGGGTCTGCCAGCTTGCTTAGTAAAAGGTAGCTTGCAATAGCCAGCGCTAACAACACCGCCGCATGGATGTATCGGCTGATGCGTACAAGGTCGAGCGGTTCTTTATCATGTTGGCGCATGAATTCTTCGAATTTCATTTTGAGCGGGTCAAAGTAGCCTTGTCCGTACCCACGGTATTCGGGGAAGTAGATGTGCATGGCGGTTGCCACGATCCACATATTGGTGACGCCGGGGTGATATTCAAAAATGGTGTTCTCAAATTCAGCATGGGTCACAGCGTAATAAAAATTCGCACCGCGGACGATCCAGCGGGGTTCATCCACGTTCAACATGCGGTCATTTTGCAGCAGCCATGAAGGCAGTATCATGACCACAAGCAGCGCCAATAACAGATATTTTTCACCACGAGCAGAAAGGGGTTTCATCATAGGTCGGCAAGTCTTTCAAAAATATCCTTTGGGAGAGAATCCACTTTATAAATGCGGACATACTCATAGCCATCCATCCAGATGGCGTGAAAAGGTTCAACCGTTTCAAGAATATTGATAAACGGATGATATTTTTCCATTTGGATCTGGTTGGCATAATAAACGACCAGATAATCGGAAGCCCGCAGGTTGCCTAACAGGTCTTCGGCGTGGTCGCCGTCAATATAATATGGGCGGAAGCTTATCGTATTGCCAGGATAGTAGAAGGAAAAACACCCGCGGCTGTAATATGAAAAAACTGTAGATTCAGCGGCATTGGGTTGTTGAGCCAGATACTGCGCCGCGATTTCAAGGGCTTCACCATACGGCTTTTGTGGATATTCGCTGTACCACCCCAGCGCCTGTAACATTGGATTTCGGTAGGTATAGTAGTATGGAAAGAACGAAAGGGCGCTGCCCACCTGCAACATCAAAACCAGCGCCAAGCCCGCATATTGAATTTGCAGCTTGCGCAAGGGGTGGCGCTCAGCCAGCCAACTCAAAGCAGACATCCACCCCAATGCCGCGAGCAGATTCACCGACACGTAACTGGATGCAATGTAATGCGGAGAGTTGCGTCCCTGTGCGAGACCGATGAGCAGGATGAATGCAAGCGCATTCACAGCCAACAGCGTAAATAAAACTCGATTTTGACGCGCCCGTTCCCGGTTCTGTGTGAACGGCAAAGCGATCCCCAATAAAAATCCAAGCCAGGTAAACGGGGTTGTGCGATAAAGAAGAACTTTGGCGATATCCCACACGCCAGTTGAAGTTGTATCCAAACTAAATTCAGAAACGTTCAGGTCTTCGGTTACGGTCAGCCGCGCGCCCTGAAAAGCGTAACTAAAAGCATTGCCGTACACCTGATAAAGCATTTTCCCGGGAGCCACCCACATACCGGGCCAGAAAACAAAATAAGTAAGCGCCAGCGCCGCAAACCAGATACCAAAGGTTTTGAACGCGTTCACAACCGCCCTGCCCCAGCCCTGCCCGCGCTCTTCGACCAACTGCACCAGGAACAAAATCCCCACCCCAGCCAGCATGGCAATTGCAGAAGATTTAGACAACTGCGCAAACCCCGCCGCCATGCCGGAAATCAGCAAAAAGATAAATTTGCGATCTTTCATAAAATACACAGCCAGCGCCAACAGCGAAACCAACACGAACAATGCCACCATTGCCTCGTGCGTTAACATACGGGTCAGACCGAGATAATACGGATCGAAGGTGACGAATAATGCCGCAAAAGCCGCCGCCCATTTTGGGATGAATTTTTGCAAAAGAAAATACAACAACAAAAATAAAACCAGAAGGACAACCACCTGAATCGTGCGCGAATATTCCAACAGTTTCAAAGGGTCATATCCGTACTTCATCATGAACGGATCAAGCAATCCCTTTTCATAACTCAAGTAGCCTTGTCCAAACCCGCGATATTCAGGGAAGTAGAGGAACATGGCAAAGGCGATGATCGCCATGGTTGTCACAGCAGGCTGATATTCATAGACCGTGTTTTCAAACTCGCGCTGCCCCAAGGCATAATAAAAATTCGCGCCCATGCTCAACCAGTGCGGTTCATCAAGGGTCACGAAAGAGTCTATCTTTGCAAGCCTCGGCGCAAGGAACACAGCAATCAAACCAAGATAAATAAGAACATCCGTCAACTTATTTCGATTCATGGGCGCATTATACCTTTACATCCCGAATGGTAAAATTCTCGGTGTGAAAGCAAAATTAAACCAATTCCTCCATAAACCAATTGCTGTTCCAGCGGCGCTCGCCATTCTCATTACACTTGCATATGGCATCCTCACCCCCAAAATGGGTTTCTATTGGGACGACCTGCCTTTTGCATGGATATTGCGTTTCTTCGGTCCCGCCGAATTTATTGAGGGTTTCCGCCCATTCCGCCCATTGTTGGGATACATCTTCGCCGTAACCACCACCCTCTTTGGTGGACACCCCCTCACCTGGCAGATTCTTGGTCTCCTCACACGCCTCCTTCTTGGACTTCAAGTCTGGTCGCTGCTGCGGAAGGTTTTCCCCACCCGTGAGCGTTCGATTCTGTGGGTTGCCTTTGCCTTCACCCTCTACCCCGCATATGGACAGCAATGGGTTGCTCTCACACATATCAACCAGGAACTTATTCCGCTTATCTTTCTCCTTTTTTCTTTCACCATCACAGCAAGTCTTCTACGCAACCAAAAAAGCTCTTTCCCGCTCACCTCTTTTGCCATCTTCTTGCAAACCCTCGGTCTATTCTCAACCGAATACTTCTTCGGGCTGGAGATTCTGCGTTTCTTCTTTATCCTCATCATCCTCACCGAAACCGTTGCGGATAAAAAAGAACGGTTCAAAAAAACCGCCCTTACATGGCTGCCCTACTTCATTGTTTGGGTCATCAATGCCGCCTGGACGTACTCCTATCACCATTCCAACGCCTACAATTCCTACCAGATCAGCATATTCTCCCTGCTCAACCCGCTGGCGCTTGTCAACGAATTTATCAACACCTTATCGCTCTCCGGCTTCGTCACTTGGGTCAGTACCTTCAAAATTTTCTCAGTGATCGATGGTTCTGTAACCCAGATCATTGCATTAATAATCCTGATCCTTGCAAGTCTGACCTCTTATGCAGTAACGAGTAACAAAGAACAAGAAATAAGTTACGAAGAAAATCATTCCACGCACTATTGGTTCGTTCTGGTTGGCATTGTCACCATCTTTGCCGGACGCCTACCCTCCTGGGCGGCGGGACTTCCCCTCAAGGTCGAATTCGACTATGACCGATTCTTCGTCTCCATCATGCTGGGGGCGAGCCTGTTCATTATGGGTCTGGCAGATTGGGTGTTGAAAGAAAGCCGAGCAAAATCGGTTTTCCTCAGCCTCGTCATCGGCATGGCGGCAGCCTATCAATTCACAGTGGCGAACACCTACCGGCGCGACTGGGAAAATACACAAGACTTGTTTTGGCAAATGTCATGGCGAATGCCCCTGCTGGAAACAGGCACAACGATCCTGACATACGAATTCCCCGTCCAATATCTCTCAGATTATCAATTGATGTCTGCATTAAATTGGATGTACGCGCCAAACTTTGAAGGACGTGAACTTCCATATGCTTTGCAGTACCTCAAAACAAGATTCGAGGCATTTGAAGTAAAAGCCAGTCAGCCCATAAATATCACCTATCGTACAGCTACGTTTATCGGAAACACCTCGCAGAGTGTGGTCGTTTATAAAGAAGCAAATGGGTGTCTGCGTGTGCTCGACCCGATCTACAACAACGCAGAGACCATCCCCGGCGCAAGTTTCTATTTGGTTGATGCCATCCCACTTTCGAACCCGGGTTTAATCATCAACAATACGCCAGCCCCTGAAATGGATAAAACACTATTTGGCGAAGAACCTTCTCGTGGCTGGTGCTACATCTACGCCAAAGCAGAAATTGCAAGACAGGCAGGCAACTGGGAAGAAGTGACCAAACTTTATAAAGAGGCGCAAAAAGCAGAACTCTCGCCCTCTTTACCTGTGGAGTATTTGCCATTCATCGAAGCATTCGCGCTAACCGGCGAGATGGATACCGCCATTAAACTAACAGAACGGACCATCAAAGGTCAACCCACTTTATGCCCGGCATTGCATACCTTGTGGAACAGAACAGCCAGCGATACAGATATATCGCAAGCAGAAAGCCTCCTGCAAAAAGAATGTAAATAAAGAAAAACGCGACTTGATGTCGCGTTTTTTTATAACCCGTGTTGGATGGCGATCACCGCCGCCTGTGTTCTATCTGATACGTTCAGCTTTTCCAGAATCGCGCTGACATGATTGCGCACGGTTCCTTCGGATAAGTGAAGCTGACCAGCAATATCGGTATTGGTCATCCCTTTGGCGAGCAGACGCAGAACATCCAATTCGCGTTCGGTGAGTTTTTCGGTAAGGATGGAAGCGGGCTGGGTCTGGTTACTGGCAACTTGATTAAGTAATTTCCCCGCCACGCCCGGGTCTACAAAAGATTTGCCATCCATGGTGCCGCGAATGGCTTCGACGATCTTCTGGCGCGGTGTATCTTTGAGCAGGTAACCAGAAGCTCCCGCACGGATCGCATCGAATACCCATTCATCGTCATCGTAGGTGGTGAGGACGAGGATCTTTACAGTTGGATGTCTCTTGCGAATCTCACGGGTGGCTTCAATGCCGTTCATGCCCGGCATTTTCAAATCCATAAGAATGAGGTCGGGCTTTTTCTGGTCGGTAAGCTCAACCGCTTCGTAGCCATCCTGGGCGGCTCCCACCACCTCGAAATCTTTTTCCAATTGCAGGAGCATCTCCATACCATCGCGGATAACAGCTTGATCGTCGCAAAGTAGGATTTTCATATCGTTAATACCACCTGTGTACCTTTGTCTTTTTCGCTTTTTACTTTCAGTGTGCCGCCAGCCAACTCGGCACGTTCGCGCATCCCCACCAAGCCAAAATGACCGGAGGCTTCGCGGGAGCGCATATCAAACCCCACACCGTCATCCGCGATGGTAAGTGTGGTTTGAGCATGACTGGTCAAGCGGATGCTGAATTTTTTCGCGCGGGAGTGTTTGGTGAGATTCTCGATCGCTTCCTGCGTTACGCGAAAGATGGTCTGTTCCACGTCTGGGCTGAGGGAAGGCATGGGGTCTTGCAGATCAAGCTCAAGGTCCAGCCCGAAGCGCGAGGCGGCAGATTCGGCTACTTTTTTGATGGCAAGGCTGAGCCCCAAGTCTTCCAATTCTGATGAACGTAACGATTTAAGGGCGCGGCGGGTTTCGTCCACCCCCTTGCGGGTTGCCTCAAGTGATTTGTCTATCATCTCGCGGGTTTGTTCAGGCTCAATATCGAAATAGGCTTTGGCGGCTTCAAGTGAAACCGAGATAGCCGTAAGCGAATGAGCGAGTGTATCGTGCAGTTCACGGGCAAGGCGGTTGCGTTCACGGCTGACAGCAAGCTGTTCAAGCGTGGATGCGTAATGCGTGAGGTTTGCGTTTGCCTGCCGCAACGATTCACTTTGCTCGCGCAGGCGTGAGACCAAAAAGCTGATGAAGAAACCCACCGCAATAAAACTGATGGTTCGAATAATGGCAATGAAAAAATACACCGTCACATTGCGGCTCTCAAAAGGATTGAGAACAAGCAATGCAAATTCAAATGCTGTGATTATTAAACTAAAAAAGACCACATGCACAAAACGGTAGCGCCATGCCACCAGCGCCAGCGCCACGAACAAGACAGGCAATTGGCGCAGCGCCATCCCCTCCGCACTCGAAAGCGGACCCTGCGGAAAGCGCGGGACGATGGAGAGGCTGATAACAATGGGCGCAGCCGCAATCACAGCCAGCATGAAAGAATAATACACATCGCTAAGTTTTTCTTGAATGGGTTTCCAGTAGGCAAAGAAAATGAACAACAATGCCATAAGACCATTTGCTGTGTAATACCCATACACAGGCGAGAGATTCAACCTGCCCGCCTGCCCGGGGGTGGGAAATGGCTGGTTGGGCAATGGCGGTTGAAGGCGGGAAGTTTCACCCAGCATCCTTTGAACCTGCGGGGTGTACAGGGCAAAATCCATCAGGGCGATGGCAAGCAGAAAGCCCAGCCAGATCCATGCGGCGGTTCGCAATATGCGGGTGGAATCATCTGAATAGCGCATACCTGCATCTTATCACGAAGGGATGTATGAATGGCATGACCGATGTAACGACCTTGTAAAAACACCCATGACAGCAGTCATGGGTATATATAAGAAGTCGTGATCGGGAGCACTCTCTGAATTTGGCGTAAAAACGTAAACTGGACGCTGTACGTAGGTCACGTTTGCAACGTGACAATTTCTACTTACAAGGAAACCCATGACAACCCTATCTCATCCCCTCCCCAAACAAGAAGTGACCCGCTTTGCTCGATTTCTCACCGTCGGCGCGGTGGGTACGATCCTGGATTTTGGCATTTTGACCGCGCTAAAACTGGCGGGGTTACCCACGCTTTTTGCCAACTCGCTTTCTTTTACAGCGGGGCTGCTCAACAACTTCACCTGGAATCGGTTATGGACGTTCGGAGACACCGCCAACCCAAATTGGCGCAAACAGCTCGCCCAGTTCACGTTGGTCAGTCTGGTAGGGTTGGCTTTAAATAATCTGATCGTGCTTTCACTCGAAGGCGTATTGGGAACCATGCTCGGTCAGCCGCAATGGGGCTACCTGCCTGCCAAGGTCATTGCCACAGGGGTGGTGGTATTTTGGAATTATTTTGCAAACCGTAAATGGACGTTCAGCGCTTTAAAAATCAACCGTGATGGACAAAGATAAACAGGGATACAAATCTTTGTTCATCTCCGTTTATCTCTGGTTATAAATAAGGATAACCTATGACAACAGCAACCCTCCCCTCACAAACCAACGAAAGCGTGCTCGGCAAAAAAATACTCCCTGGTGTAACCATCGGGGCGCTGGTCATTGCCGCCATCATGGTATTTTCGTTTGTGTTGCACATGGTGAATATCGATTCCATCGGCTATGCCAACGAGTACTACACCGCCGCCGCAGAATCCATGACGCAATCGTGGAGCAACTTCTTCTTCGTAGCGGCAGAACCGGGCGGTTCTGTCACCGTAGATAAGCCCCCGCTGGGGTTATGGATCGAAGCCATCTTTGCATACTTCCTCGGCGTAAGCGGGTTCAGCGTTTCACTGCCGAACATTCTTGCAGGCGTATTCAGCATTCCACTGCTTTACAGCATGGTAAAAAAACACATGGGCGAAATGGCGGGCATTGTTGCCGGGTTCGTCATGGCGATCACTCCCATCTTCCTTGCCGCCAACCGCAACAACACCATGGACGGCATGTTGGTCTTCACGCTCCTGCTCGCGGCGTGGGCGTTCGTCCGCGCCGCCGAAACAGGGAAAGCCCGCTGGGTGATGCTCGGCGCATTCATTGTCGGGTTGGGCTTCAATATCAAAATGCTGCAAGCCTTTTTACCCCTGCCTGCGTTTTACGCGCTTTATTTCTTCGGTTCAAAAGAAGGCTGGCTCAAAAAAATTCTCAACCTTGGCATTGCCACAATGTTGCTCGTTGCCGTTTCGCTTTCGTGGGCAATCGTTGTAGACCTCGTCCCCGCCGAAAACCGCCCATACATTGGCTCCAGCGAAGATAACACCGTGATGGAATTGATCATCGGGCACAACGGGCTTTCGCGCCTTGAAAATATGCGCGGCGGAGGAGGAAACACGCCTCCTTCTGGACCTGGGGCTGGTCAGCCTTCCAATGCTGGGAATCAGCCGCAACAGAATCCCAACCAAAGACAACCTCCACCAGCCGCGCTTGCAGCTTGCGAAAATCAAACCGAGGGGGCTGCTTGTTCGTTTACCACCCAAAATGGAAACACCATCGAAGGCTCGTGCATTATTCCGCCGAATCAAAATGAACTGGCATGTGCCCCGCAAGGGATAAACCCGCAAAACGGACAGCCCAACCGCAGTCCAAACGGTCAATTACCCAATGGCGCACCCAATGGTCAAAATGGCAATACGCCCTTTAGTCAGGAAACAGGCTCGCCGGGTGTCACACGCTTCTTTACTGCACCGCTTTCCAAGCAGATGTCTTGGTTGCTGCCTTTTGCCTTGATCGGTGTGGCGCTTGCCCTCTTTGGCTCAAAAATAAAACTCCCTATCGAGTCTGGTGTTCATAAGGCGCTTATCCTTTGGGGCGGCTGGCTGCTCACTTGTGTGGTCTTCTTTAGCATGGTTTCGGGGATCTTCCACGCGTACTATGCCATTATGCTCGCACCGGCACTTGGGGCAATGGTTGGCATTGGATTTGCCCAACTCTATAACTGGGGCAAAAAGTCAGATTGGGCAATGGCAGGGTTGATCGCCGCTGTGGTCGTTACGCTCGGCTTCCAACTTTTCACGGCTGCGCAATACAACGAATTCGCCTGGTGGATGCTCGGGACGGGCATCCTGCTTGGGTTGGGGATCCTGCTCCGGTCCGTTTCGAGGCGGGCGGCGTATGCCGTCACCCTCAGCGCGGCTATGGTCATTCCGTTCTATTGGAGTTGGATGACGGTATCTTCGGGTATCAACAATAATTTACCGACCGCTTACGAAGGCTCAGCCAACGGAGCAGATGACGCTGCCCCGCGCCAAAACAGCGGCGAGAGACAGGTCAATGCAGAAATGCTCGATTACTTGCAAGCCAACACGCAGGATGTGAAATACCTGATGGCGGTGCCGAGTTCACAGCAAGGTGCGCAATATGTGATCGATACCGGTAGACCTGTGCTTTACATGGGCGGGTTTAGCGGCGCCGACCCGGTGGTCTCGGCAGAAGACCTAACCCAACTGGTGGCAGATGGCGATTTGCGTTACGTCCTTTATGGCGGCGAAAGGGCAAATAATCAAGACATCTCCAACTGGTTGAGCAATTCTTGTGCGGTGGTCGAGGAGTTCCGGTCTGTGCAAGGTCAGAATGACCCGCGTAATCAAGGCTTAACGCTGTACTCGTGTAGATAATCAATAGATTGAGAGACCTCCGCAATTGCGGAGGTCTCCTGTTTTTTATACTCCAAACGCTGCTTCCAATATCCACAACAATGCCATGCCTGCCACAATAGTAAATAAGACATTGCGCGTCTTCCAGGCAACAAGTGCGCCGCCCAACCCAGCCAACAAACGGAAGTTCCCCAGTGAAAGGTCAAGCGAGCCCGCAGGGTGGGTCAACGCTGGGAAGACCAAAGCCGCCAACGCCGCAGAAGGAACGAAGCGCAAGGCACGCGGCAGCCAGTCGGGCATGTTGATCTTTCCGAATAGGTAAATAAATAAAAAACGCAGCGAGAATGTGCCCAAGCCCACCGCAAGGAATAACAACCAAAGAGATAATTTACTCATTTCATCACCCTGCTCTTTTTATAATTTTCAGACCAATATCCCGCCGCAATACCGGCAGAAATTGCCAAAACCAGACCAAGGTTATATGGCAGTCCTTTGCCAAGCACCGCCACAGATCCACCGGTGAGCGCGGCAATTACAGTTGGACGGTCACGCAGGGAGCCAAACATGAGCGCGGTAAAGCTGAGCGGAAATGCAAAATCGAACCCCCAACTGGCAGGCACAAGCGGACCCAACAGCGCACCCATAATGGCGCTCAACTGCCACACAACCCAAATTGTGAGCGCGGTCCCAAAGTAATACCAACGATGGTTCAACTCTTCATCGGTGGAAACAAAATGGCTCATGCTCAACCCGAACGCCTGATCTGAAAGCATGTATGCCAGCGCTGCTCTACGCCAGGCAGCCAGGCTCTGAAAATGCGGAGCAAGTGTTGCGCTGTACATGGTAAATCGTAAATTGATTACCCACGCCGTCAACACCATGATGATCCACGGGCTGCCAATGCTCATCAATTGGATCACAGCCAACTGAGAAGCCCCCGCAAATACGATCACAGACATGCCCATTGCTTCGGTAAAGCTCAACCCCACACTCACCGCCGCCACGCTGGAGATCATGGCAAAAGGGATCACACCCACCAAAATGGGCAGCGCACCCTTTGCACCGGCTATAAAATCCTTATTCATGATTACTTCCTTCCAAAGAGATGGCGGGAATTCTACCGTCATTTTCGCGCTATATTTATAGTTCAATGACTGGGATCATTAAACCAGCCAGATCGAAATAAACCCGTAAGGTTTAAAGTGCGAATCGCGTCTGTTACAATCGAAAAAAAAATTTGAGAGAGAGTAAAAAAAATATGACTACTGAACGTACCGATGTGATTAAACTGGGCGAAAAATTCGCCACCCTGCTTGGTGATGATGTGCAGGTTGGGCAGGCTGCGCCCGAATTTACCAGTGCGGCTGCAAATTGGGCGCCGGTCAACCCTATTCAAGAGTCCAAGGGGAAGGTCATCATCCTGACGGCTGTCCCTTCATTGGATACCGCCGTCTGTGACCGTGAAACCCGTCGTTTCAACGAAGAAGCCGCCAAATTGGGCGATGATATTGTCATCTACACCATCAGCACAGACTTCCCCATGGCGCAGGCGCGCTGGTGCGGCGCTGCCGGTGTGGATAAGGTGAAGGTTGTTTCGGATGTGCTCGAAGCTGAGTTCGGCATCAAATACGGAACCCTCATCAAAGAACGCCGCTTCCTGCGCCGCTCGGTCTTCATCGTTGGGCGTGATGGCAAGTTGACCTATGTCAACTACCTGCCTGCCCTCGGCAATGAACCCGATTACGATGAAGTGATCGCAGAAGCGAAAAAAGCCCTGGGGTAAAGAAACTGTCCAGTTGCAAGAACAGGTAAACACAGGGAAGGATCGGAACCGTCTCAAAATTTGGGACGGTTCTTTTTTTCTGCCAATGATAAAATCCCCCGCTATGAGTGAATCTAAAAAGAATTTCGTTGAAGGCGTGCGTTCTGAGATACCACTGTTGATCGGTGTTTTCCCGTTTGGCATGATCTATGGTGCGCTGGCATTGAATGCAGGTTTGTCAAATCTTGCCTCGCAAATGATGTCTTCTATTGTTTTTGCGGGGTCGGCGCAGTTCATCACCGCACAATTGGTGCATGATGCCGCCCCGGGGCTGGTGGTCGTTCTAACCATTGCCGTTGTAAATTTGCGTCACATGCTTTACAGCGCCTCACTTGCCCCCTATCTCAAAGACCTTTCCATACGGTGGAAATTTCTTCTTTCGTACCTACTTACGGATGAAGCCTATGCCCCTTCCATTTTACATTTTGAAAAAGAAGGGCTTGCAACCCATAAACATTGGTTTTTGCTTGGCGCGGGGTTTTCACTTTGGTTCACCTGGCAGGTTAGCACTGCCATTGGCATTTTCCTTGGGGCTGCCATTCCTGAAAGTTGGTCGCTGGATTTCGCCCTGCCGCTCACGTTCATTGCCATGGTAGTGCCCGTACTAAAAAGAATGCCCATGGTTGCAGCAGCTCTAAGCGCAGGCATTGTGGCATTGCTGGCGTATCCGCTGCCATTTAAACTGGGGCTGATCCTTGCTGCACTGGTCGGCATTGCCGTTGGCACATTCCTTGAATCGCACCAGACTGCCGAGGTGAAAAAATGAATATCTGGCTCATCATGCTGGCTGGCGGGTTGATCACATTTGGAATGCGTTTTTCACTTATTTATTTGTTTGGGAAATTTGAAATTTCAGAAACCCTGCGAAGAGCGTTGCATTACGTGCCCCCTGCCGTACTTTCCGCCATCATTTTCCCCGAGCTTCTCATTCGGAACGGCACTCTGGATATCTCACTTGGAAATACCCGTTTGCTTGCGGGGCTGGTTGCGATCTTAACTGCATGGTTTTCACGCAGTACGCTGCTCACCATTCTGGTTGGGATGGCTGCCCTGTTTCTCATGCAATGGTTATAGATAGTTGGTGTATACCTGATTGCCGCCCTGCTGCTTTGCGCGAGCCAGGGCTTCGCGCGCAGAAAGGATGAGCGGCTCGATCTCGGTGTTGGCTGTGATTCGCACCAGAGATGCAATTCCTGCGCTGGCTTGCACGTTCAACGGCTCTTCGTTCGGGACCTCAATGCGGGTGTCTACGATCCCAGCCATGATCCTCAACGCCACCTTTTCAGCATCCACACCGATCACTCCCGGCAGTGCAAGGATAAATTCGTCTCCTGCCCAGCGCCCGATACAATCATAAGGACGGCTTTTATCGCGAATGGATTCTGCCGCAACTTGCAGGACGGCATCTCCAATCTTATTTCCGAAACGATCATTGATGATCCTGAAGTTATCGATATCCAAAGCCACCACACTCATCG
>Ga0172367_10001286_pt1 | contig 37001 bp, 30 predicted proteins | sample Lak10m_FD_114542 | JGI IMG/M metagenome (GOLD analysis project Ga0172367, IMG submission 114542) | Freshwater microbial communities from Kabuno Bay, South-Kivu, Congo - kab_022012_10m | ecosystem: Environmental > Aquatic > Freshwater > Lake | place: Democratic Republic of the Congo: South-Kivu... | reverse complement strand
GAAACACGGGCCCCGGACCGCCTCGACCCTCGAGCTGCATCCCATCAGCAAGCAGACGATGAGGAACACCCAGCGCAGAGAGACCTTCGGACATTGTCGCGAGACGATCGCTTTCTTTGACGCGAAGCTCCTCGGCGCCGCGAAGCAGCGACCGACCTTCCGCGCACGCTGCAGCAATAAAAAAAATCGGAAACTCGTCGATCGCCAAGGGCACGAGCTCGAGCGGGACGTCGATACCGCGCAGCTTCGAGGGTCGAATCAGCAAGTCCGCCGTCGGTTCCGGACCGCGGGTCGCAAGGTTGGAGACAGTGATATCGGCGCCCATCAAACGAAGAATGTCGAGTAGTCCCGTACGGGTCGGGTTCATTCCCACGCCTCGAAGCGCGATTTCACCGGCTTCGGCAATACAACCCGCCACCAAGAAAAAAGCCGCCGAAGAAAAATCGCCGGGAACGTTCACGTGGGTACCGCGAAGGCGCTGACCGCCCTGCAGGCTGACCGTGGATTCCTCGCGCTGCAGTTCGACTCCAAAACACGCCAACATTCGCTCGGTGTGGTCACGAGTGGGCGCGGGCTCGGTAACCTGTGTCACGCCCGATCCTCGAAGTGCAGCAAGCATCACAGCCGATTTCACTTGAGCACTCGCCATCGGCATCTTGAAGTCGATGCCACGAAGCGCGGGCGTACCCCGAATCACAACGGGGGGCTTGCCGTCGCGGGTCTCGATACGCGCACCCATCAAGCGCAGGGGTGCGGCCGCACGCTCCATGGGTCGCCGCATCAAAGATTGATCGCCGACGAGAATCGAATCAAAGTTTTGACTGGCGAGTAGCCCCATAAAGAGGCGCATCGCCGTGCCCGCGTTTCCCATATCGAGCGGCTGATCGCTCCCTCGCAGACCTTCGATCCCGACACCCTGAATACGAACGCACGATGCAGATGGTTGATCGATCGACACGCCGAGCGCTCGTAAGGCTTTGAGCGTCGCAAGACAATCCTCGCTTTCGAGAAAGCCCTCGACGGAGGTCACACCATCGGCGATTCCCCCGAGCATCAGCGCACGGTGAGACACCGATTTGTCGCCCGGAACGCCCACTTGCCCCGCGAGGCTACGAACGGGTGACACGACCCAACGATCTGATGTCTGAGCGGTCACAACACCGCGCGCGGATAGGAGCCCAAAATCCGGAACAAGGAAGCCCGCGACTTGAGCCCCGCGAGGGCTCGCGCCAGCGCGGGATCGTCACGATGACCCTCGAGATCCATGAAAAACACGTAATCCCATTTTCGGCGCTGCGAGGGTCGCGACTCGATACGCGTCAAGCTGACACGATTCTTGGCGAGCGGTTCGAGCAGTCGGTGCAGGGCTCCGGGCGACTCGGTGTGCCCAGTGGACACCAGGAGCGTCGTACGATCATTTCCACTTGAGCCGAACGTGCGTCGACCGATCACGAGAAAACGCGTGGTGTTATCGGGTCGATCTTCGATGTCCGCCGACAAAATAGTCAGTCCATACACCTCGGCTGCCGTTTCGCCGGCAATCGCTGCCGTTCCCTTTTCGTCACGGGCTCGACGCGCCGCCTCCGCATTACTCGACTCCGCGATCAACTCGACGTCAGGCAAGGTTTCTTTGAGCCATTGGCGACACTGCGCGAGCGACTGCGGATGACTGCAGATGCGCTTGATCTCGCGCAAGCTCCGCATCGTACCCATGATGTTTTGACGAATGCGCATTTCTACTTCACCACAAATGTGTAACGGTGAAGTCAAGAAACGATCGAGCGTATGGTTGACGCTACCCTCGGTGGAATTTTCGATGGGAACGACGCCGAAGTCGGCATGACCGGCCTCCACCTCGTGAAACACCTCATCGATGGTCGACAGTGACAAGGCCCGCGCCGAATGACCGAAGTGTTTGTAGACCGCCGCCTGAGAGAAGGTTCCTTCGGGACCCAGGAACCCCACCTTCAATGGTTCCTCCTGCGCAAGACAGGCCGACATGATCTCGCGGAAAAGCCTCACGACCTCGTCATCTCGAAGCGCCCCGCTCGAACGCGCCGCCGTATTGCGCTCGAGCGCCATGCGCAGCACCTGAGCCTCGCGCTCGGGACGATAAAAGTCGACGAGCCGTCCCTGTTTTCCTTTTGAAATACCGACCTGGCGCGCGAGCCGCGCGCGCTCGTTGAGCAAGTCATGCAACCGACGATCAACGTCGTCGATCTTCGATCGCAAGCCGGCGATCTCGCCTCGAGCTTGTCGCTTTAGGCGACTCTTTGAGACAGATGTCTTGCTGCGGCGGGCCATGATGGAATTCCGTAGAACTAAAGCACTCGGGCGGAGAGTACGCCGTCGATCGCCCGAATGCGACCGAGCAACGCGAGATCCACCGCACCCTCGACGTCGATGAGGGTGTAGGCCACCTCACCCCGAGACTTATTGAGAAGCTCCGAAATATTGATCCCCGCACCGGCCAGTAACGTGGACATTTGACCCACCATGTTGGGGACGTTGCTGTTAGCAACGGCGATTCTCGCCGTCCCCGGAATGCGTGGAAGATGGGCGTCCGGGAAATTCACGCTGTGGCGAATGTTTCCGTTCTCAAGGTAATCGCGCAGCGTGTCAGCCGCCATCACGGCGCAGTTTTCCTCAGCCTCTCCTGTCGACGCACCAAGATGGGGAAGCGTCACCACTTTTCGATGGCCTTTCAACGCATTCTTTGGAAAGTCGCAAATGTAGGCGTGAAGCTGACCCGTATCGAGCGCCGCGATGACTGCGGCGTCGTCCACGATGGGGGCTCGTGAGAAATTGAGCAGCACACCGCCCTTGGCCATCAGGGCGATCCGAGCGGCGTTGACGAGACCACGGGTCGCATCGATCAGCGGAACGTGCACCGACACAAACTGACTGCGCGCAAAAAGATCGTCGAGCGAAACCGCCTGTTCGATTGATGACGACAATTGCCACGCTCGCTGCACCGTAATCTGTGGGTCGTAACCAATGACGCGCATCCCGAGGCGCTCAGCGACGTTGGCCACCTCAACGCCGATTGCACCCAATCCGATGACGCCCAAGGTGCGTCCCGGTAACTCGAAACCGGCGAAATCTTTCTTTCCTTTCTCGGTGGCTTCGTCGATCGATTTATCGTCTCCGGAGAGCGCACGAGCGAAATCCCAGGCCTGCACGATGTTACGAGCAGCGAGAAAAAGCCCTGCGACGACCAGCTCTTTGACGGCGTTGGCGTTCGCGCCCGGCGAGTTAAACACTGGAATGCCACGTTTCGTCAGCGCGGCCACCGGAACGTTGTTGGTGCCCGCACCGGCTCGCGCGACCGCCAGCACGGAACTCGGAAGAGTCAGCGAATGCATGTCCGACGAACGAACCAGAATGGCATCCGGATCAGATATGGCAGAGGCCACCTCGTATCGATCGCGAGGCAAACGCTCGAGACCGCGGAGACTAATGTTGTTGAGGGTCTGGATACGGTACGACATGACCGACCTCACCCGTGTCGACGCTGGAACTCACCCATGAACGCGATGAGGGCGTCGACCCCTTCGATAGGCATCGCGTTGTAGATCGAGGCGCGCATACCTCCCACAGAGCGGTGTCCCTCGAGATTCGCGAGCCCTACTTTCCCCGCCTCGGCGCAGAACACTTTCTCAAGATCCGGGTTCGGGACGGTGAACGGTACATTCATCCAGGAACGGCATTCACGCGCCACCGGGCTGCGATAGAACCCTGACCCATCGATCGCGGCATAGAGCTTCTCGGCTTTCACTCGGTTGCGCTCACCGATTACCTCGATACCGCCCTGTCTTTTGAGCCAGGCGAATACGAGCCCCGCCATGTAGATGCCGAAAGTCGGCGGCGTGTTGAGCATAGAGCCTTCTTTGGCCATGGCGGCGTAGTCCCAAATCGGCGGCGTACCCGGTCTTGCTTTGCCGATGAGATCTTCACGAACAATCACGACGACGAGACCCGAGGGACCAATGTTCTTTTGGGCACCGGCGTAAATCAGACCGAATCGACTGACGTCGATGGGACGCGAGAGGATCGTCGAGGACATATCCGCCACCAACGGCGCGCCGCCGCTGACCGGCACGTAGGGAAACTCGACTCCCCCGATGGTTTCGTTGGGCGTGTAATGTAAATACGCCGCGCCGGGCGTCGGCTTGAGAGACGAGGCGACCGGAACAGTCGAATAATTGGACGCTGCCTCATCAGCCAGAACATTCACTTTGCAAAAGCGCTTCGCCTCCACGATGGCTTTCTTTGACCAAGTGCCGGTGTTGATGTAATCGACGACCGACTCGCTGGTGGTGAGATTCTGCGGGATGGCCGTGAACTGACCCGTCGCGCCGCCCTGCAAGAACAGGACTTTATACTGGGCTGGAATTCCCATCAGCTCGCGAAGGTCGCTCTCCGCCCGCTCCGCCACGGCGACGAACGCCTTGCTTCGATGGCTGACTTCCATGACCGACATTCCGCTACCTTGCCAGTCAAGCAGCTCGTTCTTCGCCTGCTCGAGCACCTCGAGCGGCAACGTGGCAGGGCCCGCAGCAAAATTAAATAGGCGCATCCCCGCTCCCGAAAAAAAATCAGTGAACGCTGGACGTGTCGGGCGGAGAGCCCCCGGCGCCCTCGCCTGGCGCAACAGCGCCCTCGGGCGGCGCGAGGTGATCGTCCTCACCCAACGACTCGATGCTTTCGACACTGACCAAGCGTTCGCCGTCATCGAGACGAATGAGCCGTACGCCCTGCGTGTTGCGCCCGACGATCGAAATCTCGGACACACCGGTACGAACGAGAGTGCCGTTCGAGCTGATCATCATGATTTCCTGGTCGGTCTGTGCCTGCAGTGCAGCGACCGTCGCGCCGTTTCGCTCAGTGGTCTGCAGCGCGATCACGCCCTGACCACCACGGCCATGGAGCGGGAAATCTTCAAGCGGCGTGAGCTTGCCGTAACCGTTTTCGCTCGCCGTGAGGATAAGCCCGTCACCCACGACCACCAGCGAAATGACTTCCTGACCTTCCGCGAGCTTGATACCGCGAACACCCGTGGCGTCTCGACCCATTGCGCGCACTTCTTCTTCCTTGAAGCGAATGGCCTTACCACCACTCGAGCAAAGAATAATGTCGCGCTTGCCGTCGGTGAGACCGACACCAACCAAGCGGTCGCCGTCGCGCAAGTCGACGGCGATAATGCCTGACGGGCGGGGCCGAGAGTATGCCGACAGCGGCGTCTTTTTGACTGTGCCGTGGCTCGTCGCCATGAATACGAAATGCTCGTCATCAAACTGTTTGATCGGCAGCACCGCATTGATCTTCTCGCCTTCCTCGAGCGGCATGAGATTGACCAATGGCTTGCCGCGAGCAACCCGACCGGCCTGGGGCAGCTCGAACACGCGGATCCAATACACCCGACCGCGATTTGAAAAACACAGCAGCGTGTCGTGGGTGTGCGCCACGAACAACTTTTCGACAAAATCTTCGTCCTTGACCGCCGTCGCCGTCTTGCCACGGCCGCCGCGACGCTGCGCCTGATACTCGGTCAACGGCTGACTCTTGGCGTAGCCGGCGTGAGACAGCGTGACGACCACGTCCTGCGGCTCGATGAGATCTTCGGTGGCGAGGTCGATGTGATCGAGGTTGATTTCCGTACGACGGGCATCGCCATAGTCGTCACGAATGGTGATCAATTCCCCGCGCACCACCTCGGTGAGTCGCTCGGGGCGCGCCAAAATATCGGTCAAATCGGTGATGAGTGACAGCAACTCAGCGTATTCGCCGACGATCTTGTCTTGCTCGAGCCCCGTGAGGCGATTGAGCCGCATGTCGAGAATGGCCTGGGCCTGAGCTTCGCTCAGGCGATAACCCGAGGCGTCAGATTGCAACCCGAGCTCCGCGGCCAAATCTTTGGGTCGGGTTGAGACGTTGTTCGCCCGAGCAAGCATCTCGGGGACGGCACCGGACGACCAACGGCGACCCAGGAGCGCGGCTTTCGCCTCGGCAGGACTCGGAGAGGCCTTGATGAGCGCGATCACCTCGTCGATGTTCGCGAGCGCCACTGCCAAACCCTCGAGGATATGGGCTCGGTCTCGCGCTTTGGCGAGATCGAATACCGTACGACGGGTAACGACCTCGCGGCGATGGCGAATGAACGCCTCCAACATTTCTTTGAGCGACAACAGCCGAGGCTGCCCATCGACCAGCGCCACCATGTTGATGCCAAACACCGTTTCGAGCGGCGTCTGGGCAAACAGGTTGTTCAGGACGACCTCGGCGTTCTCACCGCGCCGAAGCTCAATGACGATGCGCATACCGTCCTTGTCGGACTCGTCGCGCAGACCGTCGTTGGCAATGCCTTCGATCAGCTTCTCGCGTACCAGATCGGCGATGCGTTCGATCAGCCGCGCCTTGTTGACCTGATAGGGAAGCTCAGTGACGATGATGGCTTGACGATCCGCCTTGCCAACCTCTTCAAAATGCGTGCGCGCGCGAATGGATAAACGACCCCGTCCGGACTTGTACGCGCTGACGATTTCTTGGGCGCCGTTGATGATGCCCGCTGTCGGGAAGTCTGGGCCCGGAACGTGGGCCATCAGGCCCGCAAGAGAAATCTCCGGATCGTCGATTACTGCAAGGCACGCGTTGACGATTTCGGTGAGATTGTGCGGCGGGATATTCGTCGCCATACCGACGGCGATACCCGACGATCCGTTGACGAGCAGGTTCGGGATGCGGGAGGGCATCACTGCGGGTTCGCTCAACGACTCGTCATAGTTCGGAACGAAGTCGACGGTCTCGCGATCGATGTCGGCCAGCAACTCCCCTGCCATGCGCGACATGCGTACTTCGGTGTAACGCATGGCCGCCGGCATATCGCCGTCGACCGAACCGAAGTTGCCCTGTCCATCGACCAGCAGATATCGCATGGAGAACGGTTGGGCCATACGAACGATCGCGTCGTACACCGCCGAATCGCCGTGGGGGTGATATTTACCGATGACGTCACCGACGACGCGCGCGGACTTTTTATAAGGTTTGTTGTACTCGTTGCCGAGCTCGCGCATGGCAAACAAGACGCGGCGATGGACCGGTTTCAGGCCGTCGCGTACGTCAGGGAGTGCTCGCCCTACGATCACGCTCATGGCGTAATCGAGGTAAGACTGACGCATCTCGTCTTCGAGGTTGACGGGTAGAACTTCTCGGGCGATTTCGCTCATTCGACGGTCGCTAATTTCATTCGAAAACGAGTGCGAAATAGTAACATAGACCACCCATTGAATGTGGCTGAACCGGGCCTCCCATGAACCAACCCCAAGCTGCCCAATCCCCAGCCTCTCAGGTCGACGAGGCCGAGCTCGCAAAGTTCGAGGCGATTGCCCATCGCTTTTGGGATCCACAGGGAGAGTTCGGCACACTCCACACGCTCAATCCGGCGCGCCTCGCCTTTATCGGCGAGCGAACCTCATTACGCGGCGCTCGCGTGGCAGACGTCGGCTGCGGTGGCGGCCTACTTGCCGAAGCATTGACTCGCGCTGGCGCTTCGGTCACCGCAATCGATCTGGCCCCATCGATGATTGAGGTTGCCAAACTGCATGCAGCGGGCGAGCGACTGCAAATCGACTACCGCGTGCAATCGGTCGAGAGCCTCGCCACTGAAGCGACGGGTACCTTCGACGTCGTCACCTGTATGGAGATGCTCGAGCACCTTCCCGACCCTGCACAGGTCGTTAGCGAGTTGTCTCGATTGCTCAAACCCAACGGATCGCTCTTCGTCTCAACACTCAATCGAAATCTTCGATCGTTCATGTTGGCGATCGTGGGTGCCGAGTACGTCACGCAACTCGTGCCTCGCGGCACTCACGAGTACGAACGAATGATCCGACCCTCTGAGCTGGCGCGTTGGGCGCGTGATGCCCATCTCACCATCGATGAACTCGGCGGTCTCGAATACAACCCGATCACGCGCTCTGCGCGGCTCACGACCGATGTATCGGTCAATTATCTCGCCCACCTGCGACGAGCGGAAGCCGAGTGATCGATCGCGCCGAGGTGACCCTGGCCTCGTTCGGGGCGGATCGTGACTGGCTACTGCGTTTCTGTCCGCCTGAGACTCGATCCGCATTGACGGCATTGTTCGAAATCGAGCACGGAGTCATGGACAGTTTGAGGCCCGGGCTCGAGCATTCCGTCGCTCACGCGCGTCTCGAGTGGTGGAGCGATGAACTCACCCGCCTTGCTCAAGGCACGCCGCGACATCCCGCGACAAGGCTTCTCGCGGCAAGCGCCCTCGATCGCGGAACTTCTCCGCCCGATCTCCACGCGCTCGTCGAACACGTCCGCGTCGATCTCGCCTGCGTCGCGTTCATCTCACGAGCTGAACTGGATCAACATCTCGACGCGTGGGGTCAAAGTCTCTTTCGGACCGCCGCCCGACTCAGCATCGATGCGGACCCCGACCCGAAGAGTCAGGCGCACGTTCGACTCGCCGCCGAGCGGCTCTCAGTCCAGGCCGGTCGGCTGGTCCGAGAAAGCGAGCTTCTGAGGCGCTTCTCCCGTCACGCGTTGAGCGGACGAATTTATGTGCCGCTGGGCGATCCCCCCGTGACCCCCTCGCACTGGACGGCCCGACCCCTCGGGCCGATCGAATCCGAGGCCCTCGCAGCGCGGCGCCGCGAAATCAGTCAAGCACTCAAACAAATGGCCGCCGCGACCTCGCCTGTTGAGCGTCCCGCGCTACGCGTTCCGATGCTTTGGATGGCGTTCGCAGTCACCCCTTCCGGTCTCGACTCTGCCCTGCTCTCGCCTCTGCGGCGTACCATCGCAACCTGGCGCGGCGCGGTCGCGCTGTCGCGAGGCCGCGTGCCCTCCGAGCTGATTTAAGGATCCAAGACGAATGCCTGATCAACAAACCGCTTTTGATCCTCGCCGACTCTCACTCAAAGGGGATGAACTGGCAGGGCGAGTCATCGCAATCACGGGACCTACGGCAGGCATCGGGCATGCCCTCGCGCTCGAGTGCGCAACGCGTGGCGCAGAAGTTATCTTGATCGGACGCAATGTCAAAAAGTTAGAAGCCGTACATGCCGAAATCTCATCGCTCAAAACGGTAGGCGGTGAAGCGGTGCCCGAACCGTGTATCGCACCGCTCGATCTCGAACGCGCTGTCGCAGGCGATTACGATGCGATCGCAAATGCCGTGATGCAACGCTGGGGACGACTCGATGGGCTAGTGCTGAACGCAGCCCTGCTCGGCGTGTTGGCGCCGATTGAAGATTACGACGTGCCGACATGGGTCAAGGTGATGCATGTCAACGTCACCGCGAATTTCGCGCTGGCCCAAGTCCTGCTGCCCTCGCTTCGCGCCTCAAAAGACGCCTCGATATTGTTCTTGTCGAGTAGCGTGGGAAGACGCGCTCGCGCCTACTGGGGAGCGTATGCCGTCTCGAAATTCGCCATCGAAGGACTGATGCGAACGTTAGCTGACGAGCTCGAAAAGACAGCAGTGCGCGTCAATTCGATCAATCCTGGCCGAGCTCGCACGCACATGCGTCGACAAGCCTTTCCTTCCGAAAACATCGAATCTTTACCGATGCCTGAGTCGCTCACGGCACCGATGGTCGCGATGCTCGGGCCGCAATCACGAGGCGTTACAGGTCAGGCGCTGGACGCTCAGTAAGACGCTCCGGGGCCGCCTCGAGATATTGGGCTTCTTCTGCGGTCAAGGTTCTGAAGTGTCCGCGCGCGAGATCTCGCGTCAATGTTAAGGGCCCAAGACTGGTCCTCTGGATGCGACTGACCATCGCACCTTGCCGCTCGAACAACTGGCGAATGTCCTTGCCACTCGCGCCGATCGCGATGATTCGATACCAACGATTGAGTCCCTCGGGCTCTGTCTCAGACCCCTCAACCGAACTCACCTCGACCGTCCTTCCATCGTCGAGCTCTCCACGGGAGAGAGACTCGAGGCGAGCGGCATTCAGTTCACCCCGAACGCGTACGATGAACTCTGTCGGCCAGCGCCGGACGCGCCGCTGAAGACGCTCCGCGAGCGCACCATCCGTCGTGATGATCTCAAGACCACCGTCGACTCGAGGCATGGGCGAGACCGCCAAAAAGCGACGACCCGCTCGGCGAGGCAAACGGGTGTACAGCCCCTCGGTCAGAGATTCTCCGGTCGAACGATGACAAAGGAACACGGTGGTTTCCTTACTCAGCCGCGAGGCATCCCGACTGCGACGCACGACGCGGCCGTCCACACGAAGCTCATCACGGCCAATGACACGCGATCCGAGTTCGGCGACGGTGCCATTGACCGTCACGCGGCCCGCGCGAATCCACTCTTCCGCCTCACGACGCGATGCAAGGCCCGCCTGGGCCAACACTTTTTGAACTCGCTCCCCCGCTTGGGTCGCCTCGGACGCACGAACGGACCGTCCGGACGGCACGCGGCCGCCCGACTTCGAGCGCTCACGCCGGGCCATCGTCCTCGCCAGTGTCCGCAGCGACCACGACTGCGTCCGTATCAGGGGCCTCGGCCACCGGCAGCGACAGCTGCGGATTCAGATCGATCATTTGTTTGATCTCTGCGAGCGGCGGCAACTCGTCGATGGTGCGAAGTCCAAAGTAATCAAGGAAGCTTCGGGTCGTACCGAGAAGTTCGGGATGGCCCGGTACGTCACGGTGACCGACGACGCGTATCCATTCGCGCTCCATCAACGTCTTGACGATGTTTGGATTGACCGCGACGCCGCGAACCGACTCGATCTCGGCACGCGTGATGGGTTGTCGATAAGCGATCAGCGCGAGCGTTTCGAGCAAGGCACGCGAGTACTTCTGCGGTCTCTCCGGCCACAGACGACTGATCTCGCGCGCATAACTTTGACGTATCTGGATCCGCCAGCCGCTCGCCGTCTCCCGAAGTTCGATGCCGCGATCGCCATACTCCGACCCCAGCGCGTCGAGCGCCGTCTGGATCTGCGCCTTGTCGGGACGACCGTCTTCGTCGAAAAGTTCGCCGATCTCACTGATCGACATCGGCTTGCCTGCCGCAAGCAACGACGCCTCGATGACATTGCGGATGTGGTGGTCGCTCATCAACTGTCCTTTTCGGTTGAATTGTCTGCAGGCTCGCCCTCGACAAGTCGACGATGCGGGGTCTGCGCAGCTCGCACATGGAGCGGTCCGTAGGGCTCGGTCTGCACGATTTCGATCAGCCCCTCGCGCATCAACTCGAGAATGGCGACAAAGGTGACCGTGACGCCCATTCGACCCTCTTCGGGCTTGAAGAGCTGCATGAAATCGAGGAACGCACCACCGTCGACTGCCGCGAGCACATCGGTCATGCGCGCACGAACCGACAAGCGTTCGCGTTGAACATGGTGATGCTGGAACATCGCCGCACGCGAGACGACGTCGCGGAACGCGAGAATCATTTCTTGCAGCGCAACCTGAGGCAAGCTCGATTGCGGGCGCCGGAAGTCCGTCGCAGCACTCGCAGCCCAGGTGTCGCGTTCCTCGCGGGGTAACTGGTCGATGCTCTCTGCGGCCTGCTTGAAACGCTCGTACTCTTGCAGGCGACGCACGAGATCGGCTCGCGGATCCGCTTCCTCCGAAATCACGTCCCCGGAGCGCGGCAACAGCATGCGCGATTTGATCTCGGCGAGCGTTGCGGCCATCAGCATGTACTCGCCCGCCAGCTCGAGCTGAAGCTCCTGCATCAGCTCGATGTAGGTCATGTACTGCTTCGTGATATCCGCGAGCGGAATGTCGAGGATGTCGAGATTCTGTCGACGGATCAGATAGAGCAAAAGATCGAGAGGACCCTCAAACGCTTCGAGGAAGACTTCCAGCGCCTGCGGAGGGATATACAAATCACGCGGCAGCTGGGTCACGGGCTCGCCTTGCACGAGCGCGAAGGGCATCTCGCCCTGAGCGGGCGAGTCCGTCGACGGATCCGCATCACTCGGCGTGGGAACCAACTTGAGCTCCGGCTTGGCCATCTCAGGCTCCGCGGAGGTGCATCGCACTGCGCACCTCGTCCAGAGTTTCGCGGGCCGCTTCGCGAGCCTTTTCGCTCCCCTCATTGAGAATCGCCCGCACGAGATCCGGATTGTCCTCATACGGCGCCGCGCGTTCGCGCATCGTGGTGGTTTCAGCCACGATTCGATCGATCAACGGCTTCTTGCATTCGAGGCAGCCGATACCCGCACTCTTGCAGCCGTTTGCCGCCCAATGTCGAGTGGTCTTGTCGGAATACACTTGATGCAGCGACCAGACCGGGCATTTTTCCGGATCACCCGGATCAGACCGTCGCACTCGCGCAGGGTCGGTCTGCATGGTTTTCAACTTGCGAGCCACTGAGTCCGGCTCTTCCCGAAGTCCCAAGGTATTCCCGTAGGACTTCGACATTTTGCGTCCGTCGATACCCGGCAATTTGGGCGTCGGCGTCAGCAACACCTGTGGTTCAGGCAGGATCGCCACGCTCGAGCCTTCTAAGTATCCGAGCAGCCGTTCTCTATCGGCGACGGTGATTCGGGTATTGCTCTGAACGATCTCACGCGCTTTCTCCAATGCCGCCGCATCACCCGCCTCTTGGAACTTTCGACGCAGATCGCGATAGAGCTTGCTGTTGCGACTCCCGAGCTCTCCGATCGCTTTCTCTGCCTTGTCCTCAAAACCGGTTTCGCGACCAAAGAGATGATTGAAGCGCCTTGCGACCTCGCGCGTGATTTCGACGTGCGCGATCTGATCTTCACCGACGGGCACGTAGCCCGCTCGATACAACAAGATATCGGCCGACTGTAATAGCGGGTAACCCAAAAAGCCGTAGGTTGCCAAGTCCTTCTCCTGCAACTCGGCCTGCTGATCTTTGTAGGTCGGTACCCGTTCGAGCCACGACAGGGGCGTAATCATCGAGAGCAGTAAGTGCAGTTCCGCATGCTCGGGCACGTGGGACTGCACGAACAGGGTCGACACCCCGGGGTTGAGCCCCGCGGCAAGCCAGTCGATCACCATCTCGCGGGTGTACTCAGGCAGCGTGCTGGTGTCTTCGTATCCGGTCGTCAGCGCATGCCAATCGGCCACAAAGAAAAAGCACGGATACTGGTATTGAAGATCAACCCAATTGCGCAGGGCGCCGTGGTAGTTGCCGAGATGCAGTTGGCCGGTCGGCCTCATGCCGGACAGCACGCGATTGGCTTGGGGGTTACTGGCCACGATTCGCCAGCTTACTTGAAGAAGTAGTCATAAATCCTTGATAACTAACGCGTTTTTCGATTCACGAACCCGAAAACCGGCCCGAATCGTTCCATCGCGTCGGAGATTATAGCGATTGCTCGCTCCACGGCCCGTCAAAGTCCGAAGGGCTCGAGGCTCCCCCGCCCTTTGCGGACGACCACCGGTGGTTTGGCCGCCAAGTCGATGACGGTGGTGGGTTCGATCCCGCATGCGCCGCCATCCAACAGCGCATCGAGCTGCGACCCGAGACGTGCCTCAATCTCATCGGCATCGTTGAGCGGCAGACCGTCGCCGGGAAGTAAGAGTGATGAGCTCATGATCGGCTCACCGAGCTCAGCAAGCAGCATCTGCGCCACGCGATGATCAGGGATCCGTATGCCGATGGTTCGCCGCTTTTCGTGCTGTAGGCGACGCGGCGTCTCCCGCGTGGCTTCTAACAGGAAGGTGTACGGCCCCGGCGTACAGGCCTTCAACAAACGGAACTGCCACGTATCCACTTTCGCAAAGCGCGCGATCTCGGTGAGATCTCGGCAAACCAGGGTGAAGTGGTGGTGTCGATCAGCCTCCCGAATTCGACGAACTCGTTCGAGCGCGTCTTTGTCGCCGATATGGCAGCCGAGGGCGTAACAGGAGTCGGTGGGATACGCGATCACACCGCCCTCGCGAACGAGGTCTGCAGCCTGCCGGACGAGACGTGACTGCGGATCTTTCGGATGGAGGCGAAAACGTTGCATAGCCGTATGATAGCGGTCTCGCGCACTGAGTCGATGTCATGAACAACCCGATACTCTCCCTTCTCGAAGAGCGTCTCACCCGCGCGCTCGCGCCAGACCTTCTGGAGCTCCGCGACGACAGCGCCCTGCATGCCGGCCACGTCGGGGCGCGGGAGGGCGGGCACTTTCATCTAGTCATCCGGTCGAAGAAGTTCGTGGGTCTCGCACCCCTCGCCCGACATCGTTTGGTCTACGAGGCGTTGGGCGATTTAAAAGCCGTGGGGGTTCACGCTCTGTCCATCGATGCCCGGATACCGTCATAATTCCCCTCCCAACCGTTTTGATCGAGACATGCTCATGAAGATTCTGCGCCTGATGACCCTGACCACCGCCACCCTGCTGATTGCGGCGTGCCAGCCTAAAGCGGATGCCGCCAAGGACGCCGATGCAGCGGCAAAGAAGCCGGTGGCAACCCTCAATGGAAAAGCAATCACGCAGGGCGAGTTCGATAGCTTCGTGAAGCAAGTATCGGGACGCCCAAGCGCCGATCTCGACGACGAACAGAAGAAGCGTGCTCTCGATTCTTTGATCAACCTGCGCATTCTCGCGGCCCAGGCAGAAAAAGATGGTCTGCACAAAGAGACTGACCTCGCTGCGCAGATTGAGCTCACCCGTCTCAACATCCTGCAGCAGGCGCTCGCCGAGAAGTACCTCGAAGGCAAAACGCCGACTGAGCAAGAGCTCAAGGCTGAGTACGACGCGCAGATCGCATTGATGTCGCGCAACGAATACCGCGCGCGTCATATCCTCGTTCCGACGGAGATCGCGGCCACCCAAATCCTCGAGCGCCTCAAAAAAGGCGATCGCTTCGAGACCCTGGCCAAAGACTCGATCGACTCCTCGCGCGATCGCGGCGGCGACCTGGGTTGGTTCAGCCCATCAAGCATGGTCAAGCCGTTCGCCGACGCAGTGATGGCCCTCAAGAAGGGCGAGACCATTGCTAAGCCGGTTCAGACACAGTTTGGCTGGCACGTGATCCGTCTTGACGACGTGCGCGAAGTGCAGCCACCTCCGTTCGAGGAAGTGAAGCAGCAACTCAATCAGGCAGTGTTGTCTAAGAAGTTCCGCGCCTACAGCGACGAACTGACCAAAGCCGCCAAGATCGAAAAGAAGATCTGACGATCCGTCTTCTCAGCGGCCGTCCGACGAGGGCGGCCGCTGCGTCGACAAAATGTTTTTCAGCGCGGTCTCGTCAAGGACCGGCACGCCGAGCTCCTCGGCTTTTTTTAGTTTCGACCCTGCATCGCGACCGGCCACCACATAGCTCGTTTTCTTTGACACGCTACCCGCAGCCTTTGCCCCAAGCGCCCTTAGGGCGTCCTCGGCCTCTTCGCGCTGCATCGACTCGAGGCTGCCCGTCAGTACGAACGTGAGTCCCGATAAGGGCTGTGCCGCGCTCTCAAGCGGTTTGCCAGAGGGCCAAGACACCCCGGCCTGCCGCAAGCGCTCAATGACGCGACGATTGGCTTCCTCGGCAAAGAACTCGACGACGTGCGCCGCAATCACGAGTCCGACATCCTGCACCTGCTGAGCGGCCTCGATGTCCGCCGCCATCAAGGCATCGATGTCGCCGAAATGCGAGGCCAGCGCCGTCGCGGTCGCCTCGCCCACATCGCGTATTCCCAATGCGAAAAGGAATCGCGCTAAGGTGGTGCTCTTTGATCGTTCAAGCGCATTGAGCACATTCTCGGCAGACTTCGGCCCCATCCGCTCGAGTGCCGACAACGCCTCCAGCGTCAGCCCATAGAGATCCGCGGGGGATTCGACGAGCCCTGCCTCGACCAACTGATCTACCAGCTTCTCGCCCACCCCCTCGATATCGAGAGCTCGCCGGGATGCAAAATGTCGCAGTCTTTCTTTGCGCTGGGCGCTGCATCGATAACCGCCCGTACATCGAGCGACCGCCGCCTCCGCGTCACGCTCCACCGGTGACGCACACACCGGACACCGCAACGGCATCACGATATCTTGCGAGTCTTGCGGACGTCGCTCGAGCATGACCCTCGCGACCTCCGGTATGACGTCCCCAGCGCGTCGCACCACCACGGTATCGCCAATGCGTACGCCCTTGCGAGCCACTTCGTCCATGTTGTGCAGCGTTGCGTTACTGACCGTCACGCCGCCCACGAACACGGGTTCGAGACGGGCGACCGGCGTCATCGCGCCCGTACGACCGACTTGAAACTCGACGTCTCGCACGACGGTGAGCGCCTCCTCCGCTGGAAACTTATGAGCGATCGCCCAGCGAGGCGCCCGAGACACGAAGCCCAACTCGCGTTGAGCGGCGATGCTGTCGACTTTATAGACCACACCATCGATTTGATACGCAAGCGAGGCTCGCCGTCGGCCGATGTCAGCGTAGTAATCGAGACAACCCGAGGCACCGCGAACTTTACGAATCTCAGGTGACACCCGTAATCCGAATTGCCGCAATAGTTCGAGCGTCGCCCCATGCGAGCTCGGCAGCTCGATTCCCTCAACCGCCCCGATCGAGTAAAAAAAGATGTCGAGAGGTCGCTGCGCGGTGATGCGCGGGTCGAGCTGCCGAAGGCTGCCGGCCGCAGCATTACGGGGATTCGCAAACACTTTTTCGCCTTTCTTTGACGCCTCGGCGTTCAATCGTTCGAATCCGGCGATGGGCATGAAGACCTCGCCCCGCGCCTCAAGCACGGCGGGCGCCGGGCCTCGTAGGTGTAACGGCAGCGACCGAATGGTTCGAACATTCGCCGTGACGTCCTCGCCGGTGGTGCCATCACCGCGGGTGGCGGCCTGAACGAGCACACCGCGCTCGTAGGTTACCGACAGGGCAAGACCATCTAGCTTAGGTTCAGCGGAGTATTCGACGTCCGAGTCAACGCCCAATCGCTCCCTGACTCGACGATCAAAATGTCGTAACTCGTCTTCACTGAACGCATTGTCGAGAGAGAGCATCGGGATACGATGGCGCACCTCGGCGAACTCATCTGTTGGCGCCGCACCGACGCGCTGCGTCGGCGAGTCAGCGGATACGAGAGAGGGGTACGTCTCCTCGAGCTTGCGCAGCTCTTGTAACAAGCGATCCCATTCGGCATCCGGAATCTCGGGATCATCGAGGATGTAGTACCGATAATTGTGGTACTCGATCTCGCGCCGCAGATCAGCGACGCGTTGACGGATCTCCGCGGAGGGTGTCCCCGCCTTCCCCATGACTCAGTCGCCTCCAGCGCTGGCCGCTTCTCGACGCATCTCCGCGAGGCGCGTCTCGGTCAATGTCTGTCCGCGGGAGTCGAGCAGATTCGCCCGTAATCGCTGCGCGAGGGTGTGACCGACCGAGAGCAACTTGTCGACGGCGTCACGACCCGAGACGGGACCCGGCAACACCGCAAACAGATTGATACCGAGGTAACGCATGGAATCCATCGTGGTGAGATCGAAACTTCCTGGCTTGGTCAGACTTGCCGCACTCATCAACACCCGACCATCGGCCAACGCACGGTGGAAGATCTCCATTTCACCGTGCACAAAGCCCTCTCCTTGTAGCGCTTGGCGCAGGGCCGCTCCCGTCAATCGCTCCCCCTCACGAGCGACCACCCGCAACGCGACAATGACCGGCTCGGTGTTTTTGGGTAATGACACCGTCGGCGCCGCCCGCTCGACAGGAGTGGCCGGCGGTTCCGGAGTAACGCTCTGCATGACGGGTATCGAATTTCCTCGATCCTCTGAGGTCATGGCCTGATCGAAGTCAACCAAGGGTGGCTCGGACAGCCGATCGCGGACGTGAATCTCAGGCAGCGTTAACGTCGGCTCAAGACGGTCGGTAGGGGCGTTCTCGGCGAGAGAGGGTTCAAGAGATTCACGCCGAACTGGATCGAGCAAAGGGTCGCCCGAGGCGAGATCATCGACCTTCGCACTGCGCGCTTGTCCGAGTGGACCTCGAAGATGCGTGGCATCCGCGCGGGCGGCCTTGCGACGCTGGATGACTTCCCACAAAACGATGACGAGCAACAGCACACCGCCCACCAGCAACAACGCCACTCGTAGGTCGTTGGTCACGGTTTGTACGATCGCTTCCATGTTCTCAGCTCGCAGCAAGTCGAACGGCTTCGTCGACGTCGACGTCGACGAGTCGCGAGACGCCAGGCTCGTTCATCGTGACGCCGAGAAGCTGCGAAGCCAGTTCCATCGTCACTTTGTTATGCGTGACGAAAATAAACTGCACGCGGCTCGCCATCTCGCGCACGATGTCGCAAAACCGTCCGACGTTGTTCTCATCAAGCGGTGCGTCCACTTCGTCGAGCAGACAGAACGGCGCGGGATTAAGATCGAAAATCGAGAAGACGAGCGCCACGGCTGTCAACGCCTTCTCACCGCCCGACAATTGCGAAATCGTGACGTTACGCTTGCCCGGAGGTCGCGCCATGATGGCGACACCCGCCGACAAAGGGTCGTCCCCAGCCAGCTCGAGGTAGGCGTGACCGCCACCAAACAACCTCGGAAACTTCTCCTGCAAACCGGCATTGATTCGATTGAACGTATCATCGAACCGAGAACGTGTTTCACCGTCGATCTTGCGCATAGCCTCTTCGAGCGTGGAGAGTGCTGAGGTGAGATCGGCGAACTGACGGTCGAGATATTCCTTGCGCTCAGTATTTTCTTTGAGCTCATCGATCGCAGCAAGATTAACCTGCCCGAGTTTCTCGATATCGGCTCGCGTCTCAAGGAGGGTGCTCTCCCAGGCAGCGACTTCCGCGCTGGCTGGTAGAGCCGCTTGCACCTGCTCAAGGTCAAACTGGGTCGCTACAAACTGCTCCGCAATGGTCTCGCGACGCACACGGGTTTCCTGGGCAGCGAGTCGCGCCGCCTCCATAGCGGACCGCGCGTCATTGACACGCCGCTCAGCCGACTGACGCCGCTCTTCGAGCGCCCGCAACTCCGCGTCGGCTTCATCGAGCGCACGCCGCGATTGGGCGAGCTCGGCCTCCACCTCCAGACGGCGGGACAATAACCCCTCGAGGGCGGAATCGAGTTCTCGAATAGGCGCCTCGCCCCCGGCGAGCTCCGACTCCAGTGTCGCACTCGTCTCGAACAGCTGCGTGCGCTGCTCCACGGCGCGTCCGAGGGCGACCTCGACACCCGACGAGGCGGTCCGTCGCCCTTCGGCACGGACCAACAAATCTCGGGCACCCAGCTGAGCGGTTTGCGCAGTCGCCCGCGCCGCCGCGAGCGCCTCGCGTGTGGCATCGCGCGAGCTCTCGAGAGACGGACGTTTCGCGTCGAGTTCCTGAACGCGAGCACGACCGCGCTCTAGTTCGATTCCCGCGCGAGCCAACGCGTCTTCGGTGACGCCGATTTCTCGAGCAACCTCAGCCGCCTCCACTTCGAGTCGCTCTCGCCGCAATGTCGACTCTTGGACACGCGCCCGCGAGGCCTCGAGCTGGCCGAGCAAATCGGCGTGTTCCCGGTGCGCGAGTTGAATCTGCCCTTGGATATCGTGGAGCCCGATCTCGGCAACGCCGAGGGAAGTCCTCGTCGACTGCAGGGACGTCTCGCAGGTTTTGACCCGCTCCTCCGCCGCAGCGAAACTTGCACGCAAAGATTTGAGGCGATGCTCGCGCTCGAGCACTCCCGCTCGCTCATCAGCGCTGCGGGCGATACGCAGCCATCCGCGACCGACCCACTCTCCCGACGTCGTGATCACCGACTCGCCGGGTGACAAAGATCGACGTGCCGCAAGCGCGTCCGTCAGGCTTCCTGCCACGCGCACCGTATTCAACGCCTCAAGCACCGCGGCAGGGCCACGCACCTTCGACGATAATCGATCGGCGGACAGGGCGACATCGACTCCCGTCGCCTCGATGAGCGCGAGCGTTGAATCGCCGGCTCTTGACAACGCGTCGACCAAGGCGTCAAGTCCGTCCACACAGACGGCTTCGAGGTAGTCACCAAGCACCATCTCCACCGCTCGCTCGTAACCCCGTTCGACGCTCAGAGACTCCGCGACCCTCTTTTTGGAAGCGATTCCGGCAGAAGCCAACCACTCCGCCGCTTTGGCATCAGCCTGACCAAGCGCCGCACGCTGCAGCGCTTCCACCGACATGACCTCCGCGCGCGATCGCTCGCGCTCGCCACGAGCCGATTCGAGCTCCTCCTCGGCCGCCAGCTGTGCCGCTCGGTAGCGCTGAACGTCGTCCAATGCGGCGGTCAAGCTCCGCGCTAATCCGTCCGATGCCGCACGAGCTTGTGACTCGCGCTCCCCGAGCTCGAATAACTGCCCCTGGCTTTCTTGACGCCGTAACTCATCGAGCTCGGTCGACAAACGATCACGCTGAGCACGTAGTCGCCGCAACTGGTTATCGAGTTGCTCGATTCGAGCTCGCTCGACCTGAATGGTCTGATTGGCCGTGCCGAACTCCTGGTTGAAGCCCTCCCACTGACGCTGCCAATCGGCTTGAGCCTTCTCCGCCACATCGAGTGCCACGACGGCTTCGTGCTCCGTTCGCTGGGCGCGCTCAATCTCTGGCGCAAGCCGGGTCAACTCTTCACGAATGACGACCAGCTCTCGCTCGTCGCGTTCGATTTGGACCGCAAGTGCCTCAAGAGTCGTTCGCGATTGGTCGAGTTCGCGTCGCTTGCGATCACGAGTCTCGCGTGCGTATTGAATCTGCTGCTCGGTGCGAGAGATGTCCGCCCCGACAGAATAGAAACGCGCCTGTACCTGGGACGCGATATCCGTTTGCTCGGTGTGAAAGGCGCGCTGGGTTTCGATCGCGGCCTCAGCCGAACGAAGATCAGCCAGTGCGGACTGCATGGACAGCTCTTTTTCGTGAACCGCCGAGTCATGAATCTCCGCTCCGCTATCGAGATCCCGCAGACGCAGCGCCAAAAGTTCCGCCGTGAGCTTACGCTCACGCTCTTTGAGCTCTTGATATCGACGAGCCGTCGTGGCCTGTCGCTGCAGGTGACGGATCTGCTTGTCGATCTCGTCGCGAAGGTCTTGAAGCCGCTCGAGGTTTTCACGCGTGCCGGCAATCCGACTCTCGGTTTCCTTTCGACGCTCCTTGTACTTGGAGATACCCGCCGCCTCTTCGATAAACGCACGCATGTCGTCAGCCTTCGCTTCGATGACACGCGAAATCATCCCCTGCTCGATGATGGCGTAGCTTCGGGATCCAAGACCGGTCCCGAGAAACAGCTGCGTAATATCCTTTCTCCGGCATCGAGCGCCGTTAATGTAGTACGCGCTGGCACCCTCGCGAGTCACCTCGCGACGCAGTGAGACCTCGTTGAACGCCGCGTAAGCACCGCCGATCTTTCCGTCAGCATTGTCGAACACCAGCTCGACCGAGGCTTTGCCCACAGGTTTTCGCGAGCTCGAACCATTGAAAACGACGTCTGCCATTGAATCGCCGCGCAGGTGCTTGGCGGACAATTCGCCCATCACCCAACGCACGGCGTCGATGACATTTGATTTTCCGCAGCCGTTCGGCCCGACGACACCGGTGAGATTGCTGGGGAAGGAGACGCTGGTCGGATCGACGAAAGATTTGAAGCCAGCCAGCTTGATTTTGGTGAGACGCATCGCTTGTAAAAATCTCCACGGCGAATGAACGCCGATTGGCGACGTAGTGTAAATTAAACCTCTGTTCCACGCCCTCCCACGATACCCATGCCTTCACAACCTTCGACCCAACTCGACACCTTCCCGAACCCCAAGCCCGAGATCGACTACACCATCCGCATGTCGATTCCGGAGTTCACGTGTCTCTGCCCGAAAACCGGCCAGCCCGACTTCGCCACGCTCGACCTCGAATACGTTCCCGATCGCGCCTGCGTCGAACTCAAGTCCCTCAAGTCCTACATCTGGGCCTTCCGGGACCGGGGAGCCTTCCACGAGGCCGTCACGAACGAAATCGCCGACGCTTTGGCGGCCGTCACGGCGCCTCGCTACATGAAGTTAACCGCTCGATTTAACGTGCGGGGTGGCATCTACACCACCGTGGTGGCGACGCGACGCCAGCCGGGTTGGAGCCCGGAACCGGCCGTGTCCCTTCCCTGAGCGTTTCACCCTTCCCTGACGGGTTTTTTGCCGGTATTCTCGCGCGTCCTGCAGAGCGCCTTTGAGGCTAAGGAGCGCCTGATGCCGGCGAAAAAACCCGCAGCTAAACCTGCGAAGACGAAGAAGACCGCACCCGCCCCCAAGGTGGTGGCGACGAAGACGAGCGCCCAAAAAGCGCCTTCCAAAACGCCCGCCCGCAAGGCGGAGCCAAGCGCTCCCAAGGCGACCAAAAAGGTCGCCGAGACCAAAGCAACGGAAAAATCCTCCATTAAGGCAGTGAGCGCCGGTACTAAATCTAAACCTGCCACAGCGCCAGTCCTTGCCAAACCGGCTGCGGTTAAACCTGTTGCACCCGCCCCGTTCGCGGCCAAGAACCCCGCGGCGAAGGCCGATGGCGTCAAGCCACCGCCTCGCAAGAAAGAAGTCGTCGCGACGTTCGTACAACGCAACCCTCGACCGGTCGTGACGCCCGCCGATGGCGAAGACGGTGATGATGCGCTGCTCTCCGGGCCGCGCAACGTTCAGCCGTATATCGTCAAGCGCGGCGAACAGTACATGAATCGTGAGCAGCTCGAGCATTTCCGCATGATCCTCACGACCTGGAAACGCGATCTCATGCGCGAGGTCGACCGTACCGTCTCGCACATGAAAGACGAAGCGGCTAACTTCCCGGATCCGAACGATCGGGCGACTCAAGAAGAAGAGTTCAGCCTCGAACTTCGCACCCGCGATCGCGAGCGCAAACTCATCCGCAAGATCGAAGAGGCACTCGAGCGTATCGAAGACGGCTCGTACGGCTATTGCCTCGAGACCGGCGAAGAAATCGGTATCAAGCGTCTTGAAGCTCGACCGGTCGCGACGCTCAGCCTCGAGGCGCAAGAGCGTCGTGAGCGCCGCGAGAAGCAGTACGGCGATCGCGACGACCGTTACCGCTGAGTTTGTCGGCTCCATACGTCGGTCGTTTTGCCCCCACCCCATCGGGGTCCCTACACCTCGGATCGCTGCTCGCTGCCGTCGGAAGCTGGCTCGATGCGGGCGACGGTGTCTGCCTGTTGCGCATCGACGATCTCGATACCACTCGATGTCGCCCCGACTACGAAGGCGCCGTATTGCACACGCTCGATACGTTTGGCCTCCGCTATCCGGAGACGGTCATTCGTCAAAGCGCTCGAACGGCCACCTATGCGGCAGCGGTCACTCGTCTGGGTGCGCACGTCGGCCTCTTCCACTGCGACTGCACTCGCCGCGAGCTTTCGGGTGAGGGTGAATCATGCTGCCTGAAGGACTGCCGTGATCGCCGATGCGATCCGATAACCTCCTCGCTTCGAGCGGATCTGCGAACGCTCTCACCGGTTACGGTGATCGATCGAAGTCTAGGTGAGCGCCATTTCGATCCGCTGACGCAACGCGATGTCATCGTGCGCCGCAGAGACGGCGTTCACACCTACGCGTTGGCGACGGTGATCGACGATGCCGAACAGGGCGTCACCGACGTCGTGCGCGGCGCCGACCTCCTGCCGAGTACCGCGTGGCAGGTCGCCTTGCAGCAAGCCCTGGGATTGCCGACACCTCGATACCTCCACCTGCCCGTCCTGGTCGAGCCCGATGGCAGCAAGCTCGCCAAATCGCGCCGATCGGCCGCACTCGAGTCCGCTCAATCGTTGCCGCAGCTGCGCCAGGTGCTGCGCTGGCTCGCCCAAGATGAACCACCCGCGGCGATCGACACCGCGAGTGAGTTATTGAGCTGGATGAAACCGAGATGGGACCCGGCGCGATTCGCCGGGTCGTCGGTGATCACGCTCGAGGCGTGACCGCGAGCCTTAGCGCGGCTCGACGTCCTTCATCGAGAGGCGCACGCGACCCTGACGGTCGACCTCGAGCACCTTGACCTGCACCACATCGCCTTCCTTCAATTTGTCGCAGACACGCTCGACGCGCTCGTTGGAAATCTGCGAAATGTGTACGAGGCCATCGCGTCCCGGCAGGATGGTGACGAAGGCGCCGAAATCCATGAGGCGCGCAACGCGCCCTTCGTAGATCCGCCCCACCTCGACATCCGCCGTGATCAGTTCGATGCGACGCTGGGCCTCGCGACCCGCCGTCCCATTGACCGAGGCAATCTTGACCGTGCCGTCATTCTCGATATCGATGGTCGTTCCTGTCTCTTCGGTGATCTGACGGATGACCGCACCACCCTTGCCGATGACGTCGCGGATTTTCTCCGGATCGATCTTGAGCGTGATGATCGAGGGCGCCCACTCGGACATCGTCTCGCGGGGCTTGGAGATGACCTTGTTCATCTCGCCGAGGATGTGAAGACGTCCCGTCTTCGCCTGCTCGAGCGCGACCTTCATGATCTCGGGCGTAATGCCCTCGACCTTGATGTCCATCTGCAGCGTGGTGACACCATCTTTGGTGCCCGCTACTTTGAAGTCCATGTCGCCGAGGTGGTCTTCATCACCCAGGATATCCGTCAGCACCTTGTAGCGCTTGCCCTCGAGCACGAGACCCATCGCAACACCGGCGACGGGTGACTTGAGCGGCACACCGGCGTCCATCATGGCGAGCGACGCGCCACACACGGAAGCCATCGAAGACGACCCGTTCGACTCGAGAATTTCCGACACGACGCGGATGACGTACGGGAATTTTTCCATGTCCGGCATCACCGCCGAGACACCACGACGCGCCAGGTTTCCGTGACCGATTTCGCGGCGCTTCGGACCGGACATCATGCCCGTCTCACCCACCGAGAACGGCGGGAAGTTGTAGTGCAGCATGAACGGCTCGCGATGCTCCCCTTCGGGCGCATCGATGATCTGCGAGTCGCGGCCCGTTCCGAGCGTCGTGGCCACGAGGGCCTGGGTCTCACCGCGGGTGAACAATGCGGACCCATGCGTACGCGGCGTGACACCCACTTTGATGGTGATGGGTCGCACGGTCACGGAATCGCGACCATCGATACGCGGCTCGCCGTTGAGAATACGTTCGCGAACGATGTGGCTCTCGAGGCGGAATAACTGATCGTCGACCTGCTCGGCGGTATAAGCCGGCGCCTCGCCCGCGGTCAGTTGCTCGATGACAGCCTTCTTGATTTCACCGACGCGCGAGTATCGCGCCTGCTTCTCGATGACGCGGTAGGCCTCGGAGAGCGGGCCATGCGCAGCTGTGCGGACGGCACCCTCGAGCTCTGCCGTGGCGGCGTTCGGCTTCCAGTCCCAACGCGGCTTGCCGCATTCGACGACCAGTTCATTGATCGCCTTGATGGCGACCTGCATCTGCTCGTGACCGAATACGACCGAACCGAGCATGACCTCTTCGGTGAGGCAGTTCGCTTCCGACTCCACCATCATCACGCCGTCCTTGGTGCCGGCAACGACGAGGTTGAGCTCAGAGGTTTTGATTTCTTTGGCGGTCGGATTGAGGAGGTACCGACCATCTTTGAACCCGACTCGAGCCGCACCGATCGGACCGTTGAACGGAACGCCCGACAACGCGAGCGCCGCAGAGGCACCGACCATCGCCGGAATGTCGGCATCGATCTCAGGATCGATCGAGATCACGGTGGTCACCACCTGAACTTCGTTGTAGAAGCCGTCCGGGAAGAGCGGCCGGATCGGACGGTCGATGAGGCGCGACGTCAGCGTCTCTTTTTCGGTGGGGCGACCTTCACGCTTGAAGAACCCGCCCGGGATGCGGCCCGCCGCGTAGAACTTCTCTTGGTAGTTCACGGTGAGCGGGAAGAAATCGCGACCCGGAGCGGCCTTTTTGGCAGCAACGGCCGTACACAACACAACCGTATCACCGAGCGATGCGACGACCGCGGCATCCGCCTGACGGGCCATCTCGCCCGTCTCGAGCGTCAACGTGTGGGAACCATACTGAAAAGTCTTCTTGAATACCGGCACGGGAAACCTCGTGAAAAAATGCTGTAAGCGAAAAGGCCGCGCTCAGTGAGAGGCGCGGCCTTTAAGGAGGGACTGCTTAGCGACGCAGCCCGAGACGCTCGACGACTTCCTGATACTTCTGGGGCTGGTTGGCCTTGAGGTAATCGAGGAGCTTTCGGCGCTGGTTGACCATCTTCACGAGACCGCGACGGGACGAATGGTCCGAAGCGTGCGAGGAGAAGTGCTGGCCGAGGCCAGTAATCCGCTCGGAGAGCAGCGCGATCTGAACTTCAGGAGAGCCCGTGTCCTTGGGGTCCCGGCGGAACTGCGCAACGACTCCGCTCTTTTTCTCTGTGCTAAGAGGCATTCTGAAAAACCCTTTTAAATCTTGATAGTTACGGTCGTGTTGAAGGCCGCGGATTGTACTCGCTGGCCTTTTCGGCCACAAGTCGCTTTGGGGCCACCCGTCCCGGGGCTGCAATCCGCCCCAGACCCATGAAAATGGATCCTGGACCCTGCAGCCGAACGGTCTCTCCCAGCGCTAAGTGAAGCGCCTCAGGGGCCTCGACCACCTGTCCCTGAGCCATCCGTCTCGCCGTCTCCGGCGGCAACGAAACCAGCCTCAAGTGGCCCACCGCCTCGTCCAGGGTCACCCAGGGCAGTCCGATGCCCTGGGTGGATTCAATTTGCTCGAGGGTCACGAGTCGGTCCGGGCCAAATGGCTGAACGCTCTCCCGGCGCAGCGAGGTCACATGACCCACGGTACCCAAGCCGCGCGCGATGTCCTCGGCAAGCACCCGAACGTACGTGCCTTTACCGCAGATCGCCCGGCAGTCGAGGAGAGGCCCCTTAAGATCGATCGCCTCGATCGACTCGATCCGAATCTTGCGCGGCGGCCGATCGACGACTTCGCCGGCCCGAGCCCGACGATACAACGGGACCCCGCCCTGCTTGATGGCCGAGTACATCGGCGGGATTTGCAAGGTATCTCCCACGAAGTGCTTGAGCACCTCCTCGATAGCGCCAGGCGCGAGCGGCGGCACCGGCGCGTTCTCGACGACCTCGCCTTCGACGTCCCCCGTCGAGGTTCGCTGGCCGAGGGATATCTGGAAACGATAGACCTTGTCGCCTTCCAGGATTTCACTGGCGAGCTTCGTGCCCTCGCCGATGCAGATGGGGAGCATTCCCGTCGCGAGCGGATCAAGGCTACCGACATGACCTGCCTTGCTCGCGCCCACCAGACGCCGGACGCGCAGGCCTGCCGCAGTCGAGGACAAACCCAACGGCTTGTCGAGAAGCAAAATTCCGTCGGTCAACGGGAGTCGCCGCCGAGGTCCGGTTCGTCTTTTTGAGAGCGAACCGCGTTGTCGATCAGTCGAGTGAGTCGATCCGCCTGCGCGATGCTTTCGTCGTACTCGAAATCGAGTCGCGGGGCATGACGCAAGCTGAGCCGCCGACCCACCTCCCCGCGGAGAAATCCTGCCGCCCGACGAAGTCCTTCGGTCACTTCCGCTGGCGAATGTCGATCCCCGAAAGGAACGAACAGCACCCGCGCTGAACCCATATCGGGGGCGACCTGAACCGCCGTGATCGTCACCATCCCCACGCGAGGGTCTTTGACCTCACGCGACACGAGCTCAGCCACCACCCGCTGTAGTTCGGACTCGACGCGTTGTTGTCGGGCCTTGCTGGTCACGACATTTCGGTGGTGGAACGCCCGTCGATCACGCGATCGCGCGAGCGACCTCAACGCGCGAGTAGCACTCGATCTGATCGCCGACACGGACATCCTGGTAGTTCTTCACGCCGATACCGCACTCGGTACCCGCACGAACCTCACCGACGTCGTCCTTGAACCGTCGAAGAGACTCGAGAGCTCCCTCGAAGATGACGACGTTGTCGCGAAGCACACGAATCGGATTGTTGCGCTTGACTGCCCCTTCGATGACGAGACAACCCGCTACGACGCCAAACTTACTCGAGCGGAAGACATCGCGAACCTGCGCGGTACCGACGATCTGTTCTTTGATCTCGGGCGCGAGCAATCCGCTCATGCGCTGTTTGATGTCGTCGATGGCTTCGTAAATGATCGAGAAATAACGGATGTCGATTCCGGTTTCTTTGACCGCTTCACGAGCACCGGAATCGGCGCGAACGTTGAAGCCGAGCACCATGGCCTTCGACGCAGCCGCAAGCTGCACATCTGAGGCCGTGATGCCACCGACGCCGCTCGCGACCACCTTGACCTGCACCTCGTCGGTGGAGAGCTTGGTAAGAGAATCACGCAGCGCCTCGGCGCTGCCTTGAACGTCGGCTTTGATGACGACGCTGATAACGCCCGCCTTGTCCTCGGCCATTTGCGAGAACACATCGCCCACCGCAGCCGCTTGCTTGGCCAACTTGACGTCGCGAAACTTGCCTTGACGATAAAGTGCGACTTCGCGAGCTTTTCGCTCACTCTCGACCGCCAGCATTTCTTCGCCAGCATTCGGCGCACCCGACAACCCGAGCACAAGCACGGGCATCGAAGGCTTGGCTTCGTCGACGCTCTTGCCGGTCTCGTCGAACATGGCGCGCACGCGACCGAATTCCTGACCTGCGATGATCGGATCGCCGAGCTTCAGCGTGCCTTTTTTCACGAGCACCGTCGCCACAGCGCCCCGCCCTTTCTCGACGCTGGCTTCGACGATGATGCCGGCAGCGAGACCCGTGATCGGCGCTTTGAGCTCAAGCACCTCAGACTGCAGCAAAATCGCATCCAGCAGCTGATCGATCCCTTGCCCCGTGTACGCCGATACGTTCACGAACATCGTGTCTCCGCCCCACTCTTCAGGAATGACTTCCTGTTTGGAGAGCTCCGTTCTGACACGATCGGGATCCGCGGTGTTTTTGTCGATTTTATTGACTGCAACGACGATCGGTACACCCGCCGCGCGCGCGTGCTGGATGGCTTCGATCGTCTGCGGCATGACACCGTCGTCCGCAGCAACCACGAGGACCACCACGTCCGTCGCCTTGGCACCACGAGCACGCATCGCCGTGAAGGCTGCGTGACCCGGCGTGTCGAGGAACGTGACGCCGCCCTTGTCGGTCTGCACATGATACGCGCCGATATGCTGCGTAATTCCGCCGGCCTCGCCGGAGGCGACCTTGGTCTTTCGGATGTAATCGAGCAATGACGTCTTGCCGTGATCGACGTGGCCCATCACGGTGACTACAGGAGGCCGAGAAAGACTCTCGACCGTCTCTCCCCCCGCGCCCTGGATATCCGTCTCAAGCTGGTTTTCTTTGAGGAGCTTGGCGGTATGTCCCATCTCCTCGACCACAAGCACGGCAGTATCTTGGTCGATCGGCTGGTTGATCGTCGCCATCACACCCATGTTCATCATGGCTTTGATGACTTCGGTCGCCTTGACCGCCATTTTTTGAGCGAGCTCCTGCGGCGTGATCGTCTCGCCGATGATCACCTCGCGCACGACCGGCGCGGTCGGGAGCTCAAATCCGTGACGCTGCTCCATACCCACCGGAGCCTTGCGTTCGCGAATCTTCTTCTTTTTCTTTAGGCGCGAGCTGGCGTCTGTACTGACGTGCAACTCCTCGCGACCATAGCGCGTTCGCTTGTCACGCTCGGCGTCTCCACCCGCCGTTTTGCCGGGCCGCGTGTCGGCCGCGCGAGTCTCGGGCGCCGCGACAGGTGCTTTCGAGCGCCCACCTTTATCGGCATCCCCTTGGTCACGCTCACGCTGCTCGGCAGCGCGACGCGCCTCCTCTGCCGCACGTCGCGCAGCCGCTTCCTCTTCAAGGCGACGACGGTTCTCAGCTTCGAGACGCTCCGCCTCACGACGCTCGTGCTCCTGGCGTTCACGCTCGACACGCGCAGCCTCCGCGACCTCACGTCGTTTGGATTCAGAGTCCTCACCCTGCGCCTTGGCTTGCTCCTCGAGCACGTCGCGCTTGACGTACGTGCGCTTGACACGCACCTCGACGTTGACGGTTCGAGCGCGTCCCGCGCCGCCCGCGAGCTTGATCTCGCTCTGTTGTTTGCGCTGCAGGGTAATTTTTCGGGGTGCCGCTACCGCGGGACCCGACTCCTCTGCCTGCCCATGACTTCGCCGGAGGTGCGTCAACAGCACGAGTTTCGCATCGTCACTGATGCGATCATTGGGCCCTGCGACCTCGATACCCGCTTGAGCGAGCTGAGCGATCAGCTTCTCGACCGGTACCTTGAGTACCTCAGCAAATTGGGCAACCGTTACATCAGCCATATCAGGTTCCTGTGGGGTCTACTCAACCGTGGCCCGACGCAAACCAATGCTCGCGAGCCTTCATGATGAGCTTGCCAGCCTCGTCGGCCGTGAGCCCCTGAATATCCAAAAGATCATCGACAGCCTGCTCAGCCAGATCCTCGCGAGTTCGAACGCCCCGTCGGGCGAGCGCCAAGGCGAGATCAGGCTGCATGCCCTCGAGCAGCAGCAAATCGTCAGCGGGAATCTGCGAATCTAGGCTCTCTTCGCTCGCGATCGCCTGCGTCAGCAGCACATCTCGCGCGCGACTACGAAGCTCTTTGACGATATCTTCGTTGAACTCTTCGATTGCGTTGAGCTCTCCCTGGGGCACATACGCGATTTCTTCGACGGTCGAGAAACCCTCCTGTACGAGGATAGTTGCGACGTCTTCGTCCACGTCCAACTGCTTCATGAAGTTCTCGACCAACGCCCTCGCCTCGGACTCGCTCTTGGCCTCAGCGTCGGACTCGGTCATCACGTTGAGCTCCCAGCCCGTCAGTTGGCTGGCGAGTCGAATATTTTGACCGCCACGACCGATCGCCTGAGAAAGCTTTTCCTCGGACACTGCAATGTCCATGCTGTGCGAGTCTTCGTCGACGACGATGGAGATGACCTCCGCCGGCGACATCGCATTGATCACGAACTGAGCAGGGTTATCGTCGAACGGAATGATGTCAACGCGCTCACCGGCGATCTCATTAGAGACGGCCTGTACTCGCGACCCTCTCATGCCGACGCACGCGCCGACCGGATCGATTCGCGGATCGTTGCTGCGGACGGCAATCTTGGCTCGAATGCCAGGATCACGAGCCGCGACCAAAATCTGGATGAGACCCTGACCCACCTCAGGCACTTCAAGCTTGAAGAGTTCAATCAAGAACTCCGACGCTGAGCGCGTCAGAAAAAGCTGTGGACCCCGCGGTTCCGAGCGCACTTCCTTGAGGAAGGCTTTGATTCGATCTTGAGGTTTGACCTGCTCACGCATGATCATGTCCGTGCGCGAAACAAAGCCTTCTGCATTGCCGCCGAGGTCGACAAAAATACCGTTGCGATCGACTCGCTTGACGACACCGCTGACCAACTGGCCCACGCGATCTTTGTAGGCGTCGACCACCTGAGCACGCTCGGCTTCGCGCACTTTCTGCACGATGACTTGCTTGGCCTGCTGTGCCGCGATTCGACCGAAGGACACTGACTCCATCGGCTCTTCAACGAATCCGCCGACAAGAGCCTTCTTGTCGACGTCGAGCGCGTCCTCGAAACGCAATTCGCGGTCGGGGACCTCAAGCTCCTTGGAGTCATCTGCAAAGACTTTCCAACGACGGAACGTATCGTAGTCACCTGTCTTTCGATTGATCGCAACGCGCACGTCCCACTCTTCGCCGTGCTTTTTGCGAGTCGCCGAAGCGAGCGCCGCTTCAAGCGCTTCGAAGATGACTTCCTTGTCGACGCCCTTCTCGTTCGAGACAGCATCCACGACCATCATGATTTCCTTGCTCATCGTCTTCTGTCCCCTTTCACGCGAAACACCGACAAATCGTTCACGCCACCAGGCGCGCTTTACCGATTTCGGCGAATCCGATTCTCACGGGTTGCCCGTCAACCATGACGATGCAGCCCGACTCGTCCACCTCCGAAAGATCGCCCGTATAACGGCGACGTCCCTCTCGAGGCACCTTCAACTCAACCCAAACCCTAGCGCCCAAAAATCGGCCGAAGTGTGCTGGCTTGCGCAGCACCCGATCGAAACCCGGTGAGGAGACCTCGAGGTTGTAGGCTCCGCTGATCGGATCCTCCACATCGAGCAATGCCGACACCTCTCGGCTCACCGTCTCGCAATCTTCGACGCCGATGTGGCCACCCTTCTCGGGAGGCTGATCGATGAAGATCCGCAGCACGCCCGAGCGAGGCACCGACACCCATTCGATGTCGACCAGCTCGTAGCCGAGTCGCTCGATCAGGGGCTCTAGAAGCCCGATGAGCTTGTCGCGTATCGCTGCTGCAGTCGCCATCGTCCATCCTTCGCCAACCCCCAATCCAATGCGGGTAATGAAAAAGGGCCACGAAGGCCCCCCTGATCAAACCCGCCCCGGCCAGGGGCCCAAAAAATAAAAGCCCCTCGGGGGCTTTCAAATCAAGCACTTGGGACGCCTCCTTGACAGGAAACAGCCCCCCCTCACGACCCGAGGAACCGCGAGGGCCGGAAATCATAATGGAATTGGCCCCGAGGCGCCATGGGGCGCCCGGGGGCACCGATCAGGGCGCGAAACCCGTCTCCGGGCCCGGGGTCCGCAGCCAGCGAGCGAGCCAGTCGTGGATCTCTTGATAAAAGAGACGACTGTTATCCCCTTTCAAGATCCAGTGGTTCTCGTCAGGAAACACCACGAGACGACTCGGGATCTGCTGCCGTTGCAGAACCGTCCAGTACTCGAGCGAGTTGTTGAGTGGGACGCGGAAGTCTCGCTCACCAATGGTGACCAACGTGGGCGTCTTGAACGAGGCGGCGTAGCGAATCGGGTTTTGCTCCCGCCAGACCGGACCCTGCTCCCAAACCGGGCCTCCGTTGTTCACCTCACGGCCATAGACCGTATCGCTCGTACCCCATTGAGACTCGAGGTTGATCAGACCCGCATGACTGACAAGGCAGCGGTAGCGAGTGGTCGTCGCCTGCAACCAGTTGGCGAGGTGCCCGCCATAGCTCGCACCTCCCGCACACTGCCGAGTGGCGTCAATGAATGGATAGTCGCGCAGGGCGACATCCGCCGCCTCGTTGATTTCGGCACCCGCCGAGCGCAACGGATCATTTTGAATGGTCTGAGCAAAGGCTTCACCGAAACCCGTCGATCCGCTGTAGTTCGTCAGCAAGACCACGTACCCAGGTTTGGCAAGCAGGTGATAGTTCCATCGCATCACCCACTGATCGCGCCACATGGTGTGCGGTCCACCATGAATCACGACAAAGAGCGGATATTTCTTTAAAGGATCGAAACCTGGGGGCACCACCAGCATGTTGTGGATACGCCGTCCTTGGCTGCTCGTGAACCAAAAGTGACGCGGCGGATCCAAATCTAGTGACGCAGCCTTGTCTTCGTTGAATCGGGTCAGCGCAACATGACCGCCCTTCGCGACATCGATCCGTACCACCTCCGGGGGGCGCGTCGCGCTCTCGAAATTCGCCACCAGCACCGGACGGCGCGCCCCGGTCGCGACCGACAGGTTGGTGTACACACCCGTCTTGATATCGAACGCGAGCCGCGGCTGACCGACCACCAAACTCGTCTCGAATAATTTTTCGTGGCCTGCCTCTTCAGCGAGGAAATAGACGGTTCTGGAGTCGGGGCTGATCGCAAACGAGGTGACAGATCGGTCGATACCTCGCGTGATCTCACGACCACGCTGTCGGGTCACACTACCTGCCCTCGGCCCACCCCAATCGAGCGCGACGAGTTCGCTTGGCATGTAGACCTTGTCGCTTTTTCGATCGATACCGACGAGCAAGGTCTTACCGTCGGGAGAGAACGTCGGTTGTGACCACGAGTGATCATCGCCACTCAGTTTCAGCGGCTCTCCACCCTCGAGCGAGACGTACCAGAGATTCGATGAGGTGAATCGGAACGCCGCCGTATGTCGATCGGTGCTGGCGACGAAGACGAGCCCTTGACCGTCCGGCGTCCACGTCGCATCGAGGGAGTCCCCGCCGTCGCCACCACGCCCGGCGAATCCGGGCTCGCGAACGAGCGCCGAGTCACGGAGTAATTCGCGCGGATCTCCGGCGGCTGAACCCGACTCTGAAAGGTCCAGGACGAGCAGCCGAGGTTTACGATCTTCTAACCAACGATCCCAGTTGCGGATCGGGAACCCGTCGTAGATTCGCGCATTCCATTTTCGACCCTTACGCTCCGTCTCAATCCGACGATTATCTGCCTCGTTTTCCGCTCCCGGGTAGTCGGAGCTCGAGAACGCAACTCGCTTCCCGTCAGGCGAGAACTTCGGCGAACGGGCACCGTTGACGAGTTGAGTGAGTCGTCGAGCCTCGCCGCCGGCACTGAGATCAAGCAGATAAAGCTGTCCGGTGTCATCCCCCTCGCGCTTTGCAGAAAACACGAGCCGGGTCCCGTCGGGACTCCACTCGACACCACTCTCACCACCCGCTGTTCCGGTCAATCGACGCGGCGCCGACTTCGACGAAGCGTCTGTGGACACAAGCCACAGATCAGTGACTTGGTCTTTCGCGTGATAGGCCGTCTCGGTTACCGAGAACACTGCCCAACGCCCATCGGGACTCACCGACGGCGCACCGACGCGCGTCATGAGCCAAAGGTCTTCGTGGGTGATCGGCCGTTTGACGGTCTCTGCCGAGCCCCAGCTGGGTACAGAAAACCCGAGCAACACTGCACAGAGCAAAGGCTTCAGCATGGGAGCTCACCGACATCGATAAAAGATGACGGGATTATGCCGCAGGAAGCGAGGGACTAGCGACGCTTCTTACCCGGACCCTTATTCGCCTTGACGAGTCGGATGTCGAGTCGCTGACCTCGGACCACGACTTCAGCCAAATGTTTGAGTACATGCTCCGGGATCTCCGCCGGGAGCCGCACGAAAGAATGGTCATCACGGATATCGATGCCATTGATTTCGCTGCCGTGCAGGTCGCCCTCATGGGCCAGCGCGCCCACGATATTGCCGGGCTGCACGCCATGACGTCGCCCCACCTCGAGCCGGAAAATCGCCTGAGGCCCTTCGGGGCGTCGGGTTCTCGATGCTTTTCGCTCAATCGACTCAAACTCACCCCGCGGCGTATCACGCGTGGATTCCGCGCCGCCCTCAGACTCCGCAGAGCGTTTGGTCACGAAAAGTGATCGGCCCGATTTAGCCAGCGATGCGAGTGCCGCCGCCACATCGAACACATCAGCCCCGCTTTCGCGCACAAATTCTTCGATCACCCCGCGATACGAGGCGAGATCTTGAGTGCCGATGATGTCACTCAGTTCTTTCTTGAATTTCTCGGCGCGACGCGCGTTGACGTCTTGAATGGACGGTAGGTTCATCGGCTCGATGGGCTGTCGTGTGGCCCGCTCGATGATTCTCAGCATGTTGCGTTCACGTGCCGAAATAAACAGGATCGCTTCACCTGAGCGCCCTGCTCGTCCCGTTCGACCGATACGATGGACATACGACTCACTATCGTGCGGGACGTCGTAATTGACGACGTGAGTGATACGCTCGACATCGAGTCCACGCGCTGCCACATCGGTTGCCACCACGATGTCAATCTTTCCACTCTTGAGCGCAGCGATAGTGCGTTCGCGCTGCGACTGAAGGATGTCCCCGTTGAGAGCAGCTGCCGCAAACCCTCTCGCTTCCAGCTTCTCGACAAGCTCGACGGTCGAATGCTTGGTTCGCGCAAACACCAGCATGGCATCGAAGGGCTCGACCTCGAGAAGGCGGGTCAGCGCATCGAGCTTGTGCATTCCCGCAACGAGCCAATATCTCTGACGGATGTTGGCCGCCGTCGCCGTCTTGGAGCGAACCGTGATCTCGCGCGGATCACGAAGATGCTTTTGGGCGATTCGCTTGATCGGCCCCGGCAGAGTCGCCGAAAACAAGACCACCTGACGCTCGGGAGGAACGAGACTCAAAATATGATCGATGGCGTCGACAAAACCCATCTGCAACATTTCGTCAGCTTCATCGAGCACGACGGCCCGAATGGTCTTTAGACTCAGCGTACCGCGATCAAGGTGATCGATCACACGACCCGGCGTGGCGACGACAACATGTACTCCGCGACGTAGCGCATCGAGTTGAGGCTTGTAGCTTTGCCCACCATAGATCGGTAAGACATGCAGTCCCGGCATATGGCTCGCATACTTTTGGCAGGCCTCGGCGACCTGAATAGCGAGCTCACGAGTCGGGACTAACACGAGCGCTTGCGGCTCACGACGCGCGACATCGATCCTAGAGAGCATCGGCAAGGCGAAAGCGGCCGTCTTGCCCGTGCCAGTCTGCGCTTGTCCAATGAGATCGTGACCGTCAAGCAATACGGGAATCGTCTGACGTTGAATGGGCGACGGCGTCTCATAGCCCACCGCCGCGAGCGCAGTCACCAGCGATTGGGGTAAGCCAAGGTCGGCGAAAGTCACATCGTGTTGAGGAGCTTGATCTTGGGTCATGGCGAACTCGGGGGCGGCAGAGCGGCCCTGAGACACTCGAGTCGCTTAAAAATTGGTAGCGGGGGTAGGATTTGAACCTACGACCTTCGGGTTATGAGCCCGACGAGCTGCCAGACTGCTCCACCCCGCACCAGTAGGGGCGCGCAGTGTACAGGTCTCGGGCGCCGGCCTCAACCTCAGCCGAGCGCTCGGGCACAGAGCTCGATCAGCGCCTGTGGAACCACTCCCAGGACGACCACGGCCGCCGCATTCAGCCCCAACGCGGCCTTTACGGCGCCGTGACGCTCAGGGACCGGAAGATCACCCGGTGGGTCGAAGTACAAAATCTTCACGACACGCAAGTAGTAGAACAAACCGATCACCGAGACGATCGCCGCAAACACCACGAGCGCGAGATGATTAGTCACCCACAGAGCCTCGAAGATCTGCAGCTTGGCCAAGAACCCGACCGTCAAGGGAATTCCGGCGAGCGAGAACATCAACACCATCATGGCAAACGCAAGCAGCGGATCGCGAGCGTGCAGTCCTTTGTAATGGTCGAGCTCATCTGCTTCGAACCCTGGCCGGCTCACCAACAACATGACCCCAAACGCACCGAGCGT
>Ga0172367_10001284_pt1 | contig 37016 bp, 55 predicted proteins | sample Lak10m_FD_114542 | JGI IMG/M metagenome (GOLD analysis project Ga0172367, IMG submission 114542) | Freshwater microbial communities from Kabuno Bay, South-Kivu, Congo - kab_022012_10m | ecosystem: Environmental > Aquatic > Freshwater > Lake | place: Democratic Republic of the Congo: South-Kivu... | reverse complement strand
TTCCCCCGTTGTTCTATAGAAAGTTTAGACCCCCCTCTCCCCCTGCAGCTGCTCCAGGTATCGATGCTTCAGCTCGTAATAATCAGCTGCCGGCAGGATGAGGTATCGCTTTCCGTCGATGCACCCGCTCACGTATCTCCGTTCCTTATCTTCCAGCACGCCGGCGTCGCAGGGTTTCCCCCGCAGCTCCTCGCGCTCCAGCTCAAATGGATAGACGTCACGCACATCGCAGCTCCTCGCGCTCCAGCTCAAATGGATAGACGTCACGCACATCAACCACTCCCCCTCATGAATCCGTTTTCCTTTGCGGTCTTGCGTGAATGGCAGCGCTTGCATAAGCTCTGCAGATTGTCCTCCGATATGAACAGATTCCAGTCGCCGCGGTGCGGCTCGATGTGGTCCACCTCTGTGGCCAGCGTGACCGCTCCGGCTGCTGTGCACTCTCGGCACAGCGGTTCGTGCTGCAGCTGCCTGGCTCGTTTGTCCTCCCACAGCTTGGTCTTGTACCAGGCGTCCCACCAGTGCTGCGTGCGCTCTCGGTTCTCCCTGGTGTAGTTCCGCTTCGGCGCATGCTCATCGCAGTAGTTGCCCTGGGTCGCCATGCGGCTGCAGCGCAGGCAGTATCGTTTAGCCCTGGTCGGCATCGTCTTTCAAGTAGTACCCGTACTGGTCGTTGCCAAAGACGCGCTTGAATCCTGGGTATCTCTCCATGAACAGTTCGTGTGTAAGCTCCGGCTGTTTGTGCTCCTCGAAGTCATTACCATTCACCGGCGGCTGTGCGTACAAATACGGCACCGCGACCATCAGCTCCCGGCACCTCGGCCGGATGTACTCAAGCACGCGCTGCGCCTCCTCGACGGTCATGTGCTCCAGGACGTCGCCCATGATCACCAGGTCGTACCAACCAAAATCAAAAGACCGGATGTCTGCGTTGTACACCCGGTCATATTTACCCTCTAGTCTGTGCCGCCATATGTACGGCGCGAACACTTCCACCGCTTCCATTTGAAACCAGTCGTACATCAAATCGCTGTATATGCCGTCGCATGGCCCGACATCCAGGGCCGTCGCTCCCGCGGGGAACGCGTTCTTCAAATGCCGGACGATGTCCTGTTTAAAATATGGGTATGATGCCATGTCAGTTTTCCCCCTCGCGCCGCAACAGCTCCCGCACCGTATGCGGCACACCGTCCGCGCTATACTCTTTGCGGGAAGTGTGAAAGCATTCCCGCTGGCAGCTCGTCTTTGGGCATTCCGTATTCAGCTGCGGGTCACACTTATAAAGCACCAGGTTTAAGACTTCTTCGTTTGTTTCCTGCATTTCTTCATCCTCCTCCGAAAAAGACAAAGCGAAAGGCCGCCCTTTCGGACGGCCCGTAGTATGGGGAACAAGGTAACTATCCACGATGACATTTTACCACGTAAAAACCGAACAAAACGAACAGCTTTTTATTTCATGCGGTTTTTAGGTATCTTTCGGCTTTCATTCGGACGCTGTCCGCCGTCGCGTATGGCGATATCTTCGCGGCCACTTCATCCCATTTCAGGCAGTCGATATACTTGTACTCGATGATCTGCCTGGCCTCGCTATCGTCGATGCCACATAAAAACACCTCGATCGCGCACATCAGCCCGTATGCCCGCAGCCGACGCATCTCCAATATCCGCTTAAGGTCGGCCGTCCTTATGTCGTTGAAAACCGTACCGTTGACGATGTACCGCTTTTCCACGTGGGGAAATTCGGGATCCGACCCTTTCACCGTATCAAAGACCTCGGCGCCCTCTTTCGCCTCAAGCGCGGCTATTCGTAGGTCGAGGTTCTTAATCTCCCGCGTAAGTGGTTTGTACTGCTCAAGCTCTCGCCTTGTCATGTGCCCCACCGCCCGTCCAGAATTTCCAGGATGTGTTCGATCGATTCTTTAAGCGGGCCGACCAATCGACCAATTCCCGCAGTGCAATAAAAAGCACACTCTCGGCCGTCTTGGTAGTATGCCTCTGCCGATCGCCCCCATAAAAACACCCGCTTCCCGAAAGCCAGCGCCATTCCTAGCTCGACGTTTGTTCCCCTGCGGCCCGGAAGTAAAACGATTACAACATCGGCCGATCGCACGCCCCCCGTTTCGTCCGCCGCCGCGATCTGTTTTGCCGGATATCCTCTTTCCTCCACACTCCCGTGCGCGGTCCAGTCGTATGTCTGCTCATGGCCGGCCGCTTTAAGCAGGGCCGCCACCTCCCCGGCCTGCGCCGCGTTCTCCAGTGCTGTCGCTATGTAGAATTTCATCCCCATCTTCCCCTTTCTTTCACGTCGTGTACTCTCGCCTTTAAGGCTTCTATCAGCGCGTCCTGCGTCGCGCCCCTCTGCTCCAGGACCGACCGCACCGTTTCGTCCATGCCGCCCTCGACGATGAGGTGGTGGACGATAACCGGCTGCTGCTGTCCCTGCCGGTGCAGACGCTTGTTGGCCTGCTGGTATAACTCCAGGCTCCAGTTCAGCCCAAACCATACGATGTGGTGCCCCGGTCCGTCCTGCAGGTTTAGTCCGTATGCGGTCGATGCTGGGTGCGCCAGCAGGATGTCAATCTCGCCGGCGTTCCAGTCGTCCTCGTCCTTGGGCCCTTTCAGCTGCCGGATCCGCAGGCCGGTCTTGGCCAGGGCCAAAAGCAGCCGGTCCCGGTCGTGCTGGAAGTTATAAAACACCAGCGCTGGCTCGCCGTTCAAACTTTCGACCAGTTCCATGAATGCCTCCATCTTGCATTCGTGAACGGGTATCACCCGACGGTCCTCGTCGTAGGCGGCCCCGTTGCACAGCTGCAGCAGCTTGTTGGTAAGCACCGCCGCGGTCACGGCCGTGATGTCGCCCTCGTCGGTCTGCAGCACCGCCTTTTTTTCCATCTCGTTGTAGGCGATCTGCGCTTTCCGGTCCAGGGCCACCGGCGTGAACACGTCGATGCGTTCCGGCAGCTCGATATAATCCTTGGCTTTCATGCTGATGCAGATGTCGCCTATCCGCCTGTATATCTCCTCCTCCGCTCCGGGCTTTAGCTTGTAGTCCGCGTCCCACTCTGTCTTGTAGAAAAACCGCTCCCGGTATTTCCCGATTGTGTCCCCGAGGCGCTGTCCCTCGTCCAGCAGGTACACCTGGGCCCAAAGGTCTATAAGGCCGCGGGGCGCAGGCGTGCCGGTTAGGATGATCATGCGCCGGATGTGGATCCGCACCCAGGACAGCGCTTTAAACCGGACGGCCTCCGGGTTTTTAAAGCTGGTTGATTCGTCGACAATCACCATATCAAACGGCCAGGCGTTTTGGTAATGCTTCACCAGCCACGCCGTATTCTCCCGGTTGATCACGTAAAGGTCGGCCGGCGTGTTCAGCGCCCGGATCCGCTGCTGTGCTGTCCCGAGAACGATACTGATTCGCAGGTCCTTCAGGTGATCCCATTTCCGGGCCTCTTTCGTCCACGTTCCCTCCGCCACCTTTTTTGGTGCAATCACCAGGGCCTTTTTCACCTGGAATCGGTTTCGGCGCAGTTCGTGCACGACGGTTTCGGTGATGGAAGTTTTCCCGAGGCCCTAACCCATGTCCAAAAACAATCCTATCGCATCTTCTGCGATCCCCCTGTTTATGCAGTAGGTTTGGTAGGCGTGTGGTTTGAACATCATAAAGGCATCACCTCCTCGTCACAGGTGTAGTTGTTAAAAAACTTATTTTCCCTTGCATGAAAAATCGCGTGATCTTTTTTCCACACCAGTCGCAATTTATTATCTGCTTTTTCATTCCCCGTCCTCCTCGGCCATCTCGTCAAAAATTATCACGTTTGCCTTCGTGCCCTGGTGCCCCTCATGGGTTTCCATAAAACGCTTTCGCATCTCCTGCTCCACGATTGTTTTCCCATTCTTGCGGCCGGGACGCAGATGCCAAAAAATACTAGCGCCCAGCTCTTCTGCCAGCCGATCCGCTTTTTCCGGTGTGTCGATCACCTCGACCCGGAAGCCCAGGCTACGGATGAATTCGATCTGCGCCCGCTGGGTCGGTCGCGGTTTCTTCCCTGGCGCTTTCGTTTCGACGAACACAATCCGGGCGCCCGGCAGCAGTATGATTCTGTCCGGCACACCTGCGTTCCCCGGTGATACGAATTTAAAGGCCCGGCCCTGCAGCTCTTTCACTCTTTTCCGCAGTCTTTCCTCGACCGGCTTTTCTTTCATTGGTTCTGTAAAAAATGCGCTTCTTTTCATCTCTTGTTTCCCTCCTGTCTGTCGGGGTGTTACATTGTTACCCCGTTTCCTATATACGCGTGTATTTAGGCGCGTTAGGCGATTTAGGCGTTACGCGTATTCGCCTAATCCCCTATTACCCTCTATTTTTATTTTATTTTATATATAAATGTAACAATGTAACAAATGGGGTTTTAAGGCTTTGCCATGCGGTATTTCGGTGTTACATTGAATGTAACACCAATGTAACAATGTAACTTTCGCGTTTTGAATGTAACATCCCGCCGGCCACCAATGTAACACCTCATTCGGTGCGTTCAAACCCCCTTTGAAGTCCGCAGTACCCGAACCGGCCGGGCCCGTTTATTTTCTTCCACCCCGGCTGCATTTTGATAATCGCGTTGATCTCCGCGGCGTCGTTGTAGCGCATTCCTTTGAAGTCGCCGCCTAGGACCTCGCACCATACTTCCAGGGCGCACACGCGCTCACGCGGCTTCAGCTGCAGCGCGTCGCCCCGCATCCCGCCGCCCCAATACGTGCGCCGTGTGTCCAGGGACCAAGTATTCCAATCTTCCGGGACGGGCAGGTCCAGGAATTCGCATATAAGCCCCTCTCGGGCGCTGTGCTCTCTGTGGCTCTCCTGCTCCTCCTGGGCTGCCTGTTCGATCTCTCCGGTGAGATATAGGAGCTCTCCGATCTGCCACCTGTTCAAAAAACTGTACAACCTCGCCCGCCCTGCACATTAATTTGAGCGTTGAGGCCCTATCCGCTTCCCTGCTGCTGTCATATAAAGTTCCATCAACCGAGGTCCTTTTATTCCCATATTTTGACCGCGCCGGCTTATCCCCGGGCAGACGGCCGGTCTTTCGATATTCCTGATATTCTTCCGCGCTCATGCGATCTGGCTGATTCATTCGTCCATATCCTCCAGTTCAAATGTCCTGAGAACCTTCTGCATATAAGAAACAGGATCTTTCACATTACGCCTTCCGGTTTCCTCTATCGCCTCATAGAAATTATCAATGCCGTATTTATCTATATACCCATTAAGCCAGGTAAGTTGAACCTCGTTCGGCTTGAAAAAGATATCCGAAAAATACTGGATAGCATCATCCCTGTCCGGAGGATCCTGAGAAGAAAAATTCGTAACAGTATCATTATCATCTATTTCCTTTACTTTACTTTCCTTTAGGGGGTTAATCTCTGTTTTATTCGGGTTATTCTCGGATTTACTGTTGTTATTCTTGGATAAACGCCTTAGATAATGCATTTTAACAAAGGTCTCGGTTTCTGCTTCTTCTAAAAGCCAGTACCTTGCCTCGACGATCACAGGCCGCTTGCTGCCCTTCTTGGCAGTCTGATACCTGCTCTGTATGCTCCGCGCAGTTAGTATAGTGTCCGACTGAAAAAGTTTGCTGTTCAGTAGTGACCGTTCCAGTAAGAATTTACGTATCTGCGCAATTTTCTCTACGGTCATCCCGAGATCCAGGGACGCCGTATAATCAAAATCCTCGTCAATCCTTAAATAATAACCTTTGTCACCGTATATCATGCAGATGTAATACAGATACACCATGACACCATCGGCGCCGAACCGGGCGCGCAGAATTTTTATTTTGGTATCCTCGAAAAACCCGACGTCCATTGGAAAGTACGAAAGACCTTCTTTAATTGGACGCGCCATTCGCTTATCACCGCCTCTCTATAATGTCAAAATTTAAAACCCAGCCCCTTCGAGCAGGATATCCATGCCGGCGTCGGCCGCCACCGTCGGGATCCAGGTGTTCATGTAGATCTCACCAACCATCCGGACGGCATCGCTGTTCCCGTCGCTCAGGTGGACGAGGACGATCTGCCGGCAGCGCTTCAGATCTGACGCCTTTAAAAACTTCACAACGTTTTCCAGTGAAAAATGGCTTTTTAAAAGCCGGCGCCTAAGTTCCCGCGGGATCCGGCCGGCTTTTATGTTCCGGTCCAGCGTCTCAATCGCATAGTTGCACTCGACGATGATGTAATTAAGACCGCTGAACCGGTATTCAAGATAATAGGTGTCCGTCGCATAAAGCAGGTTTTCACTTTTGCAATTGATCACGAATCCCAAAGGCTCACTTGCATCGTGCTGTGTCTTTATGGGCATGACCTTCATTCCTTCAATGTTGAACTTCACGGTCTGGACAACCTGGTGTAATCTGTGTCCGGACAACCCGCATGCCTTGGCGGTGCCCGGTGAAGTATAGACGTCAACGCCCAGCGCCATGAGCTCGGCCGCTGCCTTGGAATGGTCCTTATGTTCGTGCGTAAGCAAGCAGCCCACCACGCCGGTCAGGTCAAACCCGAGGGCCTCCTTGATCTCTTGGATCCGGACGCCGCAATCGAGCAGGATCTTCCCCCGGGCGGTCTCCAATATGTAGCAGTTTCCGCGGCTTCCTGTTGCCAATACTTTCAGGTTCATTACTGTGTACCTCTCATAAGTGATTTTTTTAGCCTTTCCACGGTTCTAGAAAACCGCTGTCGCGCTTTCCGGCATTTTAGGCAGTATCCACCGCTCAGGCCATGCGCTTCATGCCAAAGGTTTCTATGGCCTTATCAATTCGATACTCCCTTTTGAGCAATTCAAGGACATATGAATGGATATACTTCTTGCATGCGAAAAGATCGTCCAGGCTCTCGGCCAAGAAATAACCTTTTCCATCATGCAGATTGCATACCGGTAAACCTTTAAATAAAAGCTCCTTTGCAATATGGCGCACCATTCTTTTATCGATCCCCGTTTTGTTTGATAGACGAGTGTCGGTCTGGCCGTTCGCGTGGCCGACCTTCAGGAGATCCTTAATCTTTCTCATGTCTTCTTCAGACGCTTTACCACTGAACATATTGCACCTCCTGGATTCCGAAACCTAAAACCCCGCGGACATTTTCTGTTGTCCGGAGATCTGCCCGGGGGCGCGATCATCAGAGACCGGCGCCGGACCATGTTCGGGTTCTTCCTGTCGGTCATCCGGATAATCTTCCGGGATATCACCGGGAATGTCTTCTTCCAGCTCCGGCGTGATGTCGATCGGCGTTTGGTTGGCGTTCTCCTGCAGCTCTTCCTCCAGCTCCGCATCATCGAACATATCCATGATCAAATCGCTGTCGTCCGACGCCTTCACGATCATCTTGCAAAGCCGGTTGATCACCGTACGTTTACAGGCCTGTTCCGGATGGTCCTTATGCATGGGGCTGTTTCCTTTTGCCGCACCCCTCTGCCAGTTCTTGTGGATCTGCTCGATCGTCATGATCTCCGTCCTGAAGGTCCCGTCATCCATCTCAGCAACCGCATAAGCCGCAATGATACCGTCAGCCTTTACGTTTTCAATCTTCTGCGTGTGTTCCGTCACCGTCATGGTGCGGCCAATAGGATCGATTTCATATTCGAACACATCCCCTTGATATACAACCTGCGCAAACGGATCATTCTTCATGCCGTGCCGCTTTGCCATGGCCACCGTTCCGAAATACGATACAAACACAGTCAAGGTGCCTCCGGTCGGAATATAATATACCTGGCTCTTCGCCGGGCTCAGGCCGTTCACCACCGTCTTGAGCAGACAATTCATGATGCTGGCCCGGGTGCAGGATTCAAATACAGATTTGTTGTCCTTGTCCGTGACATCCTGTAACATAAGCCAAGCCGCCTGAAGGGCATTTACCGGAGAATAGTTTGCAGGAAAGTGGATCCTGCCTTTCTTGTTCATTTGCTCGAGCTGCTTTTCGACGTTCTCAAGCATTTCCTGTCTTACTAAAGATAATTCTGTCTTTGCCGGCGCCTGCGGTACCACCGCGGCCGCCGCTGTGTTTTTGCTTGCCATATTAAGCAACCTCCTCTTTCTTTTTGGTCGTTTCGATCCTGAGTTTCTTATCCTTTGAGACGAACAGGCTGATCACCTGCGCTCCGATCTCATAGAGTTCATTCACGGATTCACGGTTGTCGATGAATATCGGCGCCGTGATCCCGCGCGCCCGGCTGATAACATCAATGATCTCAAGTCCGGCATTGATCTTTGCGGCGTTGTTTGCATCATCGTATGGAACCCCGCCGATCATGCATTCGCAGCAGTCTGTTATGCCGCCGTTGATCTGTACATCAAACAGTTTCCACCTAGCGGTCGGAAACAGGGCATTTATCTTCTCCTCAAGCAGCCCGGATTTATAGCTGATGAACTTTTCAATAAGATTGAGTATCTTCTCCTGGGCGATCACCTTTGCCGCCAGATCCTTTTCCTGTGCCTTCAGTTCGCTGATCCGTTTCCCGGCGTCTTCATACTGCTTCCTGGAAGCCAGTTTCTTTTCATAGCCGGAAAGCGAATCCTGCAGGACGCGCTTTTCGTCTAAAAGAACTTCTACGGTCCCTGAAGATCCCTCATATTTTGTTTCGGCCTCGGCTTTTTTATATGCGGCCAATAAACAGGCATATTCCTTATCCTCAATAGGGATAATATTCGGAATATCCTGCTGTGCGATCTTACGCATCGCATGAAGCCGCTTTTGTTTTTCACTGATTTCGGATTCGATCTCACTGATCTTCTTTTTATAGGATTCGATCTCCTCAGCCGCCCGATCCGCTCTGGCTTTCAGTTCTTTTCCTTTCTTCGAGATCTCCATGGCCTTCGCCTCGCGTTGTTCATAAAATGCGCGCTTCAGCTCACCGGTTTCTTTGGCGGCCATTTCGGCAGGCAGGGGCTGCCCGCATAAGCTGCAGATAGGCGTTTCCAAAGATTCGATGAACTCCTGGGCCATGATCTCGTCAAATTCAGCACGCAGCCCGGGAGCCTTTTCGTTGAAAATATCAATGTCTGTTTGAAGTTTTGTTATCTCGTCATTAAGATTACCGACGTCTCGGCTTTTGCCAAAGAGATAGAGCTGGATATTCTCTGCCTCGTTTCGGGCGTCAATGATCTCGCGGCCGGCCGCTTCCTTCAGCTGCGCTTCCATTTCTCGCAGTTTGGAACGAATATCTTCGACGGCCTTTAATTTATCGGCATGCGCCTGAGCCACTGTCTGCGCATTTGCAAGACTGGAATCGATATGCGCGATTTTTTCAAGGCAACCGTTTCTCAGCTTTTCGGTCCTCTCCCATTCGGTGACACTAAATTCATATACGTTCGTGAGATTATGGTTAATCTCGTCAATCCTGACCGGTATTTTTTCGATCTCGTCACGGGTATGTTTCAGCGCGTACTTTGCGGCCGCCCGTGCATCCTCGATTGTCCGGCCGTGAACAGCTTCCCGCAATCCATTAAATTCCGGAGCCGATTCAATAATATCCTCGTCGGAGATGCTGAACTTGGAAAGTTCAAATAGTGTCTGGCGCCTTTCCTGCCAGCTGAGCATGGTGTTAAAATATGCGGGATTGGTGATCAGTTTGAAAGTTTGCTCGTCGATCATGCCGTCCACCAACGCCATATATTCGCCCTTTGTCTTGGGCACCCCGTCAACCAGGTATTCTGTTTCATGCCCGGAAAAGGTCCTGTCTGCTTCACCGCGCCGTTTTGTCCACTTCTCTGAATATACCTTCCGGAGTGTGACCTTCTTGCCTGATTCGAGCAGCAGGGCCGCCTCGACTTCCGTCTGAAGGAAATGAATTTCTTTGCCGGCGGGATCGTGCGGTTTGACAGCAAAGTCCTTCCGGTTGGTTGAGTCTTTGTCGAACATCAACCAAAGGAATGCATCGTATATCGTGGTCTTTCCAGTGGCGTTTTCGCCGTAAATATTGGCATCCTCTCCCTGCAGGTCGATCTTTAGGGTATGGATGCCCTTAAAATCACGCAGAGATAAATTTAATAGTTTCATTTGCTTCACTCCTCTTGTGCTTTCACATAAAATGTGATTTAATGGTCTTAAGATATTTGACTTATTGATTTCGGATCGGCCGCATTGCAGTGCGGCTTTTCCTTTTCCCGGCGCTTCTGCTCAATCCGGACTTTTGCAAACATCTTTTTGAAATGTTCTGCGACATCCGGATCACTCTCGTTTTCGGCGCAATCTTTATAAAGCGCCGCGAGCTCCATCAGTTTAAAATCGTCAAGTTTTTTCAGGTTCTGTGCCGGCATCTTTTCTCCTCCTCTCTGTCAAAGATATTGCCAAGATCCGGATCGACAGGTTCATCATCAAGATTTCCAAGGTTGATCAGGGCCAGCACCTTTTTATTGTCGTCAACCATTTCAAGCTCAAGCCCAACATTACGCAGGGCCTCGGCCTGGCCTATTGTCAATACTGCCGGATCATGTTCTTCATAAACTAACTTCAAATCGATTCCTCCTCTCCCCGAAAATGGTTCTATATAACATTTTCTTCCCGGTCCACTGGGCCGTCATTTCCAATGACAGCTATTTTCCTTCTGTGCTGCCATTTACGAATCTGTTTGCACCGATCGCAAATATCAATCTTCTTTCGGCTCATTACGGTTATACCGCATCTGCGGCAATATTGTGGACGTATACGCTGGAAGGAAACGCAATCATCGCAGTTTTTCTCATTTGCGATGCAACCTTTCACCGGATCCCAAAGCATACATATATCCTTTTGCCAATACTCACCGAAAGCCAGTTCATTGCGTCTGAGTTTAAGGATATAAATCAAGTAGCCGACTTTTTTCGCCTTTTCCTTACGCTCTTTGCGTTTCTGCCGCTGTTCTATAGCCCATTCAGGATGGATGATGGTCTCATGCTTCCCTCGTACCGCCAAGGCTGTGCGCCCAAGCTTCTCACCTATCCGTTCATAACTCCACCCGGCGTCCCATAATTTTAAAAGAATGGCCGTTTCTTCATCTGTATAAAACCGGGCTTCTTCTCGGAGTGGCCGCTGTTTTAATTTCAGGTCGTGGATCCTGCGCTTTATCGCTCCTTCCGACCGGTTGAGCCGCTTGCTGATGTCCGCATAAGTATGCTGGTACATTTTGAGAAGTGCTATTAACAGGCTATCCTCTGCCGGTGTCCATGCTGCATTATGCGGTTGCTGAAAATTTCTTATATCTTCGCGTCTTTTTATCTTCACCCACTCCGGCTCGGATCCCAGCGCGTTTTCCTCAAAGTTCCGGAAGTCAAAAAGTCTTTTGTTCTGCTCCGCCCATTCCCAAAACTCATCTAAGTCAACCGTCCTGAAGGATGATTTAATAACCTTATGTTTATGCACCGGCAATCCAAGAGCGATAAAACGCTTTGTATTGTACCCGGTAGAGCCTTGTATGCCTATGGCTGCCCATACTTGTTCAAGAGTTGGATTGACGTCTGCATGAAGATGTCGTGTAAGCCCTACCTCAAAAGCCTTATTTTTAATTGAATCAATGCTTCGATCAAGATGTTTCGCGATCCCGGGAATTGATACAGTACCCCAGGCATCATCCAAATACTCGACTTCTTCAGGTGTCCAATTTCGAATTGTAATACCTAATCTTGTACAAACATCACTTATAGCGGACGGAGAACGATCCAGTATTTTTACAAGTTGTGTCCGGGTCAGCTTATTCTTTTTTGCGTTTTTTAGGATCTCCATCTCTTCCGGAGTCCATGTTCTGCCACGCCCCATTAGTCCCTCGTCTCTCCCGCTTCCTGTATAAACCCATTCATGATACTGGTGATGGCATCCGTCCAGCCCCCTGTCTCGCAATACATGGCGCCGATCTCCCCGATGGTGTCCCGCCCCTGGCTTATGTACTTTCTGTCCAGCAGCCCGAACATGTACAGTACGCATATCTCCTTGTTGTAAAACGCCCGGTACCCGTTGCCGCCCTTGATGCCGCCCAGGTTGTTTTCCTCCCGGGCCAGTCTGCTTTCTCCCCATCCGGATTCGTGCGCGCAGATCGCGGCTACAAAAAGTCCATTCACCTTGTAGAGTTTCTCCCCTGCCGCGAACGTATTACCGAGCCCCTCAAGCTCTGTACCTTCCAGAAGATAATCGAAGTTTATTGCCGTCAAGTTGGTTTCTTGCGTCGGGTCCGTGGAAAGGTGCACTAGCTCCCCGGCGTAGGATGTGCCGGGCGCCGCCGCCATCAGTGCGACGATCAGCGCCGCCAGGCCGAAGCCCCGAAGCCACCAAAGTATTGAAAATTCCCGTATCTTGTATCTTTTCATCTCAGCCTCCTCATGCGTATTTGTAATTGGCGCGGTGTTCTTCTTTCCGCCACCTCTCATACGCGCCTGTGTCGACGTACCAATCCCGGCCAATTTTGAAAGCCGGCAGCGGGTTGTTTTCGATGTACGATAAAAGCGGTTTGTTGAATGAGCTGATCCCCGCCTTCTGCATTTCGATCACCACGTCCATATTTCGCAATCCACGGGAAAGCCTGGCATCCCGCATACGGTTGAATGTGTAAAACTTTACCTGTTTGCCGTTTGCTTGATCAAGCAGTGTCCTGTCGATCTTTGAAAGGATCTGAAGCGTGGAGCCCCCCTTGCGCTTTATGGTTTTCCGGTATGCCGCGATCTCATAAATGTTGTTTGTCCGGTAAACCCTGCTCCTGGTATGGTCCGAAACAATAATCATGCCGTCCCCGTTGTCCCTGGTCCTGAGCGAATGCATGATACGCCTGTATTGCCTGTCGTCGTTCGGATCGCTTTTCACAGAGAGGCCCCAGCGTCTGCCCAGCTCTTCTTTAGGGATGCTGCCCGGCCATCCAATGGGTATCTGCTCATTGTAATGTTTTAGGTCCTGCATTTTCGAAAGCCTCCCCGGTTATTCCTTCAGTGCCGCTTCAATCGTGTTTTCCATGAGTTCAGTGAAAAAGTCCGCGCCATCCTCCAGCTTTTCTTTCAGGCAGCGGTGCAGATAGAAGTAATACAGCAGTACAATCTTCTTGCAGGCGTTCTTAAAGCTGTTTAGCTGTCCCTCCGCAATCTTCACCCTGTCCGGAATATCGATGATGGGATCAGGCGTGAATATTAAATGGAACTTTTGAGGCTCTTTCAGTTTTTCTTCCGGGATGAATCCGATCTGCTCGCTTTCCTTTATCAGGCTTTCAAACGTCACCACTATCGGGTATTTGCCCACATGGAAAGTGAACCCCCATCCTGCATCAAGCGCGTTGTCATGCAGCTTTTTGATATGCTGTTTTAATTGTTCCTCAACAACCGTCATGTTCTTAACCTCCTTTCCTGTTAATATATAGGTGTCATGGCCGCGAGCATTGCCGCGAACCAATAGAATTCAATCACTATTCCGATGGCCAGCGCCACCTTTCCGGCCACTATCAGCCATTTTGGATAACGTTTCTTCGCCCTGCTTTTCATGCCTCTTTTTCCTCCATGATTTTTTTGGTATAATCACCTTATAAAAGGATGGTGATTCTCATTTTTTTTAAATATAAGATCATGTCTGTTGTTGCTTTGTATGGCCCTATCACGCATGAAGATTTAACCCGAAAAACTAGAATTCTTAATGACCGCAAACTTATTGCGCTTGCCGATATACTGGTTTCCGAAGGCTATATAAAATTAACTGATAATAAAAGCAAACTTTGTTTAGTCCGGCGCGCATCTTTTGAATTATATAAAAGCAATCTCAGAAAAAAAGCATTATCCATTACCCTTGAGTGGGTTAAGGTTTTATGCGGCGGGGTTGTTGGCGCGCTGCTGACAAACTTCATCCTGCATAACCTATAATCAAAAATGTAATTAAAGCCGCTATTCCTCCGGCAAAACCATAAATTATAAATTCGTTTGCCCTCTCCTTGCGTCGTTCTTTTTTTTGCCTGTTTTGCTCAATCCGCTTCATTTTCTCTTCATCAATACCAAAATATTTTTTAAGTCCTTCTCTTTGATTCATTGCAGAGCCTCCCATTTATTGATTTTGATTTTTAATCTTCATAACTTACACTGCAAAATATTTCATCATCATAAGGGTTTTGTTCTATAATTTTTACAAGCTTTTTTATAGCCTTAATATACTTTTCCATTTTATAGCCTCCCCTTAATTCCCCTTACCCACCCGCGATATGATATCCCCCTCGCGGCGCTATAGCCTGCCCCGCGTGTTGGCGGCCTCCTTGATATCCGGCTCATCGTCAGCTCCTATCCTCATATCCGGTTGGAATGGTGGAAGCTCGGGAGTCGAACCCAGAATCTCCGTTCTTCGGAGGAACGGCCCTTGGCCTTATTTACTCCGCATCGGCGCTCTTCCATTGAGCTAAAGCTCCCACGTGGGCGGGTATGTCCCGCCCAAATCCTCCTGCCTCCCTGCCGGTCAAGGCCCGGCCTGCCTTTGTTTAATCATTTTTTCCAATGTGAATCGTTGCGTTTTCAATGTTTATGTTGGTTGTTTCCAGTTCTGAAAGCTCCGTCGCCTCCATAAAAATTTCTGTTGGTTCAAGTAGTTTTTCAATTCTGCCTAAACGTTCATTTGTTTCTTTTAAGAGTGCAATTGTTTTCTCACAATTTTTTAACCTCCTTTCCTTTATCGTTTGGATTTATGGGTTTGGCTTGCCTTTGTACGCAGCCCAGCAACTCAGGCTTAGCCTCGCCTATAAACTTATTTACTGGATGCTTTCAGTATTGCCATATATTTTTGCGGCCCGTATTTTCTGATCTGCATGTTGAACCAAGCTTCACGGATATTGTTGTTTCTTGTCCGCATTTTAAGAAGGTTCCGCGCTATCTTCCGGTCCATCACCGGCCTCCCGCCCTTTTTGGGCTTTTTAATATGATTCCTGCTTTTCATCTGTTTCTCCCTCCCGGCCTGTTTTGGCCGCTTCTAAAGACTGCTTTTAAAATGGATTTTTTAAAATCCATTTAATTATGTCTGCCGGATTGAGTAAGAGTGTTTTATTGTTAGGTTTATATGCCCGAAGTTTTTTTGTCTTTATCGCCTCATACAGGCGGTTTCTTCCCAGTTTAAATTCTGTTGCCGCATCGGGTACACTTAAAAACGGGCTAACCTTGCTCATTTGTTATTCCTCTTCTTTGTAGTCAGAAAATAAAAAATCAATTGTTTTGTCAGAAAAATGATTGTCTTTTATTTTAAAGGCTTCCTTTGTAGTAATTATGGTTTTACTATTAAGTTTCATGCTTGCCGTGGTGATTCTGCATTCAAGAGTTTTCGCTATATCGCTTATGCTTACATTTCTATTTTTCATTATGACTATAATATTTAACATTGTTCTATCCCTTTCTATCGTAAATCTGATAATTTAAGTATAGGATAATCGGTATTTTGTTATTTGTCAATAGATTTATGGTAATATTTTCGGTATTCTGATAAAATTAATTGACTATAGGTATAAAACGTGATATTGTTTGTATAAAAGAGGTGTATAAAATGTGCGATTTAACCAAAAACTTCAAATTGGCTATTGAAAAATCAGGGTTAAGTGTTAGTAGAATTGCAGAAATAAGCGGTGTTCCGTAAAGCACTATTGTAACCATATTAAAGAACGGCGTTGAAAAGGCTGGAGTAAACAATATTATTAAAATTTGTCATACAATAAGAATTACCGTTGACGATTTACGCCCCCAGATTAAAACAAAACCAAATATTTCAGAAGAAGCAATAAATATTGCTGCTGTATTTGATATTGCAGACGATCACACAAAACAAATAGTACGCATTACGCTCGATGTAAACGATTGCTGTCAAAAATTAAAAAACGCATAGCCGTTCATAAAAGGGTTGATAACGTAGTTTATATAGATTTTCTTCTTCTTAAAACTTAATAGGTGTATGATAATGGCTAAAATTACAAGAAATACAAATACAAAGAAATGGGAAGCCCGCGTTTTTTGGCGCGACAGCGACAACCAGCAACAAACAAAATTTAAGGGTGGGTTTATTAAAAAAGAAGATGCTGAAAAATGGGCGGTTTCCGTTCAGTCTATAAATGTTTCAGGATATAAAAATGCCCATAAGCTAAAACTTGGTGCATTTATGGATGAATGGCTTAAGGTGTTTGAAAAAAAGGTAGAGATAGGTAAACGGTCAGCAACCACCTTTTCAAGTTATAAATCAGATGTGGAAAAGCTTAAGCCGTTAATCGGAAATGAACCACTGCAAACTTTAAGAGCATCAAAAATACAAACTGCGATAGATCAATTATGTGGACGGCCAAAAACTATTGACAGGGCATATAGGACGCTAAGAGCCTGCCTGTCTTATGCATGTTCGGTCGGTATAATTCAAACCAATCCAGCAAAATATATTGACCGGCCTAGCGGAGAACAATATAAATTTTCTATATTACAATCTTCTGATGCAATCAAACTGTTAAATGTTTTAAAAGATATGAAACACTTTTTATATGGCCCTGTTTTTCTTGCGTTATATATGGCATTACGGAGGGGTGAGGTTTTTGGCTTGCTTTGGTCTGATGTGCATTTTGATAGTAGGACGATTGATATAAAAAATAATAGAACAATCGCAAATGGTAAAGAAGTCAATAATGCTCCAAAAACAGAAAGCAGCTTCCAATCGTTGTTAATGCCCGATTCAGTATATAATTTTCTTTTTGAATTAAGAGAATCGCAATTGTCTTCCGGATTAATTCAATCAAGAGTTTTTGACGTAAGCCTGGACACCGTTGCTCATTCTGCCCGAATATTAAAATGCGTGCAATCCGCTAATGGATTAAAACAGTGCCGATTTCATGATTTAAGACATTCTTGTGCTTCAATACTAAATGAGGCCGGTGTTCCAATGCCTGTAATATCTGCGCTATTACGTCATGCCAATATAACAATTACACAAAATATGTATGTTCATATTTTTGATGGTGCATTAAAACGTGCCAGTATTGCAGTAGATAATATACTAAATTTTAAACAATCCGAAACGAATCAATCTTAATTCTGCTACAATTTTGCTACAATGGCAGTCAGTGAATAATAATAAATTATAAAATAAAAAAGACATCAACCAGCATGGTTGACATCTTTTTTGGTGCCGAAGACCGGAATCGAACCGGTACGGGGTTTAACTCCCGCAGGATTTTAAGTCCTGTTTTGGGGTAAAATCAAACCGGTTCAAACCGAATCAAACCGCTTAAAAATGCGGGTTTCGTGGGATTTCCTCCGGTTCGTATCGGTTCGTATCAATCCGTGCTGGGTGGCTCAAAAGGTGGCTCAATTTATAAAATTTGCAAAAAGAATAATTTGGTATATAATAGCAAGAAAACGGAGGTATACCAAAAATGAAAAAGTCCTTTGTCCTAATCCTTTGCATTCTGTGCGCGGTCATTTTCATGTCCGGCTGCAGCGCGGATCCGCTCTTGGGTGAGTGGGGCTATTCGGATAGCACAAAAGAAGTTATGGAAAAGCTCGGGGCCGGTGCAGACGAGCTCGGCGGCACCGTCGTAACATTTAAAGCGAACGGCCAGGCGGTTGCTGCCGATGGGACGGAGCTTTCCTATTCTTGCAGCGGGGACGTGGTGACCCTGTACGGTGTCGACGGGTCTGCAGACGTTTTGAAATTAAAGGGCCGCGATCTGCTAATGGAAGATGGGTCCGCCGCATTAAGTAAAAAATAAAAAAGGGCCCGTCCCAATTATGGGGCGAGCCCTTTTTTCTTTGTAACATTTTACTTTTTGGCCGTTGTTTTGGTGGGAGGTCGTGCTGCCGCCGGATTGGCTTTTATACTCCCAATTCCCGTCTTGTTCGTCGGGTTGTTCACGATGCCCAGCATCACCAGGACCGGCAGCAGGACGTTTAAGAATCCGTCCGCGCTGTCGCTGATGTCCAGTCCCGTAAATTCCTTGACGAGAAAAACAATCAGCGCCACGATCGCCAGCCACAGGGCCCAGCTTTTCCAAGGTTTTTGTTCCATGATTCCAAAGCTCCTTTCAGTTATCGTCTACCGCAAAACGCGCATTTAGTTTTCGGTAGAAAGCGTTTCGTTTTTTGCGCGCAGTTTCAAAGTCCGCGATCTTCTCCCGGACCTCCCCGTTGCACACCCCTTTTTCTGCGGCGGCTCGCGCCGTCCGGTATATAAGCTCGCCGGCGCAGTCCCCGTATTCCTTTTCCACTTCCCATTGCTCAAACATTTGCTCCTGGCGCCTGTCTGCTTTCTTTTCGCGTCGGTTTATTGTCTTTATGAGCATCGCAAAAAGAAACCCCATTGCCGCCGTCATTACAATTTGTACCCACTGCATGTGCGGATCCTCCCACTCTAATCTTCGGTCTTGCTGTATTTCCGTTTATTGGATTCCCTCTGCGCTCCGCCCGATTCAATATATCCCCCTTCGAGGATGTGCGGTCCCTGGTCCACATCGGAGTAATCCACGGCCGGCTTTTCCGGTGCTGTGGGCTCCTGGGGCTCCTCTGTCGGCTCCTGGGGTTCCACCGGTTCCTGTGGCTCGTCCACCGGCGCCGGCGGCTCCTGCGGGGGCTCCTGGGGCTCCGCAGGCTTGTCCTGCCCGTATGTGCGGATGTAATCCCGCAGTACGTCCGCGGGGAAGTATTTGCCGGGGCAGTCCGTGTGGGAGGCGCCCGCCACCTCGATGTGGGTTTTAATCTTGGTCACGCTGTCGATGCCGGGGAAAGCCAGCACACACGCCGCCAGTATCTTTTTGCCCGCCTCCAGCTGCTTTGCGTTCATGGGTCCGTTTTTGAAGTTCCCCTGGAACGCGATTCCGATCGACCGTGCGTTCATCCCGTTGGTCGGATAGCTCGTCCCGTTCATCACGTGGCCGCCCTGGTAAAGCAGGCCGCGCCCCCACACCACCGTGCCGTCCAGCCGGACGACGATGTTGTAATCGATGCCGGCGTGTCCGCGGCTTATGTGGTATGCGTGCACACTTTCCACGCTGGCGTCGCTCTCGAAGTGATGAAGGATGATCAGGTTCGTTTCCGTTCTTTTTGTGTATGGCCTGGCCGGTACCAGGCCCAGGTCTTTCACAAAGTCAAAATTAATTCCGTTGTGTGTCATTCTGTTTCGCTCCTCTCTATGTAATCATATTCTTCCTGGGTGATCTTGCCGTCCGCCAGTATTCCGTCTAGCCGCGCGAGTGTAATCCTGTCGGCCCCATAAAGCCTTTTTAGGCTCTCTACTAAAATGCTCATTATAAAACACCCCCGGCCAGCAGCTCTAGCGTGTAGGCGTCAATCGCCGCCTGGATCTGCTCCTCGACGGTCGGAATCTTTGACACCTCCGTGCCGTCCCGATAGAATTTTCCGTCGATTGGCTCATATACGTCCGCGCATTGAGCATTGATGCCTTCCACCGATACCAGGGTCATACCGAGGCCCGCCTCTAGTTCGCCGGCCACCGTCGTGGTTGCTTCGATTATGTTTTCCACGATATTGGTTTCTTTGTTTATAACCGCATATCTCATGTGCTCCCCCTTTAATCATCCCATTGAAGCAGAATGATTCCGCTTCCCCCCGCGCCGCCGATCTTTCCGGCTGTGGCTTCTGCGTTTGCTCCGCCGCCGCCGCCGCCCGTATTTGCAGTTCCGGGCGAACCGTTAGCGTTGCTCGCTCCGCCGGCGCCGCCGCCGCCAACTCCTCCAGAAGCTGCGGCTTGTAATTTACGCGTCCCGCCACCGCCGCCGGCATAGTAATTCGCATTAATATCTGCAAAGTTTTTTCCGGCGCCTCCGACCGGAACGACGGACGTTGTGGGTCTTGTGCCTGCGGCACCGCCGCCGCCGCCACCACCGCCGCTGGAAACGCCCCCATCCCCGGACGTTGATCCGGACGCGCCGGCATTACCGTAACCCGTACCACCGGATGAATCCCCTTGTGTAGCCGCGCCGCCTGCAATTACATACTTTGAACCGCCACCGGAGCCGCCGTTCGCGCCAGCAACCGCCCCCGCTCCGCCGCCACCGCCGCCGCCTCCGATAGCTGTGATTCCATCAAACGTTGAATTTCCACCGTTTCCGCCCAGCCCGGTTGTGCCGCCGGCGCCGCCGCTCCCTATTTCAATAACTTTGTCGCCGGGTAAAACGCTTCGGACATCGTCAAATACTACCCCGCCACCACCGCCACCACCGGCGTATTGGAAGGCAGCGGAGGTTCCTCCTCCTCCCCCGCCTCCGGCTACAACTAAAACGCGCACATTGACTTTTGCGTTAATGTTTAGCGTTCCGCTCCCGAGTAGTATTGCGTATCCCGATCTTTTTCCCGTCTTGCTATATGTCCAGCTTCCGGTATAAGTAAGGTCTATTTCGGGTTTTCCGTAATATTTTTGTAATCCAATTATAGGAGCCATGCTGCTGCCCTCCTATTGTCCGAGCACGAGAATGTTGATCGGGATGTCCTCGGTCGGTTCCGTTTCGTCGTATGCAAAGGTCACCTCGTCGGTCCCGACCTCGGTCGCGTATATCGCCGCGTCCCGCAGGGCCGCCCTTGCGTCCGCGCTGGCGCTCTCCGAATCGATATCCCATAAAATCGTACTGGTGGGCCGCACGCCCGTCACCGTTACGATCTGCTCGCTGCCGGACCAGGAGGCCGTGGAAAGGGTGGCGGCTACAAGCGGAACGACCGGGTGTGAATTGCCCATGGACCGCACCAGCCCCGTCACGACGCTGCTCTCGATCGTGTGCACGGCGACCTCGTATTCGAATATGTGCGTGTTTCCTCCGTCGTTTATATCTTCCTGCGTCAGTGCTGCGAAGCCCTCCAGCGTTGCCGAGTAGTCATAATCCCAATATCCTTGCGCGAATACGGGCGCCGCGGCCTGCGTCATGTCGATTACGAGCTTTGTCCGCACGTATCCGTCCGCGATCGGGCTTAAGAGCGACACAGTTTCCGAGCCCACTATCTGAAATCTCCGGCCCTCTACGTTGAAGTACCCGGCACCGAGCACTATCTCGGTCGCTGTGTTTGTGATCGCGCACCCGCTTTCGATGCCGTTGCTCCGCACCACTTTACATAGCTGTGCGTCGTTTTCTCCGGCGTTGCTCTGCAAATCAAAAGTTAATCCCTTAAGCATCTTTTTGTAGCCCCCTTATCAAACTTGGCAGTTCTGTGACCAGCTCTCCGATCTTATAAAAGAATCGGTCGGAGCCCCGTTTAATCCGTTTGCTGGAAATGTAGCTGGTGAAAACGCGGCCGTCTTTACGCACCGCCGCGCGATCGAAAGCGCCATATTCCTCTGTCCCGCTAAATTCGACGGAATGAGAATACTGCTTATCAGCGAATTTATCCGCTACTTTGCTGTCTATATCGCTGGTTGCGTACAGCGCAGTCCACTGTCCCTCGGCCCGGTCCTCCGCGGCCGGCTGCGCCGTGACGATGGTTCCGTCGGTCTTTAGGTAATAATCCACGTCCGTCCCGGTGCCGTCGTTCACCGTAATCTTGGCCAGCGCGTCGTCGTTGTACTTTTCCGCGGTGACTTCAAATTCGCCCGAGAATTCGAGCACCCGCGTCGGCGGGGTCCGCTTTTGTATTGTGATTTTCAGCTTGTCTTGCCCGGATATGCGAGCGCGGGAGTATGTCACAAACACACCAGCCATGCGCCGCAGCCGCTCCATGTGCTCTTTGATTGAATACAGGCCGCTGCTAACGTCCGGTATAATCATCGGATCCGCTGCGGTGTACGTCGGGGTGCTGAATACCAAATACGGCAGCTGGTATGCCGCATCAGCCTGGTTTAAAAAGCAGGCCTGCAGCGCTGCCTTTAGCGTGTTTTCAATGCCGCCGGCCGCCGTGGTGATGGCGTGCTCGTTCTCGGATATCTTCCGATCGAACAGGTTTGCCAGCTCTTTGCACGTGAGCACCGTGGCGCCCCCGTTAACCTCCACCCCATCGATCACGCCCATCCAGGTGTCGTCCACGCACACAATATCTCCCTTTGCCGCGGCATGTTTGCCGGTGATGGTGATGGTCGATTTATCATCAAATATCGAATCCAGCACGATATCGTGGTCCGTGATTTCGTGGTTGCTCTCGGTTACGAACGTCAAGCGGTTTTTGATGTAGCATGTCATATCGTCACCCGTGCCTGTAATAATCGTAAACGTACAGCGTGGCCGTGTCGGCGGATCCCGTGAATTCCAGGACCACCTCGCACTCCACCCCTAGCGGAATCCGAAAGAATGAATCGTATGTGAGGTCCATGTAGCTGCTCACGTCGGTGATGGTCCCGTCGGCGCCCACCACCCACACGCCCCGGCTGCCCGGGACCGTCGAGAATAGCAGGTGTTCGTCTGTCTCCACTTCCAGTCCCTCAAGATACAGCTTTCCGAGTATCTCCCCGTCCTGGGCCCGCTTCAAAGTCACCGCCGGGGATACCATCTCCCCGAAAGCGGTTAAACGCACGGCCGCCGGGTAATGACCCGCGGCCGTGTGCACCACTTTGTTTGAAGCGCTCGCCTTGGAATAAACATACGGGTATGTGTAGGGATAAATTTTGTAATCCACGTCGTCGTTGAGCGCGAAGTTAAGGACCGTCGGGCTGGTATTGTACCACGGCGTCTTTCCGCGGAACGACACCGGGCAGCACAGATATCCGTCCTGGATCTCCGCTTTCTGCAAAAACTCCACGCTGACGTCGCATGCCCGGCCCGTGGTTCCGTACGGTTTGCTCACGAGCTTTATGCTGCTGGCCGCGCATACCCAATTAACGAAAGCCTCATAGTCCTGGTATGGCGTGGCGCCCAAAAAAACAATTTCCCCGACCGGGTTTATCTGCTCGCTGCGGCTGTCCACCTCTGCAAAGAATCCGTCTGCCGGGCGCTCGTATGTTGCGTCTATCCCGAAGCCCAGGCCCTGGGGCCTGTGGAAAAAATGATTCTCGGCCATCAAATCCATTATGGCTCCGGCCTGGTTCTGCAAATAAAATTGTCTAACCATCTATCACACCCCCGCCACCAGTCGTCTGCTGACCGTTTCTACAAAATAATCTGTCTGCGCTTTGTTAAGCTCTCTTACGTTGAGCTGTATGTGAATCTCGGGCGCGTTGTTTATGGTCCGCTGGATTGAATTTGTTATGATGTTTTCCAAGGTGCTTAATGGCGAGACGACCTCCGTCCCGGCTTCTCCCACGCCGATCACGCTGGGCGCGTAAAAAACGCCGCCGTTTCCGTACCACCGCACGTTTATGGCTGCGGTGCTTCCGCCTCCTGTGGCCGACACCGTTCCGCGAATGGTAAGGGCGGCCTTTAAGCTGTTTGCGATCTCTTTGGCCACCGCGATCATGGCGGCTTTCGATTCTTTCAGCCCGGATATGATGTCCGTCATTATGCTGGCGCCGATGGTCTGAAACCGGGAGGCTATCACCTGGGTGTTCATGGCCGCTTTGGCGTCTATGACCTGCTGCACAACGGATTCGTCCAGCGCTTCGTTCTCGTCCACGCCGGCGGCGTTGGCGTCCATCATGTCGCTTCCGATGCGCGTCGCTTCGTCCGACGTCAGCTCATCATCCACCGATCGCACGCCGGCCGCTGCAGCGTTTTTAAGCGCCGCATTAAATTCTGCAAAGCTGGTATCCCCGGTATCGGTCATGTATTTGACCATGGCGGCCACCGTGGCGCCGGCTTCAGTTCCTTTGTCCCGGAGCTCCTGCAAAAATCCCTTGTCCAGTCCGCTGCCAGCCAGTACGGCCATATTGTCGGCCCACGCGTTCATGGCCTCCGCGTTTGCGTTGAGGTTGTCCATCATGGATTGCACGGATTGTGCTTCGCCCTGGTTTATGCGGTTGAATGCGTCCGTGGCCATTGCCACGCGCGCTTCCAGCAGCGCTTTGCGCTTCTCCTCGGCCTCCGCCTGGGCAGTAAGCTCCGCGTCCGTGTTCGCCTGCCACATCTCCAGCTGCTGGGTCTGCTGGGCGGACAGCGTCTCCCCGTTCTCCTGCATCTGAATAAGCCGCTGCGCTTCCGCGTCGGTTATAAGCTCGACCGATGCCGCGGCAGCTTCATTCGCTTCGACCACACCGTCCGTGTTATAGGTGTCCAGGTTCTCCTGGCTGTCCACCATCGTTTCGTTAAGCTCTTTGTCGGCCTTGTCTAAATCCCGGACGCTGTTTATGATCTCCCGGTATTCTTCGGGCGCCTGTACGAACAGGATACTTAATTTGGCCATTTCCGAAACTTGCTTTTTTTCTTCCGCGGTCAGCCCTTTTAAAAGCTCGCTGCGCTTGTATTCATTCTCGGCCAGCTGCAGCTGGGCATTGGCCACGTCGGAGGAAAGCTGCTTTATCCGCTCCATCGTCGCCTGCTGCTCGGCCTGGGCTTTCATGGCTGCTACACTCTTGGTAATCTCCGCGGTGTTCTTATTCAGCTTCCCGATGTTCTCGTCAATGACAAGGTTAAGGTCCGGGTATATGGAATTCAGCTGATCGACGTACACACGCATTTGCGCCTGCTCCGCCGCGGTCAGCTTCGCCTTTTGGGTGAGCGCGTCCAGCTTCCCGACCAGGTCGCCTGCCACGACGCCCTGCGCCGCGATGCTGGCGGTCGTGTCTGCGAAGTCCACGGCGCCCTGCTTCATGCTGTCGACCAGGTTGTCGGACGCCTCCGTGAGCTGCCGGGTTTCCTCGTCCGCTTTCAGCGCGCTTGAAATAAACACGCCGAGAACGGCCACCAGGGCCGCGATGCCTGCGATTACCGCCCCGATGGGGTTGGCGCTCATGGCGACGTTCAGTCCCGTCTGTGCGGCGGCCGCGCCCGTCAGCGACGGAATTAAAGCGATAAGAGCCGCCTTGGCCGCCAGGACGATACCCGAAATTTTAAACGCTGCAAATGCCGCCCCGATGCCTGCGACCACGGCCAGGATTTTATCCCCGTTTTTGGCTATATAATCCGCGAATTCAAAGAAAGCCTTTGCGGCTTTTTGCATGATGTTCCCGATCACTTGGCCAAATTTCTGCAGCATGGCTTGGGTCGCCGGAGAGGCGAGCCGTTGGCTGATCAGCTCGGCGGTCTGTTTAATCGCGGGTATCAGTCCCTCAACAAACGGCGCGGACGCGAGCTTGATCTGCTGCTTCATCTTGTCCATGGTGTCTTTGTATTTATTTAATTTTGTGAGCTGCTCTCCGCTCAATACCGCCCCTACGGTCCGCGCCTCGTCGCCCAGCTCTCTTAATCGCGCGCTTCCGGCTGCGACCAGCGGATTGAGCTCCTGGAAGGACCGCCCAAATAGCGCGGTCGCGTATATGTCGGCCTGGGTTTCGTTTGTCTGCCGGCCGAGCGCGTCGATCACGTCATAGAATATATCTTCCGTATCGCGCAGGGTCCCGTTGGCGTCCTCGTAGGTCACACCGAGCCCTTTGAATGCAGCGACCTGGTCCTCGGTTCCTTTTCGGGCGTTGTTTATGTTCCGGGTCAGCCGGCCAAGCGACGACCCGAAGGTTTCAATGGAAACGTCGACGATCTCACTGGCGTATGCAAACTCCTGCAGGGTGTCGGTTGACACACGATACATTGCGCTCATGGTGCTGATGTCGTCCGCGTATTCCGCCAGGCCGTTCACGTTGTCTTTTATGGCAGTGGTGACCCGGGACACCACTGCGACCGCCGCGGTCGCCGCGGCTGCTATGGCCGCGAATCCCACCGCCGCACTGGCAGAGAAGCCCTTGGTCTTTTTGGCGGAATCGTCCGCTTTGTTTCCGATGGCTGTGGTGGCGTCCGCCGTTTTCTTGCTTTCGTCCCCGACCTCTTTCAGCTGCGTTTCGTACCCCTTGAGGTCCTGCTCGGTCTTTACGATCTCCCGCTGCAGGGCGCGATACTGCTCCTCGGAAATCTCGCCCTTTTTGAATTGCTCCTGGGCCTGCTGCTCTGCAGTTTTAAGGGTCTTTAACTTGGCTGTGGTATTCTCGACCGCCTCGGTCAGTATCTTTTGTTTCTGCGCGACCAGGGCGACGTTTGTCGGGTCCAGCTTGAGAAGTTTTTCTACCTGCCGCAGTTCGGATTGCAGGTCCCGGCTTTTCGTATTAACTTGTTCAAGCGCCTTAATCAAAGGCTGGGTGTTCCCACCGATCTCAATGGTGATACCCTTTATGCTACCTGCCATTTTTTTACTCCTACAGTCGGTTGATGTCGTCCTGCGTGGCTTTTCGTACTTGGTCTTTCTCCGGTATGAATTCGGACGTGATGTCCCCTATCATGCCGATCGTCAAACATTCAAAATCCGCGACGGTGAGCCCGTGGCTTATTGCAGACGCAATCAGCCCTTGCGTTGTGAGCTTACCGCCGCTTTTGCGTTTTTTATTTTAGTCGTGGATGCCATGTTGATCATGAGCATATCCTGCAAATCGAGAAAAACGTCCAGGATGGGGAATTCCTCGAATTGGTCCAGCCATTCTTCAAAGGTCGGGATCCCTGCGTCTGCGGCTTTGGCCATCGTCCATATCAATTTCATGACCCCGAGGCAGTCCAGGTTTTCGATAATAAGCTCGTCCTTGTCGTTTATGGTTTTCATAAAGGTGCCCTGCACTTTGAAGATGTCCTCTCCAAAAAAGGCCCTATAAATAAGCGCATTCCGCGCGTTGGCTTTCAGTTTAATTTCTTTGCCGTCTATGGTAATTGTCCGCTCCATGATTCTTTCCTCCGATTTAAAAATTTAGAGAGGGGCTGCGGGCCCCTCTCTCCGGTTGTTATTCGGTTACGTATACAGACTGGTACCAAGTCGCCGCAGCCGTGGTTGCGGCCTCCGACGCCCTTGCTCTGATATATCCGGTATCCTGGGCAGGATTGCACGAAATATCAAACTTCACCGTCTTGGGTTCCTCGACGCTCGTCTTGGTGGACGCGTCTGCCGCAGGCCTGGACGCCTGGACGTTATAAAACGCGAACAGGTTTGCGGCCTCGTCGCCGTCGACCTCAAACAGCATTGCCACCGGCGTGATGGATTCTGCCGAATCCTCCGTGTACACCAGGTTTGCGTCCTTGATCTCGTTCAGCACGTTTTCCCGGAACCAGTCCGATATCCTTGCGAGCTCCATGGATCCCTTATACCCGTTGTTCTTCGCCTTGGTGAAGTAGATCCCGTTGTCCGCATAAAACTCGGTGAGCTGTCCCTCCGGCGCCAGTACCATGGCGACCGCGCCGGGGTGCGCCTCGGGCGTCCCGTAGACGATATCACTGCCGGACAGGCTGAACGTCGCAAAGTAAACGTTTTTTAAACCAAATTCTACTAAATTGCTCATTTTTAATCCTCCTCAATTTCTTAAAAGAAAAGCGTCACCCTTTGCGGATCACGCCCTCCACTAGGTCCTCAAATTCCTTTTTTGCCTGCTCCTCGTTCTTTTGTATGTGCGGAAATGCCCGCGTCTTTTTCCCGTTTACCGTCATGTGCCCCCGCTCTAAAAGATGGGCCAGCCGGTAATGCGGAGCTTTGACGTACCACGTCACACTTTTTCCATATAACGTGCTGCTGGTTTTTTTAAGGTCCATCGCCCGGATATACTTTTTGCCACCAATCCCGGCGGCGCGGGCGTCCCTCTTGATGTTGTTTTTAAGCTCTCCGCCCACATACTCGACCGCCTGGTCGACGCCTGTCTTTACCCGGCTGCTGTACATTTCAAGCTCTCGCCCGACCGCCGAGGCCAGGCCGCCAATTTCAATCTGTGCGCTCACGGCCTCGCCCCCGTTTCGTATATAAGCTCAAATGTTCCCTGGTTTTCGACGTAGAATCCGTCCACCACCTCAAACGGCAGCTCGTTGGTATTAAGCGCGCTTTCCAGGGCCGCCTTTGCAGTTTTGTTCGGCGTCCGGCCAAGGCTAACCAAGCGAATTGTTACGACGTCGGACCTGTAATAAACCTTATTGTCGGCCGGCAGATTGTTGCTGCGGTTCCGCTCGTAAATGATAAAGGGCGGCGCGACACCGGAATTGTCCGGGAATTCGTTTTCAGATACCCGGTATCCGGTCGATGCCAAAATCTGATATAACGTCACGTCCTCACCACCGCCTTTATTTTCATGATGTTGTTCTCAAAGAAAAGGTTGTCCGGGTCGATGATGTCGTAGGTCTGCCCGTTCCATACGATGTAATCCTGGGCCGTCAGGCTCGCGATCGCGCTGTCGTAGAAAATCTTAAACACGACCGTCTTTTCTGCCTGCATCGCCCTGGCGGTCCAAAACTCCGCCCCGGATAAACTGTTAGCCGCCGCCCACGCAACCAGCAGCGTGGTGTCGGTGCCTATCGGTGACCAGTCCCCTGTGGTAGTGCTCTGCGTGGTCGCGGCTTTGCGCTTGATGGTTATCTTGTGCTTCATGTCCGCCGCATCAAACCCGGGCTTCTCTCGTAATATCACGACACGTCCACCTCCCGCCTGGGATATAAAAGGTCGCGGAATGCGCGAAGCCATCCGGGGTCCGTTGACTTTTCGTGCGTGGCTACGCAGTACAAATAAAGCGCCTGCTTGATTGACGCCGGGCACGTCGCCGCGGTGTATCCCACCGTGGTGACCACGCCGTCGTCGTCCGTTATCGTGCCGCGGGCGATGTAGATGTGCATGTAGTCCTCGGCCGCCTCTCGGGCCGCTTTTATGAGCTCGTCCACGTCGGCGTCGGTCATGTTTGTCACCCGCATGGCGTCTTTAGCCTGCGCCCGCGTGATCGGTTCCTCTGTTATCGTTCTCGTCGCCATGTTCAGCCTCCCATGTTAATGACCCCGGCCTCGGGTATGTATACTGGACCAGCGGAACATTAAAGCCCGCTTGCCGCACACTCGGCCGGTGAAATACTCGCATGCAAAAATCCAAATCCTCCGCCGTGCGCGCCTCCTCATCAAATCGAATCTGACCGATGAATTTCCGGCGCCATGCCCGGCTCCACACGTTGCACCATAGTCCGTTGCCGTTTGGGTTCAATATTCCGACGGGTCGCCGCCCAAACAAAAAACCGAAATGCAAAACGTCCAGGTCCTGGGCGCGCAGCTGCTCGTCTATGAATTCCAGCGCCTGGTCCGTGAAATAATAGTCGTCGGAATCCAGGAATAGGATATACTCACCTTTTGCGCGGTCCAGGCCGGCGTTCCTGGCCGCCCCGGGGCTCCCGCGGTCAATGACAAGGACCGCAGTGTTTTCGCGCACCGCGCACGCCCTGGCCGCCTCCTCCGTCCCGTCGCTGCAGGCGTCGCATATCACGATAAGCTCGTAATCTGTGAACGTTTGGCGCTGCACACTCTGTATGGCCCGCTTTATGTATTCCTCGGTGTCGTGGGCCGGAATGATCACCGAAAATCTCATAGGTGGATCCCACCTTTGTATGTGATGTAATGCTCCGCGTATATCGGCCGCGTTTCCAGGTGCCCTACCCGTATCCGGGGGTCAATCCGCACCCTGTACCCGGCCTGGTTCGCCCGGATGCAAAAGGCCAAATCCTCCCCGGACAGTGGCAGGGGGAGGAAATGCGGCGGTTTCACGTTCTCGAAAACCTCCCGCCGTATCAGCATGCACGCCGCGCCGGCGCCATCCACATCGAACGGTTCCTTTGGCAGCTTGTCAAATTCCAGCACCTCCATGGCCAGGCCCGGCCCGTTCAGTTTCAGGCTGGGATAGACGCACGGAGTATAAGGCGGCACCCGTTTAAAACACATCGCGCTTGCGATCGGCACATCCAAATCGGCCAGGCGGTCTGCGACGTCTGCCGGAAAAATCATATCATCGTCCAAAAATAACAGGGCGTCAAAGTTGCCTTTGATAAGCGCCCCCGCCATCTGCTCCCTGGCTATGTGTGGAACCGATCGCGCAATGAAGCACTGCGTTATTTCGTGTTTGCTGGCCAGGTTAGAAAGCTGTATAACAAATTCCACCGGGAGGCTCCCGGCCGTTGGTATTCCTAGTAAAATCTTCATAATTACTCGCTCCGATCTACTCCGAAAAAATAAAATGCAGGGACGCGGCTCGGAGCGTACCGCGTCCCTGCGGTTATATCAAACCCGAAGGTCCGATATCTGTTATGTGCCGGACGTTGTCACGGCGATGGATGCTGTCGTTGCGTCGCTGAACGTCACCGTGCCTCCGGTTACCGCGCCGTCGGTCGTGATCAGCTCGATGGCTGCCACCGATAATCCGTCCGCGCCGTCCGCGCCAGCGGCACCGGCCGCGCCATCTTCACCGTCAGCGGGCGCTGTATAGTTTTCCGCGACCTTTTCGATCGCCTCCGCGATGTCGTTGGCGTCTATGTCCTCTGCCGTAGTTTCGCCGCCGGCAAACGTCGCCGCCAGTCCCTTAATTGCACTTACGATGTCTTGGGCCGTTTTTCACACCTCCTGTGCTGGCCCTGGTTGCAAGTATTACTTGCACACCAGGTATTTGATCGCCTCCGGGAGCGTCAGGCCGCCGTCGAGCCGCTGGGTCGACAGAAATCCGACCTGACCATATTCCGCATATCGTTCCGTGAGCCGCTGGGTGTAGATGCCCAGCCGGAGCCCGATTTTGTAATACTTGAAGTTGCCAAACAGGATCGCCTTGGCCCCGGTCGTCAGCGCGGGCATATATTCGCTCGCTTTCATCGGCTTGCCGAGCAGCCGGTCGGGATCGCCCTCGGTAAGGCTGGGCTTGAATATAAACTGGTTCGAGCTGTCCTGCAGCGTCATGATTGACAGCAGGGCACCGTCCGAAATCAGCCAGGAGCCCTTGGCCCTGTACGGGCGTCTAACCCCCGTAAAGAGGCCGGCGATGTCGTTGTAGTTGAACGACCCGGTCACGCTGGAAGTCACCCCAAAGGAGGCGGAAACTGCCGCGCCGCGAGGCACACCGGAGGCCGTGCCGTTGATGAAAGAATCTTCCGCCAGGAGGCCCATCTGCAGGCCCGTGTCCTGTCCGATGTATGCCGCGATGTCGAATGCGCTATCCTGGATTAATTCCACGGAGGCTTTAACCAGGGCGCCGAGCTTTTTCGCTTTCAGCGTAACCGCGCTGAAGGAAACCGTGGAGCCGGTGATCGCCGCCGCTTCTTCTACCCAGTACGCCGTGGAATTGCTCGCCCCGACCGGGATGTCCATTGACTGTTCGCCCAGGTTCATCACGTCGGCCAGCTGCAGCATGACGCTCGCGTCATACTCGGCCGCGATGATGGCGTTGTACAAGTCCTTGGGAACCAAGACCGCCGCGGATCCCGTTGCGGTGCTCACGTCATTCGAGATTTTAAGCCCCTGGGGAATGCCGGACCGCAGGAAGTTTGCAAACTTCGTGAGCTCGTCCATGCTCGGATTTGCGGCCGCGAATTTTTCAGCCTGGTCCTCGATGGCTTCCGCCTCCCGCATTGCGTCGATCTGCTCGCCCAAGGATTTAATCTCGGCCGTGACATTGTTAAACTTCACGGCTGCATCGGCATCCATGGCCTTGCCGCCGGCTGCTTCCACCATCGCCTGCATGTTTTTCACGGCATCGTGGCGTTTGGAAACAAGTTCGTCTAAAATTCTGCTCATTTCATACTCTCCTTTATCGAATAAAATTCCGCCATGTAGGCGTAGTCCTGTAAACCCTCGGTATCGGGCTCACTCCCTCCGCCTGCCGGCGGTTCTTCCTCTGTTCCGCCTGCAGGCGGTTCACCCTCGGGCGGCATCTCCTCGGCCGCTTGCGCGGCCGTCGTGCCGTCCTTGTTGTCCAGCTTGTCTATCAGTTCTTGCGGCAAAACACGCGGCGCCATGGCGCTGTAGGCCGCGCGCATGCGTGTTTTAAGGGTGTTCAATAGCTGGGGCCCCGGCTGCGGTTCGTCGTCTGCAAACATGATCTCGTCGATCAGTTTCATGCCGAGCGCCTCCTGGGCGTCGTACCACGATTCGTGGTCCATGATGTCTTTTATCGTTTTGTCGTCGAGGCCGGTCCTGGCCTTATAAGCTGAAGCGCACGCCTTGTTGACGGTCTGCAGAATCTCCGCGGAATGCTGCATCACCCGATAGTCGCCCTCGCTCCTGGTCGACGCGTTGTGAATCATCATCAGCGCCGTCGGGGACATGAACAGTTTCCCGGGATCCGCGCCCATCGCTATGACCGACGCGGCCGATGCTGCCATTCCCTCAATCTTGACAGTGACCGCGCCGGCATAGTCCCGCAGCTCCGTGTATATCTGCGACGCTGCTACGTAATCCCCGCCGGGGCTGTCAATCCGCACGACGATGGGCGCTCCGCCCATCATGTCCAGCACGTCGTTGACGTCGCCGGGGCAGATGGCCGGCCATCCGAACCAGTCATATACCGGTTTCCAGTCATTGGAAACAATTTCGGCGTCGATTCGTATCTCGGCGCCGCTTTCGTTTCGTATCAAATTCTTAATAAGCAAGTTCCTAATCATGAATTAGGCCCCCTCTCCAAGTTTCCGCATGTTCAGCGGGACGTAGTGGTCATCCCCGCCCGGCACCTCCGGGAGGTTCTCTTTCGCGCGGACCTCGTTAATGGACAGCCATCCGTTGGCCAGGGCTTTCGCGTATGCCTCGAACCGGTCCGTCTGTCGGCCGCGGAGCATCACGTTGAGGTCTGCCTCGATGTATGTGCCCGCTTCCCGCTCGCTCGGGAATATAAGCGCCTGGGCAGCCGCCTGCTCGATGTTTTTTATCCATGGCATCAGCGTGTCCTGGGCGAAGCTCAAATTCATTTCTTCGATGTTGTTCCACGTCGCCCGGTCCAGGTCCATTATTTTGTGGGGAGGCACGTTAAAAAATCGCGCCATCTCAGTCACCTGGAATTTGCGCGATTCTATCATCTGTCCCTCGATCGGCGGGCTGGAAACCTTTTCGTATTTCATGCCCTCCTCCAGCAGCATGAGCCGCTGGGATTTTCCGAGCCCGGAATACGCTGCGCGGATCTCCGATTTGAATGCTTTTTCCTGGTCCTCATTCAGCCCGCCCTTGTAGGTGATCACCCCGGGCGGGTGTGTGCCGTTTGCGAAATACTCACTTGCGTATTCCTCCGCGGCGATGGCCAGGCCCAGGACCTCACGCAGTAGTGATATGGGCTGGTATGCAATGAAGCCGTCCGTGGCCAGGCCCGGTATCTCGATCACCTGGTTGTATTTCAGCGCGTAGGCTTCCATCCCATCCATCTGCACCACGTACTCCGGCCGGAGCGTCCGGCGGTCTATCTTCTTTGTCACGTACTTGCTGGGTATCGGATAAAGCGCGACCGGCTTTCCGCTCTTACGGACCACTTCGATGTACCCGGCTTCCGTGAGCAGCGCGTTGGCCATAACGATGCGCCAGCCCCGGTATGCGGTCAGATAGTCATTCCATTCGACGTTCATCAGCTTGTGGGCCGGGTGCTTCTTGTCTTTGTCCCTGCCGCCTTTGTCGTTGGTTTTAAAAATGCCCCACGACAAACACCCGACGGCCGCCGATATCACGTTTACACACGCGTATGCGGCCGAAACCTGAAGCGCGTTATCCCGTGTCACGGTGATTCCGCTCTTGCTGGCCTGCCCGCCCAGGGCGGACATCAGCCAGGCTTCCGGGTCGGTTATCGTGGAAAACAAATTTTTAATAAAACGACCGGCTCGCACAAAGCCGGACCGAATTGCATTAGTGAATCTCAAATGTCGCACCTCCTAAACCGTGATAATTCCGCGGCGCTCGTATACGCTGCCCGGGGTGCCCTCGTTCTTGATCAGCACGTACATGGCGTTTATCATGGCCACCGTGAGGTCAATCCTGCCGGTGCTGCGTATTTTCTGCGGTTTGTAGTTTTCGTTGCCGTCCATGACCACCTTTGTGTTCCCGAAGCACCAGCGTGCCAGCGGGTTTGCGCCGTGCTTCAGTTTTCCGATGCGGAGCAGGCGCTCGATCTCTTTCATGGTCGGGGACATGGCGGATATGTTCTGTCGGACCTCGGTCAGCTCGATTGGCCTTTCCTCCCGCATTAAATCCTGGCGCAGTTTCTCGGCGCCCCACGGGTCGTTCCCGTGCTCTTTGATTTTGTACACACCGTTTTGCCGCACGATTGTGGCCCGGATGAAATCGTAATCGATCACATCGCCCGGCGTGGCGTGGAGATACCCCCCGCGCACCCACCTGCTGAACGGGACCTTGTCGTCGCGCTCCCGCTGCCGCATGCCGTCCTCCGGCATGAATGCTTCGAAAAGCACATAGAAAAACGGCAGGCCCTCCTGGGGCGGGAAAACGTAAGCGAGCCCGCTTAAGTCGACCACACTTGAAAGGTCCAGCCCCGCGTAGCAGCGCTTCCCGATCAAGTCCTCCAGCTTGACGTCCTCGGTGTTTTGGTCCCAAAGCGTAAGCGGAAGCCAGGACGCGGCCTTGTTGGCCATCCATTGGTTCAGCCGCAACCACCGGAACAGTCTTTCCTCCGCTTCGCTATTGCGGGCGCCGATGGCCGCCTGCCGCACCTTTTCGATGTCGATCGTGTATCCCAGCGACGGGTTTAGCCTATACCACAGCGCTTCGTCGTAAATGTCGCCCTCAAAATCGGGCTCCAGGCCCCATATTTTGCAATACCAACGCGGATCCACGAGCTCTCCGGCGATAATTTTCCGGGCTTTTTCGTGTATTTCCCAGCCGATGCTCGTCCGATCGGGGTCGTCGCCGGCCGTAGTGATCACGTACCACATCGGTTCGGTCCGCGAATCGCCCGAATTTCCGGTCATAACGTCCCATAATTCGCGGTTAGGCTGCGCGTGTATCTCGTCAAAAATGACGCACGACACATTTAAACCGTGCTTCGTGGGCGCTTCCGCGGCCAAAACTTTATAAATCGAGCCCGTGAGCCGGTCGTGAATCTCTTTCCTGGACCGCAGTACCTTGGCCCGCTTCTTTAGCATCGGGTTTTGGTCGATCATCGCGCACGCGACATCAAACACAAGGGACGCCTGCTGCTTGTCCCCCGCACACCCGTATATCTCGCCCATCACCTCTCCATCTGCGAACAGGTGATATAAAGCGATGGCGGCTCCCAGCTCACTCTTGCCGTTTTTCTTGGGAATCTCCAGGTAGATATACTGGTATTGTCGGAGCCCGTGCTCGTTTAGTGTGCCGTAAGCCTCCGCGATCGTGTCGTACTGCCACGGTAAAAGCTCGAATGGCTTTCCGGCCCACCGGCCCTTTGTATGCTTGAGCTGCTGTATAAAATCGATTGTATACAGCGCGAGGTCATTGCTGAACATTGACCTTTGGCTTTCCTCGGTTTAGCAGCAGGCCCATGGGATCATTATCCGCTTCCTTTTCCCGGGCCATGCCGAGCCGCGCCCGGCCGACCGGGGACATGCACAGCTGCTCCGCCAGCCGGATGATGTTCTTTATCTGCCGGTCCATTACGGTGATGTACGGGCTTTGCACTATCTTCCCGTCGACCAGGCCCGCGACCGGGTGGAGCCCCTCCGCCTGTTTGCGTTGGGCCTCTTTGTATATGGACACCGCCTCGCAATATGCCATAAGAACCGACACGTCCAGGTCGTTGATCACCTCGGAATCAAGCTCCCGGTATAATTTAATAACCCGGTGCCATTCCCTTTGGGCCTCTTTGCTTAATCCACTTGGCATCTTCAGCTTTGCGCTGCAGCCCTTGGGCGTATTGTCCTCCCTGGTTGTTTGTTCCTCCTGGGTAAGGTGCCGGGTAGAATTGTCCACCAAATGAAAAGGACGGGGCTTCCGGCCTCCGCCATTGTTACTCATCTAATTTCACCGCCTTTTGCCCCGTGAATTTCTCCCATCTATCGATGATAACGTCTGAATATTTCGGGTCGAATTCCATCATGTAGCACGCCCGGCCCAGCTGCTCGCATGCGATCGCCGTGGATCCGCTGCCCCCGAACAAGTCCAGCACCAGGTCCCCGGGCTTGCTGCTGTTTTTTATAAGCCGCCCGAGCAGTTTGATGGGCTTCATTGTCGGGTGCTCTGCGTTCCTGGCCGGGCGGTCCTCATGGATTACGGTTGATGCCGGGCCCGGTTCGAGCAGCTCTTTGAGAAGCTCTTTCATCTCCGTTTTCTTGAGCTTGTTTATATCGATGCGGTCCTCGAATACCGTCGTTTGCCGCCGGTCGTCTATGAAGTAATGCGCGGCGCCGTTCTTCCACCCGTACAGGCACGGTTCGTGCCTCCACTGGTAATCCTGCCGCCCAAGCACGAGCGCGTTCTTTACCCACACCAGGCACTGCCGTAAATCGTAGCCGCCTCCCGGAATGCCCGGCGGAAATTGTATCCCTCGCTGTCCGCGTGAAAAACATACGCCGCGGCGCCCTGCCTGGAATGTTCGTTCATCTGCCGGAATGCGGCGGTCAGAAATTCTAAAAACTGGACGTCCTCCATCTTGTCGTTTTCAATGCGGAGGCGCGCCGGTGTCCCGCCCTGGTAGTCCACGTTGTATGGCGGGTCCGTCAGGGCCAGGTCTGCCCGCGCGAAAGCCATTAGCTTTTTCACGGCCTCCGGGCTGGTCGCGTCCCCGCACATTAACCGGTGCGCGCCGAGCTGGAAAATTTCCCCGCGTTTTGACTTGGGGTTCTTGGGCGGATCCGGCTCGTAGTTGTCCTCCTGCACGTCGGTCTGCTCGGTGTATTCGTCAAATCCGAATGCCTCCATGTGGAAGTCGGCCGCGACAGATTTTAGGAGCTCGTCGAGCTTTATGTTGTCCCAGGCGCCCTGCGCTTTATTGACGGCCATGTTCGCCGCCTTTTCGGTCTGCTCGTCAAAGTCGACCACGACGCATTCGATCTCGGTGCGGCCCTCCGCGGTTAAAATTTTGAACCGCTGGTGTCCCCCGACAAGGTTGCCGGTCCTCTCGTTCCATATGATCGGGTCGATGTACCCGAAGGTGTCCAGGCTGTTTTTTATGTGCTGGTATTCCTTATCGGTCTGCTTGAGGTCTTTCCTGGGGTTGTATGCTGCCGGTTTTATCCGGTCGACCGGTATCTTTTCAATTTTCATTTTTCAAACTCCGAAATTATAATTTTTGGGGCTTCCAAATAAAATTCGGAAAAACGAAAAAAATTCGCGCGTGTGTGCCCCTGCCGTT